>ORJL010640024.1_pt1 | contig 42871 bp, 37 predicted proteins | sample 1779941 | NCBI WGS metagenome assembly ORJL01 (sample SAMEA104232317, study PRJEB22302) | groundwater metagenome | biome: forest; feature: aquifer; material: groundwater | place: USA | collected 2011-08-07 | depth 5.8 m | reverse complement strand
AGCAGCCAATTGTCTCTTTTAGATGTTGATTTCATGTTTATTGACCATGAAACCCTTGAGAAAATTCTTAAGGAATCAGAGGAGATTAAGATTGCCGGACAGAGATTTACTGTTCCTTCTCTTTATCATCTCATCGCGCTTAAATTGCATTCCATTAAATATAATCAAAAAATCCGTTTTGCCAGAGACTTTCCTGATATTATTAATTTGATTAGAATAAACGAGGTGGCTATTAAAGATAAGAAATTTAAAGAGATGTGCTTAAAATACGGCACTGAAAAAATTTACCACCAAATAGTGGAAATTCTAAAATGAAAAAACTTAAATTTCCAATTATTAAAGGACATCTTTCTGAGAGTAAAGCGCTCTCCATGGATGATTATTTAAAATTTGTGCAATTCAACTTAAAAAACGCTTTTGACAAACAAGCCTACGCGAAATGGAAGAAAATGCTTATTGTCAATGTGCCATTTGTCATTAAATGAGGTTTATTTACCAATATGCACGATTTTCTCTTTAAAAACGGTGAGCTGTATTGCGAGGATGTAAGAGTCGCGCAGATTGCGGAAGCTGTTGGCACGCCCTGTTACATTTACAGCCATCACACCCTTGTTGACCACTTCACCAAAATTCAAAAGGCCTTTGCGCCCATTCAACCTTTGATTTGTTTTGCCATGAAGGCCAACGATAATTTGGCCGTGGTCAAAACGTTGGTGAATTTAGGCGCGGGCGTTGACATTGTTTCATTAGGGGAATTAAAAAAGGCTCTGATGGCCGGTGTGAATCCTCAGAAAATCGTCTTTGCCTCGGTTGGGAAAACAGAGGAAGAGATTACTGAAGCCCTCAAGGCGGGAATTCTTTTTTTTAACGTTGAATCTTTACCGGAACTTGAAGAAATCCACCGGGTGGCGCAGAAATTAAACCAAAAAGCTCGTGTGGCCCTGCGGATTAATCCAGAAGTCCAAGCCTCTACCCATCAGCACATTTCAACCGGGACGCTTGAGAAAAAATTTGGGATCGATTTAAAAACAGCGCGTAAGATTCTTAAATCTCAAGCCCAATATCCGTTTCTTCAATTTAAAGGGCTGCATATTCACATCGGCTCGCAGATTACGACCAGCCGGCCGTTTATTAAGTCGATAAAGAAGGTTATTGAATTTTTGGAGGTTCTGAAGAAAGATAAAATAAATTTAGAATATCTTGATATTGGCGGCGGCCTGGGGATAATCTACAAAGATGAAAAACCGCAAACCGCGCAAGATTATGCCGATGCCATTTTGCCTTATCTAAAAAAAATAGGCCTTAAGATTGTCATGGAGCCCGGCCGCTTTATTGTCGGTAATGCCGGTATCCTTGTCACCAAGGTTTTGTATCTGAAAGATAACGGTTTTAAAAAATTTCTGATTGTGGACGCGGGGATGAATGATTTGATTCGTCCAAGCCTTTATGACGCTTATCACGAGATTGTACCGGTTAAAGCAACAAAGGCGCGTAAAATAGAGGTCGACGTTGTCGGGCCCATTTGTGAGAGTGGTGATTTCTTTGCGCACGATCGAATGCTGCCGAAATTAAATAACGGAGATTTTTTGGCCGTGATGAGCGCGGGAGCCTACGGCTACGTCATGGCAAGCAATTACAACGTCCGCGGCCGCGGGCCTGAGGTCATGGTTAAGGGCAATCAATTCGAAATCACCAAACCTCGCGAAACATTTGAGGATTTAGTGCGGGGGGAGAAAATCCCGAGTTTCCTATGAAAACACTTAACTTTACAAAAATGTCCGGGGCTGGGAATGATTTTGTGATCATGGAGGCGTCCGCGCTTAAAGGCATCGACGTTAAACAATTAACCACCGAGGTCTGCGACCGCACCAATGGCGTGGGCGCGGATGGTTTGCTTATTTTGGATAAATCCAAAAAGGCGGATTACAAGATGCGCATCATCAATGCCGATGGATCGGAAGCCGAGATGTGCGGCAATGGTTCGCGATGCCTGATCGAATATATTGTCCGGACTAAAAATCCAAAAAATTCTACGATCTCTTTAGATACGTTAGCGGGGATTGTTTTAGGTGAGGTGCTTAAGAAGGCGGTGAAGGTGCGTTTAAGCGATCCTCGAGACTATGCCCCGGATATTAAAATTGAAGTGAGCGATCGCAAAATAAAAGTGCATTACATTGATACCGGTGTGCCGCATACGATTGTTTTTGTCGATGATTTAGATAAAATAGAAATCAACACGATCGGCCCAATGATTCGCACGCACGAGGAATTTAAGCCGCGCGGCACGAATGTGAATTTCGTGGAGCAAATCAAGGAAGATTTGATTCATGTGCGCACTTACGAACGCGGGGTAGAGGCTGAGACAAAGGCGTGCGGGACAGGAAGTGTCGCCTCGGCGATTGTCACGTACTTAAAGGCCAATCCCAAATTAAAAAATTTTCAGAATGCTGTCATGCAGGTGAAAACGACCGGCGGCGATATTTTAGAAGTCAGTTTCGATATCACCAGCGGCAAGGCTTCCAATGTCTGGCTCAAAGGCCATGTGCGATTAATTGCAGAAGGAAAATATTATTTCAATAGTTTTAAGTCTTAAAAAGGAGACCCCATGTTCAATGGTTCCATAGTTGCCATCGTTACACCGTTTAAAGACGGACGAGTGGATGAAGCCAAATTAAAAGAGCTTGTGGAATTTCAGATTAAAAACGGGACCCAGGGAATTGTGCCTTGTGGAACAACCGGCGAATCTCCAACTCTGACCACCGCTGAACATGAACGGGTGATTGAAGTTTGTATCAAGGCGGCCAAGAAAAGAGTCCCGATTATCGCTGGAACCGGATCTAATTCGACGGAAGAAGCCGTGCTTTTGACGAAGCATGCCGCCGCGGCCGGGGCCAATGCCGCGTTAATTGTGAGCCCTTACTACAATAAACCAACCCAGCGCGGGCTGTATCTGCATTTTAAAAAAATCGCGGATAGCGTCGATATTCCCATTATTCTCTACAATATTGCCGGAAGAACGGGAGTCAATATTGAACCCTCGACGATGGCGCAATTAGCTAAGGACTGTAAAAATATTGTTGGCGTTAAAGAAGCCTCAGGATCACTTGAACAGATGCAGATGATCAAGCATTTGTGCCGTAAAGATTTTATTCTTCTCTCTGGTGATGATACCTTAACGTTACCTATTTTAGCCATCGGTGGTATTGGTGTAATTTCGGTTATCGCGAATATTATTCCTACGGATGTGACTAAAGTAATTGAACTTTTTAACAAGGGAAAGCTTAAAGAAGCCAGAGATCTCAGTTACAAAATTTTACCGCTGGCCAAGGCGATGTTTATTGAAACGAATCCTATCCCCATCAAGAAGGCGGTGGAAATTTTAGGATTGTGCTCGGGAGAAGTGCGCCTGCCGCTCTGTGAAATGGCGGAGGAGAATGTCAAAAAGCTGCGTCAGGCGATGAAGGAATATGGGCTATGATTAAACTCGCGGTAAGCGGCTGCCAGGGCCGCATGGGAAATCGGATTACTTATCTAGCGCTCGAAGACAAAGCGTTTAAAGTGACCACACTTCTAGAACATCAAGCTCATCCTAAAACGCACGAGCCTATTTACAATATTTCTATTCAGACGGATTCCTCGGCCCTTAAAGGCTGTAAGGCCTTAATTGAATTTACAACTCCCGAGGCGACCCTTGAGCATATTGAAGCCTGCCTTAAATATAAGGTAGGAATGGTGATTGGTACAACGGGATTAAATGACGATCAGATTAAGAAAATTAAAGCGGCTTCCAAAAAGGTTCCGATTGTATTCTCCTCGAATATGTCGGTTGGCGTGAACGTGCTTTTTAAATTAACCGAACTTACCGCCCAAAAATTAGGTCAAAATTATTCGATGAAAATTACCGAGGCGCACCATGTCCATAAAAAGGACGCGCCTTCGGGAACAGCCAAGACGCTCGCTCAAGTAGCTGAACAAGCCGCCGGGCAGAAAGTCCAAGATATCCAATCGATCCGTGAAGGGGAGATTATCGGTGATCACGCAATATTTTTTGAAAGTGGAGAGGATCTTTTAAGCATCACGCATCACGCCAAAACGCGCGATATTTTCGCCAAAGGCGCCCTCATCGCCGCTAAATTTGTGGTTAAGAAAAAGTCTGGATTATTTAATATGCAGGATGTGTTGGGATTAAAATAGGAGCAATTTATGTCCACAGAGACCGAATCAAAAACATTTCAAATAGAATTTTCCGAGCGGTTAAAATCTTTACCCCCATATTTATTTGTGGAAATCGACAAGGCCAAACGCGAAGCGATGGCGCAGGGCCGGGATATTATTAATTTAGGCGTAGGCGATCCGGATCTGCCAACGTATCCGCATATTGTGGAAGCGATGAAAAAGGCCGTTGACGATGGCAACAACCATCACTATGCCTTTGATAACGGCCTTCCTGAGCTGCGTCAAGACATTGGTCAATGGATTAAAAATCGTTTTGGCGTGGAGCTTAACCCCGACACGGAAATTTATCCTTTGATTGGTTCTAAAGAGGGAATCGCCCATTTGCCGTTAGGGGTGCTTAATCCTAAAGAGAAAGTTCTCTTAACCGAGCCTTTTTATCCGGCGTATCGGCCATTTATTGAATTCGCCGGCGGTAAAATTGTTTACACGCCTTTGAAGGCCAGCAACGATTTTTTGCCTGACCTTAAAAAGGTCGCGGCCCTCAATAATATTAAGATGATGATTGTCAATTACCCGAATAACCCGACAGCCGCGGTCGCCACTAAAGAATTCTACGCAGAATTAGTTCGGATTGCCCGCGAGAAGGGGATTATTCTTGTCTCGGATTTAGCTTATTCTGAAGTTTATTTCGATGGTGAAAAACCGCCGAGCATTTTAGAAATTGAAGGGGCTAAGGATGTGGCCATCGAATTTCATTCGTTCTCTAAGACCTACAACATGACGGGCTGGAGGATTGGCTGGGCCTGCGGAAATCCCACGCTCATTGCTGCTTTAGCCAAAGTCAAATCGAATTGCGATTCCGGAATTTTTCAAGCCATTCAAGTCGCCGCGCTCGCCGCCCTTAAAACTCCGCAAGAATCTCTTGATGAAATGCGCGCTCTTTATCAAGACCGCCGCGATTATCTGGTCAACGGTTTACGCAGTTTAGGCTGGAAAGCAACACCTCCGAAGGCCAGCTTTTATGTTTGGACTAAACTTCCTAAACAGTTCGCTAGTTCGATGGAGGCGGCCAAATTCCTCTTGGATAAGGCTGATATCGTGGCCACGCCGGGGGTCGGTTTCGGTGAATCGGGAGAAGGGTACATCCGTATGACCATCACGGTCCCTAAGGAAAGAATCAATGAAGCTGTGGAGCGTTTAAGGAAAATTCTTTAACTTTAGATTTTTTTCTTGCCGGCATTATATTTTCGATTATAGTGTGAATGCTTTTTTATTTTTACGAATAAATCGGAGATCCTGTGAGTACCTCAAAAATAGATATTAACGCCCTCAAACAAAAGGCGCTTGAATTTAGAAAAGAAATTTTAGGAATTCTTCATCTGGCTGGCTCCGGCCATCCCGGCGGGTCTCTGTCTGCGGTTGAAATTCTTACCACGCTTTATTTCTCAAAATTAAATCATAAACCGCAAAATCCTTCTTGGGAGGACCGTGATCGGGTCATTATTTCCAAAGGTCATATTAGTGCGGGTGTTTATGTTGTTTTAGCTAACGCTGGTTATTTTCCCAAAGAAGAATTAAAGACCTACCGTAAATTTGGTAGCCGCCTTCAAGGCCATGTTCACTCCAAAGTCCCCGGTGTCGAATTTAACACGGGTTCTTTGGGACACGGATTACCGGTGACCAATGGCATCGCCCTGGGCGCGAAAATGCTTAAAAAAAGTTTTAAAACCTACTGTCTTCTGGGAGATGGAGAACTTCAGGAAGGCTCAGTTTGGGAGGCGGCGATGAGTGCCTCTCACCACAAATTAGATAACCTTTGCGCCATTGTCGATTACAACAAGGTTCAGGAAAATGGCCCCACCAACGAGATAAAAAATTTAGAGCCGCTCACCCAAAAATGGCAGAGTTTTGGCTGGCAGGTCGAAGAAGTGGATGGCCACGACTTCGCCCAGCTGATCTCGGCCTTTAATAAATTTGATGCCACTAAAAATAAACCCTTTGTCATTCTCGCCCATACGGTTAAGGGAAAAGGCATTTCTTTCATGGAAGGTCAGGCCGGCTGGCATGGGAAAGCGCCCAACGCGGAACAATTGAAGCAAGCCTTAGAGGAATTGAAAGGAAAATAAAAACATATGTCCGAAATGATTCCAACGCGTGATGGATTCGGCAAAGAACTCGTCGAGTTAGGGAAAACTAATCCTAAAATTGTTGTCCTTTCCGGAGATCTTGAAGACGCGACCCGCGCGGAATATTTTAAAAAAGCATTTCCTGGCCGATTCTTTAATTTAGGAATTGCCGAGCAGGATGTGGTCGGCACCGCCGCGGGTTTAAGCCTGACCGGATTTATTCCCTTCGCCTGTTCCTTCGCCGTGTTCTTAACCAACCGAGCTTACGATATGCTGCGCCTGGACGTCTGCTACAATAACTGCAACGTGAAAGTGGTTTGCTCTCATGCCGGAATGACCGTCGGAGAAGATGGCGCTTCGGCCCAATGCCTGGAAGATTTTGCCATCATGCGCGTTTTGCCCAACATCAAAGTGATTTGTCCCGTTGATGCCATCGAGGCAAGAAAAGCCACGCGAGCCATCGCCGCAGAAGAAGGCCCCATGTATATGCGGACCGGCCGCGCGCCTTTTCCCGTGATCACCAAAGAATCCGATTCCTTTGTCATCGGCAAAGCCAATGTTCTGCGTTCCGGCAAAGATGTCACCATTATCGGCTGTGGGGTTATGGTCTCAGAAGCCCTGCAGGCGGCCGAGATTTTAACAAAAGAAGGCATCGAGGCTAAGGTCGTCAATATGCACACGATCAAACCCATCGATCAAGACATGATTATTCAATCGGCCAAAGAAACAGGGGCCATTGTTACGGCCGAAGAGCATCAAATTCATGGCGGATTAGGCAGTGCTGTTGCCGAAGTCGTCACTCAAAAATATCCCGTCCCAATGGAAATGGTGGCGGTGCAAGATACTTTTGGAGAAACTGGTTCGCCACAAGAATTGCTCAAAGCGTACCATTTAAAAGATGTGGATATCGTTGCTGCCGTTAAAAAGGTAATCAAACGAAAATGAGCAAAACAACCCTCCAACAATTAGCCGACTTCGGTCAAAGCGTGTGGTTGGATTTTATTAATCGCCCGCTTTTAGAGACGGGAGAACTTAAAAAATTAATTGCGTTAGGCTTACGCGGGATGACATCGAACCCTTCCATTTTTAATCAAGCCATCGGCTCAAGTAACGACTACGACAATAAAATAAGAGAACTCAAAGAGAAGGGCAAGTCAACATTTGAGATTTACGATGAATTAACCATCCGGGATATTCAAGAGGCGGCGGATCATTTTAAAGGCGTCTACGAAAAAACAAATCGCCTGGATGGGTATGTGAGCTTAGAAATTAATCCTCTTCTGGCTCAAAAAGTAGACGAGCAGGCTAAAGAGGGAGTAAGACTCTTTAAAAAAGTGAACCGTCCCAATGTGATGATCAAAGTGCCGTCAACCGATCAAGGATTTCCTGTCATTGAACAGCTGATTGGCCAGGGCATTAATGTTAACATTACCCTTATTTTTTCTCTCAGGCAATACGAAAAAACGGCACAAGCCTATTTTAACGGTTTAAAACATTTACAAAAAAATAAAGAGAATTTAAAAAATGTTCACTCCGTGGCCAGTGTTTTTGTCAGCCGCGTTGATACCTCCATTGATAAACTCCTGGACGAAATGAGTGTTAAAGAATCGAACGCGGCCAAGAAAGAGCAGTTACAAATTTTGAAGGGTAAGGCGGCGGTGGCGAACTGCCGATTAATTTTTGAACGATTTAAGGAGCTATTCGCCACTCAAGAATTTAAAGACTTGCAATCTCAAGGGGCCAATCTCCAGCGTGTTCTTTGGGGGTCCACAAGCACCAAAAACCCCGCGTATCCTGACATCAAATATGTCACCGAATTAATCGCTCACCCGACGGTTAATACTTTACCTAAAAATACTTTGGAAGCCTTCTTAGATCACGGCAAAATCCAAGATGCCTTTAAGTCCGATAAAAAAGACGCTCAAGAAGTTATCACTTCCTTACAAGGTATCGGGATTGATGTCAATAAAATCTGCCTCAAACTCCTCGAAGAAGGATGCCTTTCCTTTAATCAAGCCTTCGAAACGCTCATGTCCTCGATTGAGAAAAAAGTCGAGAAGTTGTCTTTTGCTAAATAGCTTTTAAAATCTTACCAAAATATTTATAATCACCTGAGAATAGTGTATACTAAAGGCCATGAATCCCTGGGGGAATATAGAACATCTGTCAGCCGATGAAGCTCGTAACTTGCAGAATCGCAAGCTTGAGCTTTTTATTAACTCCTATCTCTATCCTTTCAGCACGTATTATAAAAATATATTAGATCAGCGCAAGGTTAATCCCCGCTCTATCCGTACCATCGAGGATTTAGCCCGCATTCCGTTGACTTCTAAAGCCAACTTTTTAGATACTGAGGCCACCGTTGGGCAGTTTAAAGATTTTATTTTACAGCCCGATGAAGAAAAAATCCGTAAATCTTGGCCTGCCTCCAAACTTATTGCTTTAGCGCTCACCAAATTATCCCGAGGATCGGCGTTTGTTAAAGAAAATTTAGAAAAAGAATTTCGTCCTGTTTTTATGACCTTTACCACCGGTACGACGAATAAGCCCGTGCCTTTCTTGTATACAAATTACGATATCCAGAATTTACATCTTTACGGGGCCCGCATGCTTAAACTGTTTAAAACACAGAGCTCCGAACATATTGTTAACTTATTTCCTTTTGCCCCGCATTTAGCTTTCTGGCAGGTTGTGTTTGGTGGGCTCGCGGCCAACACCCTGGTATTAAGTACCGGCGGCGGAAAGACACTGGGGACAGAAGGAAACATCGGCGCGATTTTGAAGATGAAGCCATCCGTCATTTTAGGTGTTCCCAGTTACGTGTATCATCTTTTGCGCACGGCCAAAGAAAAGGGTTGTAATCTTTCCTTTATAAGAACTGTCGTCCTCGGGGCATCACGTGTTACGATTCCCTTTAAAAAAAGATTAAGTGAGCTCTTAGAAGAAATGGGGGCTAAAAATATTTCGGTGATTGGCACGTATGGCTTTACCGAAGCCCGCTGTGCCTGGGCGGAATGTCCGACGTCTTTAGATATATCGAGTGGTTACCATCTTTATCCGGACAAAGAAATCTTTGAGGTCATTGACCCAAAAACAGGAGAGGTCAAAAAAGAAGGGGAGGATGGAGAGCTGGTTTATACAAGCCTGGATGCCCGCGGAAGCTGTGTCTTACGTTATCGCACCGGCGATTTTGTCCACGGAGGAATCACGTATGAACCCTGTCCTTACTGCAAGCGAACAACCCCGAGGATTTCCAGCGACATCACACGACTCTCGGACGTTAAGGATCTGCAGCTTTCTAAAATCAAGGGCGCGCTCGTGAATTTGAATAATTTTGCGGCCTGTTTATCAGAAATCGCGCAGGTGGAAGAGTGGCAGATTGAAATTGGTAAAAAAAATAACGACCCCTTTGATATCGATGAACTTGTTGTTTACGTCACAACTCCAGAGAAAACCAACCGTAACGGATTAGAAGAAGAAATTAAGAAAAAAATCGCCGCGGCAACGGAGGTTACTCCTAATCGCGTGCAATTTATTGAACTCCCTGAAATGGTTAAGCGCCTTGAATTAGAGACAGCGAATAAAGAGAAGAGGATTGTGGATAAGAGACCGAAGGAATAAAGAAGGAACTATGGACCGAATCGCGATTATCGATGGTATAAGGACGCCTTTTAGCAAAATGGGCACAGATTTAAATGATTTAAGTGCCGTTGACTTAGGGCGTATTGTCACGCGTGAGCTTCTCGAGCGTACCGGCATTGATCCAGAAATAATTGATGAAGTGATCTTTGGCTGTGTCGGCCAGCCAGCCGAGGCGGCGAATATCGCCCGGGTGATTGCCCTTCTTTCCGGCATTCCTAAAAATAAACCTAGTTTTACCGTCCATCGCAATTGCGCATCAGGGATTGAATCGGTTGTCCAGGCCGCCATGAAAATTCAATTGGGAGAGGGAAGCTGTTTTCTTGCCGGCGGCACGGAGTCGATGAGCAATATTCCCTTTTATCTGACCAAAGATCTTCAGGAAATAATCACATATTCTAATCGAGGAAAAACTTTTATTGAAAAAATTCAACCCTGGCTTAAACTGCGTTTTAAAAATTTATCGCCTCGAATCGGATTACAGATGGGCTTAACCGATCCTGTCTGCGGACTTAATATGGGCCAGACCGCCGAGGTCCTGGCTAAAGAATTTGGCATTACCCGCCGCGAACAGGATGAGTTTGCTCTGCTCAGTCATCGCCGCGCGGTTGAGGCCCGTGGTGTTTTAAAAGAAGAAATTGTACCCGTAATTCCAGGGCCGAAATATAAAAAAGTTGTTGAGATGGATAATGGCCCGCGGGAAAATCAATCAATGGAGGCGTTAACCAAATTAAGGCCTGTCTTTGACAAATATTCAGGGACTGTTACCGCCGGGAATTCCAGTCAGATTACCGATGGCGCGGCCGCGTTGCTCGTGATGAAAGAAAGTAAAGCTAAAGAATTAAACTTAACACCGTTAGGCTTTATCCGTTCCTATTCCTTTGTTGGTGTTGAACCGCACCGCATGGGGATTGGCCCCGCGCACGCGATTCCTTTAGTCTTGAAAAAAAGTGGTATTCGTTTAAAAGATATCCAAACCGTTGAAATCAATGAAGCCTTTGCCGCGCAAGTCCTCGCGGTCTTAAAAGCGCTTAAATCCGAGAACATGATTAAAGAATTTGGTGAGTATACCGGCGACATCGATCAAAGTATTTTGAATGTTAACGGGGGAGCCATCGCCTTAGGCCATCCCGTTGGCGCAACCGGCGCGCGTTTAATTTTAACGACTTTAAAACATATGAAACGCAACAATTTAACCAAGGGCCTTGTCTCGCTATGCGTTGGCGGGGGCCAGGGCGCGGCAGTGGTCGTGGAAAGATAAATCATCGTATTGAATTGAACAATTATGTCTATTTTTTACCACATCTCTAACAACATCGGCTTTATCGAATTTGATCAAAAAGATTCGAAGGTTAATGTTTTAACCGCGGAAACTTTGAGAGAATTCGATGCCGCTCTCGAGGAAATTAAAAAACAATCCTCTTTAGACGCCCTTGTCATTTTAAGCCGCAAAAAAGATGTTTTTATTGCCGGCGCGGACATTAAAGAAATCGAAAGCATCACTAACCCTAAAGAAGGCCGAATAAAATCCCAGGCCGGCCAGGATATTTTTAACAAGCTTGAAGATTTTAAAATTCCTACGGTGGCCGTTATTGACGGCGTTGCCTTAGGTGGAGGCTGTGAACTGGCGCTGGCCTGTCAATATCGTCTCTCGACATTTAACGAGAAAGTACGAATAGGTCTCCCCGAAGTCAATTTAGGAATTCTTCCTGGCTTTGGAGGGACATATCGCCTGCCTAGAGTTCTCGGACTTGCGGAAGGGCTAAAGATGATCTTAACGGGCAAACCCATAGACAGCCGCAAAGCTCTTAAAATCGGGTTGGTCGATAAACTTGTCCCTCAAGCGCTTTTATCCGAAAGCATTCAAGAATTTATCGCCCAGATAAGAGCAGGTAAATTCCCTCAAGATAAATATAATCGCCGCCGAAGAAAACCTCTGCAAAAAATTTTAGAAGAGTCTTTGATTATTCAAGCCTTAACTTTTTCGCAAGCCAAAAAATCAGTCCTTCAATCCACCAAAGGATTTTATCCAGCCCCCTTAAAAGCTTTAGAGGTTATCAAAGAAAATTATTATCTGAATCGAGCCAAAGGGTTACTGCTCGAAGCCAAGGCCTTTGGGGAACTCGTCCAGACAGAAATCTGCAAAAACTGCATTCACGTCTTTTACATTTCGGAAAAATATCGCAAACTAAAACTGGAGGGAGCGGAAAATATTTCTCCCCAATTGATTCAAAAAGCCGCTGTCTTAGGGGCCGGCGTCATGGGTGGAGGGATTGCCCAGCTTTTAAGCGCTCAGGATATGTGGGTTCGGCTTAAAGATATTAATTATCCAGCCCTGCAGAAAGGTTTGCAATCCGCCGCCAAGATTTACAAAGAAGCTGTTAAGAAAAGCCGTCTGACAAAGGCAGAGGCTTCTCGTAAAATGGCGCATATCAGCTGCACCTTAGATTACAGCGGCTTTAAAAATACCGACATGGTGATTGAAGCCGTTGTCGAAGATATGACTCTAAAGAGAAAGATTTTCAAAGAATTAAGTGAAGTCACCAACCCTAAAACAATCCTGGCCAGTAATACATCGGCTTTGTCCGTGTCCGAAATGGCCCGGCAGACCAAAGATCCCTCGAAGGTTATCGGCATTCATTTTTTTAATCCGGTTTATCGCATGCCGTTGGTTGAAATTATTACAACACCCATGACCTCGCCAGAGACCACCGTCACGACATTAGAATTTGTCAAACGTCTGGGGAAGACTCCCATTGTTGTGAAAGATTCCTGCGGATTTTTAGTCAACCGTATTCTGTTAGGCTATGTCAATGAAGCCGGCCGTATCCTGGAAGAATCTGGACAGCCGGAACTCATCGATAAACTTATGACCTCTTTCGGTATGCCGATGGGCCCATTTTTGCTATCCGATGAGGTAGGCTTAGATGTCGGCATCAAGGTGCTGCATATTCTCGCGCAAGGATTGGGAGAACGTTTTCAGCCAACCCAGCTTTTTGAGAAAATATATGAACAAAAACTTTTTGGGAAAAAATCAGGAGAGGGATTCTACCTTCACGCGAAAGAGGAAAAGCAAGTCAATCCCAAGGTCTTAAAAATGTTTACCAAAATTTCTAAAGATTTTAAACCTCAGGAATATCTCAAGCGTATGCTGTATCTGATGATTAATGAAGCGGCTTTATGTTTAGAAGAAAGAATCGTTGACGGCCCAGCAGCGGTCGATGTGGGAATGATCTTTGGCACAGGATTTCCCGCCTTTCGCGGAGGGCTTTTGAAATACGCTGATTCCATCGGCATGGCCAGTATCGTTGATGATCTCAAGCGCTTTGAAGAGAAATTTAAAGCTGATCGATTCAAACCCTGCCGTTATCTAGAAGAGCTTAAAAAGAATAAACAAGGATTCTACAATCTTGCCTAATTTATTATTTTAATATGAATAGAAGACAAAAAAAATCTCTTATTTTTGGGATTGTGGCCATCTTTAGCAGTCTTTTAATTCTATTGACCTTTGGGGTATTACGAAAAGAGTTCCAGTTTGTCAGATACAACAACGCGACGGAAGGATTTTCCATGCTTTACCCCGCTCGCTGGGCGTATAGAGAAAATTCCGGCGGCGCCGCCGTAATATTCTTTTCCCCCAAAGAGAACAAATTAGATCGGTTTCAAGAAAATGTCAATATTGTCATCCAAGATCTTTCGGATAATCCTAAAAATTTAAAAGAATATACCAGCAAAGCGATTCGTCAGATGGAAGTTGTCTTTAAAGAGAATTTAATCGTTAAGGAATCCGTCGATATCTATTTCGCCGGTCAGCCAGCCCACAAATTTGTTTATATAGGGAAAGGGCCGGATTGGGAATTTAAAAATACGCATATCTGGACTATCCGCGGCCTGAAGGCTTATCAGTTTAATTATATCGGCACGTCATCGGAATTTAACCAATATAAAGATAAAGTGGAAAAAATGTTTAAATCATTTAAGATTGAACAATAAATAATCCATGAAGGAACAAAAAGTTGAGCCACGATGTCCTGTCTTTGGAGAGTGCGGAGGATGTTCTTACCAGGATACAAAGTATTCGCAGGAACTGAAGCTCAAAGAAGAGTTTTTAAAAAATTTGTTACGAGAGAAACTTTCTCTTGATAATTACCTCTTTGAATCTATTGTTCCATCCCCTCAAGAATATTCTTACCGCAACGGTCTTGACTTAAGACTCCTACGCTCTAAAAATCAAGAAATCTTGATGGGCTTCTCTCCCGAAGGCAGAAGAAAAGGGATTATCCCGATCGAAGCCTGTTATATCGCGCGAGAAAATATTTCTGATTATATTCCCTTGCTTAAAGAAGAAGCCCAAAAACGCCTTTTGCCCAAATACAAGGAAGCCAATATCGTCGTCCGCACGGGGCAGGGTGGAAATATCCGCTGGGGCGGGATCGGCCGACGGTCGCTTCAGTTAAAAGAAGAGGATTATTTTTGGACACAGATAAGAGAGAGGAAAATTTTTTATTCTCTGGAAACCTTTTTCCAAACCAATCTGTCTATTTTGCCTACTGTTTTTGAACGGATAGAGGCTTTAAAAATTTTATCCAAAGAAACCACATTCTTTGATCTGTATGGCGGCGTGGGGCTATTCGGCGTTGGATTATCTGATCTTGTCAAAAAGGTTATTTTAATTGAGGAATGTATTGCTTCCATTAAATTAGCTAGATATAATGTTACTGTTAATCAATTAACCAACGTGGAGATTATCGAAGGCAGGGTGGAAGATAAGTTGCCCGCTGCCCTTGCCGCAGAAGCTTTATCCGCCAACGCGGCTTTTATTGATCCTCCATGGGCAGGTTTGAGTAAAAAAGCTTTAAACGTTCTTAAAGAGGCAAAGACGTTTCAGCATATTCTCTATCTTTCGTGCGGCCCGGAAAATCTAGTACGTGATTTAGCGGAATTTGTATCCAGCGGCTGGCAGATCAAAAAAATAATACCTTTTGATTTTTTCCCGAAGACAAAACGCTTGGAAGTTTTGGCTGTTTTAAATAATAGTCTTGCGTAAACCAGAGGTCAACATGCAATCCCAAAAAGTTCCTTACGAAAAACAAATTTTTGTCTGCACCAATGACCGCAAAGGCGAGAAGCCCAGTTGCGGGGATCAGAATGGCGAGGCGGTATTCCAAGAATTGCGTCGGATTGCCAAAGAACGCGGACTCCACCCGCGTATCCGCGTTGCTCAAGCCAAATGCTTGGGACAATGTAGTACGGGGGTCAACATTATGATTTATCCTGATAATATATGGTATAAAGGAATTAAGCTGGAAAATGTCGAGGAATTTGCTAGTACGCACTTGAAGTCCAATCCTTAAATCATGGCTCTTTTTGATAAAAATATCTCCGAAGAAAAAAAGGCATCTTTAGAATTCGCCGAAGCGGCGCGCGAGGCCGAGTGGAAATATCCGAGTTTCGCCTTGCACCTGTTTCATGGTGAAGTCCATTGGCCGCTCATTTATCCTTTCCCCAAACAATCCGATCAAGAAAAAAAAGAAGGCGACGCCTTCCTTCAAAAATTAGAAGAATTCCTTAAAAAAAATCTAGACCCCAACGAAGTCGATAAAACGGCGATTATCCCTGAGCATGTTGTTAAGGGACTCGCTGAGCTAAAAGCCTTTGCCATCAAAATTCCTAAAGAATACGGGGGGCTTGGCCTAAGCCAGGTCAATTATAACCGCGCGATGCATCTCTTGGCCAGCTACTGCGGTTCCACGGCTGTTTTGTTATCGGCCCATCAAAGTATCGGCGTGCCCCAGCCTCTTAAATTATTTGGAACAGAAGAGCAAAAGAAAAAATATTTTCCGATGTTTGCCAAAGGAGTTATCTCCGCCTTTGCCTTAACCGAACTCGAAGCCGGTTCTGATCCCCGGAATATGACGACAACGGCAACGCCTATGGAAGGCGGAAAATATTTTCTACTCAACGGTGAAAAACTTTGGTGCACCAACGGTCTGATTGCCGGCGTGCTTGTTGTCATGGCCGTGACACCGCCTAAAATGATCAAAGGCAAAGAAATCAAACAGATTACCGCGTTTATCGTCGAGACAAATAGTCCGGGATTTGAAATTCTCCACCGCTGTCAATTCATGGGACTGCATGGCATTCAGAATGGTTTAATTCGTTTTAAAGATGTTAAAGTCCCGCGAGAAAATATTATTTTAGGAGAAGGGGAGGGACTGAAACTCGCCTTAACGACCCTCAACACGGGACGTCTGACGATTCCAGCGGCATCGGTGGGTATCTCTAAATGGTGTTTGTACGTGGCCCGCACCTGGGCCAAGACAAGAAAGCAGTGGGGGGCGGCCATTGGTGAGCATGAAACGATTGCCCTTAAATTAGCGTATATCGCCAGCCACACCTTTGCCCAGGAGGCGGCGACCTGGCTGACTTCGTTCATGGCCGATGATAAAAAGAAAGATATTCGCCTTGAAGCGGCCATGGCCAAACATTTCTGCACCCTGCACAGCTGGCAGATTGTCAATGAAACTTTGCAGATCCGAGGAGGACAGGGATATGAAACGCAGGAATCGCTTAAAGCGCGCGGGGTGGAAGACTGGCCGGTTGAACGTGCGTTAAGGGACATGCGCATTAATTTAATTATTGAAGGCACCTCTGAGATTATGCATCTGTTTCTGGCCCGCGAAGCGTTAGATCCGCATCTGAGCCGCCTTAAAGTTTTATTAGGTCCAGGGAGTTTGATTAAAAAATTAAAAACTGTTCTTTACTATTTCGTTTGGTATCCTAAACTCTGGTGGCCCTCGACGAATAATTTTAATGATCTTCACCAGGATTTACGCGGTTATGCCGTGTACGCGGAAAAGACCAGCCGGCGTTTGGCCAGAGAAATGTTTCATCAAATGCTTAAGTATCAAAAAAAATTAGAGGCCCGGCAGGCTGTCTTAAACCGTATCGTCGATATCGGGACGGAACTCTTTGTCATGGCGGCAACCTGTTCCTACGCTGATTCTCTCAAAGACACCAAAGGCAAAGAAAACTCTTTAGCTTTAGCCGATCTTTATTGCCGCGCAGCCCGGAAACGCATTGAATCTCTTTTTAAAGAAAATCAATCGAATGAAGACAGGGAAGCCCGCCACATTTCCAAGAAACTTCTAGCCGCGGAATTTGAATGGCTGGAGAATGAGATTATAAAGTAATATGCCCGGCATTTTTTCTCTCATAGCTCGTTTTAACCTGGTGCGCCAGATTCCTCTTTTTGGCAAGCTCAATTGGTTTGATATCCGGCGGATTGCCCGCAAAGCCGTTATCGAAGAATACCAAAAAGGCGATGTTATCCGTAAAGAAGGAGATCCTCCTGATTTTTTTTATTGCGTGATTTCCGGACGGATGCAATCCTACACGCCAACCGTTCACGGGAAAAAAGCCAGCGTAGAATTTATCCACCGCGGCATGCATTTTGGCATCATCTCGGTTTTAACGGGGGAAAACCATTCCTTAACCTACGAGGCCATCAATGATTCGGTCATTTTAAAAATCGCGAAAGACGATTTCCACGGTCTTTTGAAATCCATTCCCGCTTTAAGCCTCGAATTAAGCCAGATTCTTTCTAAGCGCGTGCGCAGCCACGTGAAGGGCGCTAAATCACTTTTTGAAAGCACGATTATCTCGATCTACAGCCCCGCTCAAAAGTCAGGCAGTTCTACCTACGCCGTTAACCTGGCTTTAAGCCTGCAGAAAGAAACAAAAAAGAAGGTGATTCTTCTTAACATCCATGCCCGGCAGAGTCACGAGACGAAAGCCTCTGTTGAACTTAAAGAGATCGCCCTTGAACACGGAAAAATTTTCCAATCCGTCATTAAAAATGAACTGCCCATTGATCTCTTGAATGTTGTTTTTGACGCGAGCGACAGTTCTTTAAAAAAGAAAATCAGTCCGCTGGTGAGCACATTGGTCGGAGATTATCATTATCTGATCGTGGATCTGCCCAACGAGATGGACGATTTTGTGCTGGAGACATTGACCCAGTCCGATGAGGTGCACCTGGTGACCTTGGATGAAGCAGAGGACCTCGCCCTTATTCGCAAAGTCATCGACCGGCTGGAGGTGACCTTTAAAGAAAAATTTCAAGCGGAAAAAATCCATATTGTCATCAGGGCATCTGAAGACAAAGTTTATTTGTCTTTTGATGAAATCAGTAAAGCCATCGACTTTAACGTCTACACCCTGCTTCCTTATATAGGCCCGGCGCAGTTAAAAGAAGAGCTTCACGGCAGTTTCAAAATATGCCGCTGTGAAGAAAACAGCCCTTACGCCAGGGCGGTGCGCTCCATTGCCCGTCAAATTGGCGGGGTGATGGTCGGCCTGGCATTGGGCGGTGGGGCGGCTTTAGGCATCGCCCATATCGGAGTTCTTCGCGTCTTGGAAGAAGAAAATATTCCCATCGACATGGTCGCCGGAAGCAGTATGGGGGCGGTGATTGGAGCGCTCTGGACAACCGGCCGAAACTCCCGGGAGATCGAAACAATCGCCCGTGAATTCGATACGAAACCAAAATTATGGAAATTGTTTTTCCCCTCCATCCCAGTCGCGGGCTTGATGAGCGGGCGTTCTCTGTATTCCTGGTTTAGAAAACATTTTGGCAATACCCGATTTCAAAACACCACGATCCCTCTTAAAATCCTCGCCTACGATCTTATCCGCAGAGAGGAGCTGGTCTTAGACGGCGGATCCATCGTGGAGGCCCTGGAGAAAAGCACCGCCATCCCCGGAGTTATTCCGCCCATTCAGAAAAGGCAGCAGCTGATTATTGACGGCGGGGTTTTAAATCCCCTGCCCACCAGTGTCTTAGCCAATTACGGCGTTAAAAAAATTATCGCGGTTAATGTGCTGCAATCGCCCGAAGATGTGGCGCTTGGCTTTGACATGGCCGAACGCAGCCGACGGGAAACCGCTGGTGTTGCCTTCTTTAAAGCGCCTTTCCAGTTCCTCAGTTACCGCCTGACAAGGATGTTTGGCAAATTATTCTACCCGAATATTCCCGATATCATTCTGCGTACCCTCCAGGCCTCGGAATATGTCATATCCCTGCAGAACGCGCGCTTAGCCAATGTCTTGATTCACCCCAACCTCACGGGTATTAGCTGGTTTGAACTCTACCGTGTGGAGGATCTGATCAAGCGCGGGGAGGAAGCCGCCCGCCAGGCCCTGCCGCAGATCAAAAAACTGGTGGAAGAGTAGAATCAATTCAGCTTTATCCTCCCAGGAATATTCCTAAATTCCTCAGATTTTCTTAAGTCTTTCTGATATAATAATCTTTTTAACCCGGATTAAGGAGCAGTCTATGACCACCGTCTGGCTTTACACCATTGTCAGTGTCTTTTTGGTAAGTTTCCTGTCTTTAATCGGAACCATCAGCCTCGCCCTGACCGGAGAGCGGTTAAATAAAGTTTTGTTTCTTTTAGTCAGCTTCGCGGTCGGAGCTCTGTTTGGCGACGCCTTTATTCACCTTCTGCCGGAATCTTTTGAACGGCTGGGAGGCGGGGTCACCACATCGCTTTTAGTGATTTTAGGAATCTTCGCTTTTTTTGTCCTCGAAAAATTTATTCACTGGCGCCACTGCCATGTTCTGCCATCGAGTCAGCATAAACATCCGATCGTCGCCATGAACATGATCGGCGATGGGATTCACAATTTAATCGACGGGATTTTGATCGCGGCCAGTTACATGGTGAGCATCCCCATTGGAATCACAACGACGGCCGCGGTTATCTTGCACGAAATCCCTCAGGAAATTGGGGATTTTGGAGTCCTGGTTCACGGCGGGTTGTCCGTCCGCAAGGCCATCGTGTATAATTTTTTAACCGGTCTTATCGCGGTGGCCGGCGCCATGATTCCTTTAATATTAGGCAAGGGATCAGACCACCTGACCTCGTATTTTTTGCCCATTACGGCCGGCGGATTTATTTACATCGCGGGGTCGGACCTTATTCCGGAGCTTAAACACGACGCGCGGCTGAAAACTTCACTCGGACAGTTTGTCGCTATTTTATTAGGGGTGGGAATTATGGCCCTGTTGGTTTTATTAGAGTAATGAATAAAAAGTCGGGCATTACAAAAATTAAAGTTGGCTCACGTTCAAGCCCCTTGGCCTTAGCCCAGGTTGAAGAGATTTTAGTTTTGCTTAAGCGAAAAGGTATCAAAGTATCTTTTGAAAGAAAAGTTTACAACCCTAAAGGCGATCAAGATAAAATAACGCCTTTAACTCAAAATACCGCCGATGACTTTTTTACCGACGCTTTAGATGCGGCACTCCTTCAAGGCGAAATCGATATCGCCATCCACAGCGCCAAAGATCTGCCCCAGCAAATAAACAGCAATTTAGAAATTTTCGCTCTCACCCAAAGCCTTGACGATACCGACGCCTTTGTGGGAAAGATAAAATTTAGTGAACTTAAACCCGGCGCTAAAGTGGGAACAAGCAGTCTTCTGCGCCAGAAATCCGTTAAAGAATTAAACCCCACACTCCAATGTGTCGATATCCGTGGCGCCATTCAAGAACGTATCCAAATACTCGAAAGAGGGGATTGTGATGGGATCGTTGTCGCTACGATTGCGTTAAAAAGGTTAGGGTTAGCCCACCTAATTAAAGATATTATGCCGTGGGAGGGAACGCCTTTACAAGGGTCACTCGCCGTCGTTGGCAAAAGGGGCAGGGAGGACCTAAAAAAAATATTTACCCAAATTGACATCCGTAAAAAATTCGGCAAGGTCTATTTGGTCGGGGCTGGCCCAGGGGATCCCGGATTAATCACTGTCAAGGGCCTGAAAATTTTGAAGAAAGCTGATTGTATTTTCTACGACTATTTAGCCCCCAAGGAGATTCTTAAACACGCTCCTAAAGCCCAAAAAGTTTACGTGGGCAAGCGCAAAGGGGAACACACTCTGCCACAGTCCGAATTAAATAAACTGATCCGGCAAAAGGTTATCCAAGGGAAAACCGTTGTACGCCTCAAAGGAGGCGACCCCTTAATCTTCGGCCGCGGGGCTGATGAAATCGAATATTTAAGGGCCTACCATATTCATGTTGAAATTATTCCTGGAGTCAGTTCAGCCACAGGACTAGCGTCCTTACTAGGCATTCCTTTAACCGCTCGCGGGATTTCTTCTTCCGTGGCTTTTTTAAGCGGCCACGAGCCCGAGGAAAAAAGCGGTGAACTCAAACTTCCGGCCATTCCTCAGGTGGACACGATTGTCTTTTTAATGGGGCTGACAAAACTAAGCGAAATTATTTTGTCCTTAAAGAAAAAAAACTGGAAAGAAACAACCCCGACGATTGTCATCTCTAAAGGCACTTATTTAGATGAAAAAATTGTCGTCGGGACTCTGCGGGATATTGAAAAGAAAGTTTCTCAAGAGAAGCTCGAACCCCCAGCCCTTATTATCGCGGGAGAAGTGGTAAAATTTTATAACCCTCCGCAAAAAAAAGAAGCTATTCTTTACACCGGAACAAATCCTCTCAAATACGAACGGCTGGGGTCCATTATTCACCTGCCCATGATCAAAATAAAAGAGGCAAAATTAACAGCTCAACAACGGCAAAGACTTTTTGCTGAGTTAGATTCCTGCGATATTATCTTATTGACGAGCCGGTTCGGGGTGCATTATTTTTTAAAAATTTTATCAAAAAAGAAGTATAATATTGCTTTATTAAAAGGGAAACAGTGGATTGCCATCGGAGAAGAAACGGCGGCGGCTTTACGAGAGCATGATATTGAACCAGGTTTTGTGGCGCAGGAGGAATCCAGTGAAGGACTGGTTAAAGAGCTTGAAGAACAATTTCCTTTACGGGGCAAAAAAATTCTTTTCCCGCGCTCATCTCTACCTAATCCTTATTTAAAAGAAAAGTTAACGGCCCTCGGTAACAGCGTTAAAGAAATAGTTGTTTACGAAAATGTAAAGCCAACCAAAAGAAAATTACCAGAAGATGGCATTCAAAAAATTATTTTTACAAGCCCATCAACGGTTAAAAATTTTATCAAAGATTACAAGAAAATCCCTTCCCGCTGGAAGGTCTTAAGCAAGGGCACATTAACCCAAAAAACGCTCTCAGAGCTTGGCTATCAAAGTGAGGTAATCCCATGAACAGGCATCGCCGGTTACGAAAAACAGAAGTCTTGCGCAATTTAATAAAAGAGACACAGCTTTCCAAAAATGATCTCATCCAGCCTTTTTTTGTCATCGAAGGTCGAAGTAAAAAAGAAACGATCGGCTCCATGCCGGGAATTTTTCGTCTTTCAACCGACAACTTGCTTAAAGAAGTTCAAAAATACATTAAAGTCGGCGGCCAGGCGGCAATAGTGTTCGGAATCCCCGATAAAAAAGATTCCGTCGGTTCACAAGCGTACGCTTCCGGTGGCATCGTCCAAAGAGCCGTTAAAGCGTTAAAAAAAGAATTTCCTCAATTTTTAGTGATCACCGACATTTGTTTATGCGAATATACCGACCATGGCCACTGTGGTGTTTTAGAGGGCAAAGACGTTCATAACGACAAAACCCTTCCTTTACTAGGCAAAATCGCGGTTTCCCACGCTGAGGCTGGAGCGGATATTGTCGCTCCGTCGGATATGATGGATTTTCGCGTGAAGAAAATCCGTGAGGATTTGGATAAAAATAATTTCCCGGATGTGCCTATTTTAAGTTACGCGGCCAAATATGCTTCGGCCTTTTACGGGCCATTTCGCGAGGCGGCTCAATCCACGCCGCAATTCGGCAATCGCAAAACGTATCAGATGGATTACGCCAATAAGAGGGAGGCCTTAAAAGAGGCTCGCCAGGACGTAGTGGAAGGCGCGGATATCGTGATGGTCAAACCGGCGCTGGCCTATTTGGACGTGATTTCACTTCTGCGCCAGGAATTAACCGTTCCCATCGCCGCTTACAGCGTGAGCGGTGAATATTCTCTGATAAAGGCGGCCGCGGCTAAGAATTGGGTCAATGAAAAAGAAATCGTTTTGGAAAGTTTAACCGCCATTAAACGCGCCGGGGCGGACATCATTATCACCTACCACGCGCAAGAAGCGTTAATGTGGCTTAAAGGTTAGATGCGAACAAAATATTCCAATCAATATTTCGAGCAGGCCCAGCAAGTCCTCGTCGGCGGTGTCAACAGCCCTGTCCGCTCTTTTCAGGGAGTAGGGGGGAACCCTATCGTCATGAAATATGGCCATCGCGAGAAAATTTTTGACTACGATGGCAATGCTTACACCGATTATTGCCTTTCCTGGGGAGCCCTTATTTTAGGCCATGCCCCGCGCAATGTTGTCCTCGCCGCTAAAAAAACAGCCGAAAAGGGAATAAGCTTTGGCACAACCACCTTAGAAGAAATTGAAATAGCCCAGGAGATTACCAAACGCATTCCCTCGATTGAACTGATCCGTTTTGTTAATTCCGGGACCGAGGCCACTATGAGCGCGATTCGCCTGGCCCGAGGGTTTACAAAAAAAGAAATGGTTGTTAAATTCGATGGTTGCTACCACGGCCACTCGGATGATCTTTTAACTAAGGCTGGCTCGGGCGTCTCCCAATTACAACAATCGTCGAGCTTAGGGATTCCGGCAGCGCATATTCAAAATACATTAAGCCTTCCTTACAATAATGTCGAAACTTTAGAAAAAACATTAACCGAGCATCACGCCAAAATTGCCTGCGTAATTATTGAACCAGTAGCCGGGAATATGGGGGTTATCCCTGCCCAAAAAGAGTTTTTGACCGCGCTTCGGGAATTGACTAAAAAATTCAATATTGTTCTTATCTTTGATGAGATTATTACGGGATTCCGTTTTCGGACAGGCGGGGTCCAAGATGACTTTGGGATTATCCCGGACCTAACCTGTTTAGGAAAAATTATTGGCGGCGGATTCCCGATGGGCGCGTATGGCGGCCGACGAGAAATTATGCAATGCCTGGCTCCTCTAGGTGGCGTGTACCAGGCCGGGACATTTTCCGGGAATCCGGTAGTTATGCGATCCGGATTGGCCAGCTTGCGATTACTGAACAACGATTTTTACCGCCGCTTGAATCAAAAATGTGAAACCTTTGCCCAAGACCTGAACGATTTTTTTACGCAAAACAATATTCCCGCTCATTTTTCTTCTTACAAATCGATGCTGAGCCTGCGGTTTCGTAAAGAAGCGGTTTTAAATTACGCCGATGCTCAAAAGGCATCTAATCCTGAACTTTACAGCAAATTGTTCTGGTATCTGCTTAAAAAAGGTATTTATCTCCCGCCGGCGGACCTCGAGACATTTTTTATTTCCGGTTTCCATACAGCCAAAGACCTTCAAATATTAAACGAATATATAAAAAAGTTTTTCCAAGAGAATAGCTGATAGGTTATAATAGAGTTAGTTTTGGGGAAATTTAAAAACAGAACGCTTAGCCTTTAAAGCGGCTAAGAAAGGAGCAGAAAAAATGAAATGGTTACTCATTATCTTAGCAGCGGTTGTGGTCGTAGGATTGTTACGTTTTGCTAAAAAGGGCGGCTGTTGTGGGATGAAGGGAGGCGCTGAAGGTTCCAGCGGCGAAAAAAAAGAAGGGGGCTGTTGTTCACATTAATAAAGATAAACCTGTAGGGACGATGCATGCCTCGTCCCTGCACAAAGGCTATTAATTCTTATGCTCAATCAATGCTGCCAACGTCCCTGGGGACAATACAAAAAACTTTTCCAAGAATCAGGCGTGTGGGTTAAACGTGTCGAGGTCAAACCCAAGGCTCGATTAAGTTTGCAGAAACACAAACACCGTTCGGAGAAATGGATTATTGTTTCAGGGCAGGGCTTGGTTGTCCTTAATGAAAAAAAACAAAAAGTAAAGCCAGGCAGTGTCATCAATGTCCCCCTTGGAACGGTTCATCGAATCGGGAATACCGGCCGTAAAAAACTTATTTTTATCGAAGTCGCCTGCGGCAATTTTCTTTCCGAAAAAGATATTATCCGCTTACAAGACGATTATCAAAGAAAAATTCAATAAAAATCTTAAAATTCCCTTTACAATTCCCCAAAGCTCTGCTTATAATGAACATATGCTCATATTAACTACCATATTAATATGAGCAATTGCTCATATTAACCATCTATTAACAAAATGGATAAAAATGTCTCGAGGGCGTCATAAAAAGATACGCTATGTCCAAAAAATGCCTCAAATTGTTCAATTTAGCCCTAGAGGTAAAGCCGGGCGGCCGGATGAAATGGAATTGAGGGTAGATGAATTTGAGGCGATCAAATTAACTGATTTTCAGGGCTATAACCAGTCCGAAGGTGCCCGGGCTATGGGCATTTCCAGGCCTACATTTGGTAGAATCCTGCGCAGCGGCCGAAAAGTCCTATCAAACGCCCTGGTCAATGGCAAAATCATACGAATCCGGATAGGAAACGTGCAAGTAGGGGTTAAACAAAAAAATTTGCCCAGCAAAGAGGAATTAGGCGAGGGGCGGATTGAAGAGCAAAGCATCCGCCAGAAAATCCTAAAATATCCACGAAAAGAAGCCGCACCAGCCCCAAAAACCCACCTAAAAACAATCTGAAAAATCGCTTTTTAGATTATTTCCAATCCTCATATAACTTCCTATAATATATCTTATGTTAAGTATAGCATATTCAGCTAACCTGCTTTAAGTATTTGAAGCATTTATAGTTATCGAGTTGTGCAGTGGCCCTGTGGATAGTTATTCTTAAGTTTACCGGATCCATAACTAAGCTTGGTTTTAAGGCAAGTTTACCCAATCTTGGAAGTATTCTACCTTATTTAGGCAAAATTATGAAAAATTGTGGATTTATGTCCTTATATTTCTAGGATGAGATAAAAAGAAAGCCTCCCTCCTTTCTGTATTACCCTGCTTCGCAGGGTTATCCGCCTTCGAATAATCGGGGGCGACATCTGCCGTAGCTAAACGCGAAAGCCTTTTAGCGAAGGCGGATAAAAAACTGCAGGGAGGCGGATATTAAAGACCGGGGTAATTAAAGGGGAATCGTTTGGGGTACTTTTTCGTGAGGCGTCATGGCTTCCAAGCTCTTGATTTCAACGCTCATTAAGATGAAATTAGGGTCTTGCGGGCCGCCAAAATACTGCCGAAGCATTGGGATATTGTTCCATACAAGCTCTTTTTTAGCCCGATCTTGACTGATCGAGGCTTTTCCCGCCACCCGGGAATACCACATTTTACGATCAACAAAACAGATTTCAACCAGGGGGTTTTGCTTAACCTGCGCGATTGTTCTGGAACGCGGCAAAAGTGCTACCAATAATTCATTGTCTTCAGTCAAATAAGGCATCATCGGCCTTACCCGCGGCTGATTGCCTTCCATGGTGGCCAGAAACCCAAAACCGGCATCTCTAATTAAGTCAATGACTTCATCTTTAGTCATGCGTTGACTCCTTTTTTATTTTTTTCTTTAAACTTATCTGTCCCAATCAAGTTGGCGTTATTATATTTTATAATTTCGGAGGCAATGGACACCGCGATTTCTTCCGGGGTTTGGGCGCCCAAATCAATTCCCGCGGGGATATTGATTCTTTTAAAGTCCTTGCCCGTGAAACCCATTTCTTTTAAACGGTTAAAAAATTTAATTCTTTTGGCCTTACTAGAAATCACTCCAATGTATCCAACTTTTGAACGAATAACGGTTTTAAGGCACTCAAAATCATGTTCATTACCTTGAGTGACAACCATAACGAGCGTGTTGGAATTAACCGCTAATTTGGCTAACTCTTTGGGATATTCTCCTAAAATGATTTGGTCAACATGCGGAAATCGCTTGGAAGAGGCAAATTCCGGCCGGTTATCCAGAATTGTTACCTTAAAGCCAAGCATTTTCCCTAGGACCGACAGTGGTAAGGCAATATGCCCCCCTCCACAGATAATAAAATGTTTCTGCCCCAAAAAAGGCTCAATAAAGACCTTGATTTGACCCCCGCAAACCGATTGCCCTTCTTGGCCAAAATAATCGTAGGTGACAAGGGTGGGGTGGTTCCCTTCCTTAATAGCCTTTAGACACTCCTCCCTGGCTGCTTTTTCGTTACGGCCCCCTCCGATTGTTCCAAAAAGCGAGCCGTCTTCTAAGACAACCATTTTGGCACCGGCTTTGCGCGGGGTTCCTTTAGGGGTAGAGTCCACCACCGTGGCAAAGGCGTAACTCTGTCCCTTTTGGGCGGCTTCGTAAGCTTTGATGAGGAGTTCGTGATCCATATACCCCGTACTCTTATTTCTTCACGTACGCTTTGATAATTTTCTGCTCTTCAACTGGTTTATCGCCAGCGCTGGTCTGGACATTCTCAATTTTCTTAACCACATCCATGCCGCTGATGACTTCGCCAAAAATGGTATGCTTCATATTAAGCCAGGGAGTCGGAACCGTTGTGATAAAAAATTGACTGCCGTTGGTGCCGGGGCCGGCATTGGCCATGGCTAGAAGTCCGGGACGGTCAAATTTTAAATTGACCGAAAACTCGTCTTCAAATTTCCCGCCCCAAAGACTTTCTCCGCCGCGGCCGGTTCCCGTGGGGTCTCCCCCCTGGAGCATAAAATTTTTAATAACGCGGTGAAAAACAATCCCATTGTAATACCCTTTCTCCACAAGACCGATAAAATTTTCGCAGGTCTTAGGAGCTTCTTTTACAAATAATTTAACTTCCATATTGCCTTGATTAGTCTCTAAAATAACCATGAGATTCCCTCCTCGTTGGCAGCTAAGACTGGTTAATGATATGAGAAAAAATAAGATTAAATTGATTTTAAAAATTTCCTTAAACATTTTGTTCTCCTCCGATGTTTTCTGGATTAATTGTTTCTTTTCTCTTCATGCTTATTTTCTTCCTCAACTTTTTCCTTTTTTTCGGATGCCTTTTCTGAAGGAGTCTCTTCCGGCTTTTTCTCGGAAGGAACTTCTACTTGAACGGGTGGTGAAGATTCTTTTTCTTCTGGGGGCGAAGGGCTTTCTTCCGTAGGTTTTGGAGTATTTTCCACAACCGGCTCCTGATTTTGAGCCGAAACGGAAATTTGAGCTACTTCCTCCTTAACTGACTGCTCTTTGTTTTCCTTTGGTTGGACTATTTCTGCAGCTGGGGAAGTAGTATCTGTTGTTGCCGCAGGTGAAGCAGGTGCGTTTTCTGTGACTGCCGGCTTTTCTTCAACAGAGGCAACCGGAACATTTTCTATGGGAGGAGCTTCTACAGAAAGGGTTGATTTATGACTAACCAATACAGCGGAAGCCTTTTTAGCTTCTTCAACAAGTTTAGCCTGTTTTTTCAAGAGTTCCGCAATTTCTTTTTCTTTATCCAGAATCTCTTTCTCTAATTTAGTAACTTTTGTCTCTAGCTGGCCAATTCTTTTCTTGGAGCTCTCCGCTTCCGTCCGCGCTGAGATTAATTCCACCTGGACATTACGCCCCTTGTCTTTCGTGTCTTTTAATTCTTTTTCTAAAAGATCTTTCACCTTATTAAATTCTTTTTTCGTTCTTATTTCCGTCTCCAGAGTCCTCTGCGCCTTTTCTAAATCGGATGCTTTTTCCTTAAACAGACGATCTAATCGTTCATATTTTTCTTTAAGCTCGTGAACATGGATAGTTGCATCAATTTCTTCTTCAATATGTTTTTCATCGTCTTGAGATAGATTGTGGGGGGATTCTAATTTAGGAACCATAGGCGCGGCTTGAGGAATGACGGGGTGTTCAGATAGAATTTTTGCTAAAGAATCTTCCGACAGCTTAACTTTTTTTCTGACAAAAGGCCATTTATTTAAAAAAGAAGAAATAAAATTTGTCTTCGAGGTTATTTTTGCAGAGCTAGGAGTCTCCTCCAAAGGCATTGCCGAATCTTTAAGAAGAAGCCATCCAACGAACGCTAATCCAATCCCGCAAATTAAGACAAAAATACCAAAAAAAGTACCCAAAAAATCCTCCTTTAGTTCTTCAATTTCTTATATAATAAAATTTATGATTTCGTGTATTCTTCTCTCAGCTGGACTGAGCAGCCGTTTTGGCTCACCTAAAGCTCTTGCCAAATTTGACAATGAAACTGTCATTGAGCATCTTCTTCACACGTTACTATCCGTAAAAAGTATTACCGAAATTATTGTTGTGTTAGGCGCCGATGCTCAAAGGATTAAAACTGTTCTATTAGAGCATAAAAAGGTAAAAGTTGTCTACAATAAAGATTATAATTTAGGACAGACATCTTCGTTCAAGGCGGGATTACAAAATATCTCGCCTGAGGCACAAGGCATCATGCTTCTGCCCGTCGATTACCCTCTGATTAAGAAAGAAACATTTGAAACTGTTACCGAGGCGTTTATTAAAAATACCCCTCAAATCTTAATCCCTGCGTTTAACGGGCATAAGGGCCATCCGCCCGTATTTTCCTCAACACTGAAAGAAGAATTTTTAAAACTCGCCGATGCCCAGGGCCTTAATACCATCGCTCAACATCTCCCCCCCGAAGACATACTTCTTCTTCCCGTTCCTGACCAAAGAATAGTACGAAGCTTTAATACGGCTGAAGAATGGGAAAAACTATCGAAACTTCTTTAAGAAACACCCGTTATTATTGGCAGGATATTTATTTCTGAATTATTTCTATCTTTAATTCCCGCTTAAAATTGGGAGAAGGGTCTTGATAAATATTTATTTTAATCGGGATTTTTGATTCTTCTTCTCTTACATAGCCTTCGGGCAGTTTCACCCCGAAGTTCGCCTTGTTTAACATGGCATCGGTGGATTTGATTAAAACCGCTTCCTCAGTTGTTAACTGGGAACCCACCGGCAAGGTTGTGGTATCAATCTTAATCAGATGCCGGCCAGGAACCAAGTCCGGAATATGATATCGTCCGAAAGAATCCGTGATCACCACAATGCCTTCCTGCGTGGCTAACCTAACATCCCCAATCCCCCACTCCCCTTCATCCTGAATTCCATTTTCATTTTGATCATCAAAAACTTTGCCGATTAAATTACCCAACGTAAACAAATTATCTGGTTTGACCGTGATGGTCACATTCGATGTGTTAGAGACAATCGGATTCACCTGGCCGTAGAAACTGACATTATTTTTCCCCGCGGGAGCACCCGCTCCCACCATTGCCAAAAAGGTAATCGTTGAAGTTGTATTGGCGGCTAGATTTGAAATGGTGAACGTCAAAGGGTCTTTGGTTGTCGGATCCGCAATGACGGTGGAATCCACCTTCGCTGTCCCCGAGGTAAATGAGATTCCTGCAGGTAACTTGGCAATGGCCGAAAAGGAAATCGGCTCTGAGGTAGTATTCTTAACCGTGGCCGTAAATTTTATCTGATCACCAATAGTCACTGTTGTGGGAGAAACCGATAAAGTGGTTACAACGCTGCTGGTAACGCTGGAAATAACGGCAGCGGTATCTGAGGCTGAATTGTCCGTTGAATCTTCGCTGTCTGTATATCTTATTGTTAAGGTTTCTCCAGCAGTCATCTCCAGTGTCCCATCGTTAGCCGTCGCGCTGCCATCATAGATCGTTGTGGCAATAGCGGTGGAGTTACGAAACGTCTCGGTGGCATTACCAGTTTCAGTCAGAATGTAAGTGCCAGAGAAGGCCTCGGAGTCGCCTGAGGAAGAAGTAACGGTAACCCCCGCCGCCGTATTCGCGCTGCTACCCAATAAATTTTCATCTTCATCAACCAATGTCACATAAAGACTGTTTCCTGGGGCAACACTGGTCACCTCTGTCCCAGAGGAATCGGTGAGCTTGACACTGGTCGCGGCGTGAATAATTTTTCCCGTTTCGGTGATAGTTCCCGAGTTGCTCATTGAACCAGTACTGGGTATGGTTAAAGTCTTGTCTAAGGCAATCGTGGCCGAATCCGTGGAAGCAGTAACGGTAAAAGTATTAGTAACCGTTGTATTTTGATTAATAGCTAACACGCCCGTCGTCAAAGTTGTTAACTTATAAAACGTTTCGGCGCTGCTAATCGTTCCTGTGCCTACAAACTGAACCTCTCCTGTGCCCTCGGTAAATCCACCGGATGCGTTGCTATTCGTCCATACCCCAGCGGTCTGAATTTGAATGGTCTCGTTGCCAGACCCCACATCCAATGTCCCGCCACTGTTAATGGTGACGTTGTCAAATTTTAATGGACTTCCTGTTCCAGCCAGGGTCAGGGTCGAGCCACTGTTAATGATAATATTGCCGATAGAATCCGTAGACGACTGATTATTGGTATACGTCTGGCTGGTCCCGTCAAGGGTTATGTTACAGGTTCCAAGTTTCAGCCAGTCTCCATTGGTATCAATGGTTAAATTTCCCGCAAGAGAAAAATTTTTGTTGGTATCGCCAGGCGATCCAATTGTAAAGGCCCCGGTTGTAATAGTGAGATTGCCATCGATATTAATATTATCTAAGATACTGACTCTGTTAGCTGTAGCAGTCCGCTCCAGCGTGATATTGTAAAAATCATCTGAACTAGTACTAGATATATCAATGCTGGTATTCGCGGATCCGGTGAATTTGAGGGTGCTTGTCCCAGGAGTAAAAGTCGCATTAGTGGAGGTGTTCTTCCAGCCGGCTCCGCTAGTCACATGAATTGTTTTGTTATTGCCGCTGATGGTCCCCGAGTAGCCAGCAGAAACCACAAAGTTGGTTAAGACGGCTGTATCAACATCAATATTACAGTTATTAGTAGAGGTCGTATCAAAACCCACAGCTTGACCATCTACGGGAACTGCCCCATCCCAATTAGCCACAGTACTCCAGTTGGTATCAGCACCTCCACCACCATCCCAGGTTACGGCAAAACTGCTGGGGACAAAGAAAAAGGTAAGGTTCAAAAAAATAAAAAAGAAAAAAAGGATCCGCGGGAAGGCTTTGGCGCCATGTTTTATGGAAATTGAGATCATTTTTCTATAAATTCATCCGCGCCAATATCCACCGATCCGTTGGCCTTGCGATCATCTCTGTCAAAATCGTGATCTGGAGCTTGCTCCAATAGACCTTGACCAATAAGAGGAGAGATTGATAAAAGGTGATAATCGTTAGCTAATTCATCCACAAAATGAGGTTCCACCCCATCGATAGATCCACAATCCATGCCAAACTGACTGCAGACGTGTTCACGAGTCCTGGGTTGACGTTGGGGGCGCGCGAAGAAAATATCATATTGAGAGAAGGCATTATGGTCAGAAGAGATACCAGCAAAACGCTTCGTTCGGGAAAAAATAACGGTTTCATTGTTAAAGAAGACATTGTTGTAAGCCTTATACTGCGCATTAACGGGCGAGGCATTCATGAATATTCCGACTTCTTGTCCGATAATCGTATTATTCAATATATTGACCTGTGAAATTCCGCCAAACAAGAAAATCCCCCTTTTCCCCTCCCCGTACAAAATATTATTTTGAATGATTACACCATTTGAGTCCTTCAATGTAATGCCATATGCCTCTGGCGGAATATTAATGGAGTTGCCATCAATGACCATTCTTTCTGATCCTAAGTTGCTGATGGCCCATTGCTTAGCGTTTGTAATCGTATTTCCCTGGACCACAGCATCGTTAATACCTCCAATTGAAATACCAGTGAATTCATCATCAATGGTGTTGTGTTCGATGATAAGACCCATCGCAACGTTGGGTACAAGAGAAGAGTAGCTGATGCCCGATGGATGAAGCTGCGCCCCTCGATACCCATTGTGAAAGACGACATTATCATGGATGTAGACGTTGTCGCCGGTTCCAACGGCCCGAATCCCATACCGGCCATTATCATGAACAATATTGTTGTAAATCTCAATGTCATCAGTTTCATCAGGAGCATAAATACCAATCTCGTCATTCTGATAAACCTCATTGTTTCGGATGATCCCGTTGTCAGACCCGCGGAAACAGATGCCTTTAGAGGCGTCTGGGCCGTACGCACCCCAAGAAATATTGTTTTCAACGATGACATACCTTGCCCCAATCCCTGACCAGATGTTGGCGGCGTTATTCGCGCCGATCACTTCAAATCCGCGAAAGGTGATATAGTATCCCGTCAGATCAACAACATCTCCATAAATATTGGGGTTTCCACGCGCGTCATTGACCGGCCGCGGCCTTCCTGGCCACCCTTGAATGATGGTCCGGGTCGATTCGCCCACACCGCCATGGTCAGGATCAACGAGCACATATTCTGAAAAATTTCCAGTGGCGTTGATAGTGTTTTCCTCCCCGAAGATGATGTTATTGACCGCTGTCTGAATGGAGTTATAGGGATTATTGATTGAGCCATCGCCGCCATCGGCCGCAGCCGCATCAACGTAGAGCGTCGCGCTATGAGCTGAAGCTGCCAATGCAAAAGTTACGAACGCAAAACATCCGGACAGGACAACACTTCTTATGGATGGTAGAGGTTTCATATTGATTGTTCTCATTTGCCACTCCTTTTTTATTGAGGTTCTTTTTCAGGGTACAGCTTAGAGTATACCATAGCCAGATAGGCACTCGCTATCGCTTCCGCCAAAGGCGGAGGCGGGGGAAATTCCGATGTGAGAATATAGAAAGCACACCCCTTTAAACGTATCTGGATGAATTATTGAAACATAACCACATCCGCCGTGAAATTGGCGCGGACATAGGCGTTGCCAACGAGTTTTTGGGCAGGCAGTTTCTTCCACAAGCCAGAACCGTCGGTTTGAATATTCGTGATGGCATCGCCGCCGATGATGGCCGCTTCAGATTTCATTTTCTCAATGACATCCGTTAAGGGCTTGTTGCGCTCGGCATTAACGGTCACTGTTCCAATTGCCGTGTGAGGACGGTTGACTTCTTCCAAATAAACAACATCAGCTGAGGAATGCTTTGGAGGATAATATTCCTCGGTTGTATTCCGAGAATCAACCTTGTAAAGACTGCAGGCGGAAATCAAAAGAATAGAAAAAAATAGGATAAAAGCCTTAATATTCATAATCAATTTTTACACTAAATTTCTACTGATTTCAATCAATTTCTATTTTATTTTCGCTTGACCTTCAAGAGTTTCTTTTTCTTTGAGCGCTTTAATAATTTTTTCTGGCGTAATAGGGAGATCTTTAATCCTCACTCCGATAGCATCATAAACCGCGTTGGCAATGGCAGCGGAAGTCGGAAGAAGTGAGGCCTCCCCCATTCCCTTGGCACCAAAGGGGCCTTCAGGATCATTAGTTTCGACTAAAATCGTGTGCATGTTTGGCATTCCCATTGTCCGAGGCAGACGATAATTCGCGAAATTTCCGTTGGCCGGACGACCCTTATTATCAAATCTTAAATTTTCCATAAAGGTGTACCCGATGCCCATCACCAGAGACCCTTCAATCTGGCCTTCGACCGATTGCGGATTAATGGCTTTACCAATATCGTGCGCGTCCCAGAGATTCAGAAGATTGACTTCGCCGGTCTCTTTGTTAACTTCCACTTCGGCAATCTGCGCCTCAAATCCGTAACTCCCAGAAACATTCCCCTCCCCTGTTCTAAAATCAATGGGGGTCGTTTTCGGATTATAACTGCCTCGGCCGATAATTTGACGGCCGTAATTAAAGGAATAAGCTAATTCCAAAGCCTTATCAAATGTCATTAGATTTTCTTCAGTCTTCTTATTAATAACCTTTTCAGCTTTGATATCTAAATCGTTTAGATCTAATTTTAATTCTTCAGCTACAACTTCCAAAATTTGTTTTTTGGCATCGCGCGCGGCGCGCAGAGTCGCATTCCCGGAAATAAACGTAACGCGGCTGGCAAAGCTTCCCGTATCAAAAGGCGTAATTTCTGTGTCCCCAGACTTGCATTTAATTCGGCTGTAACTGACACCTAGTTCTTGACAGGCAATCTGAGAAAGGGCCGTATCCGATCCTTGACCGCAATCCGCGGCCCCGGTAAAAAGATAAACCGAGCCGTCTTCTTCAACTTTGATAATGGAACCCGCTGATTCGTGCGATTTATACATCTTGGATCCCATAACATCAGCAGCAATCCCGATACCAACACCACGGCAGATATCTTTTTGCTTGCCTCGTTTATTTTTCCAGTCGGCGGCCTCCGTCGCCTTCTCAATACATTCCCGCAGGCCGTTGGTCGTCAAAACCATTTTATTGGTAGTCACCATATTCGGCGTTGTGATATTTTTAAGGCGAAATTCAACCGGATCCATTCCTAAAGCTTCAGCGAGCATGTCCATATGCGATTCAATGGCAAACCCTGATTGCACGCCGCCAAATCCGCGCATCGCGCCGCTGATCGGCGTATTAGTATAAACACGGTATCCGGTCATGCGGAAATGTTTAATCTGATACACCATAAAAATACGCATAATCGCCGCGGCTAAAACCGTTGGGCCGTAACTGCAATAAGCGCCGCCGTCGGCAATGACTTCTCCGGTCATCGCCACGATGGCCCCATCTTTTTTAACGCCCGATTTAACGCGGTAAATCATCCCGTGTTTTCGCCGAGACGCCAAAAATTCTTCTTCACGGTTGTAGCAAATTTTAACGGGAAGCCCGCCGGCTTTCTTTGACAAAAGACAGGCCGCGAAATCCATGGGCATCATTTCTAATTTTCCGCCAAAGCCGCCGCCGACCGCTAATTTAATCACGCGCACATCGTTTAAATCCATTTTTAAAGTCTTGGCTAAAGCTTCACGGCATTTAAAAGGCGCCTGACTGGAACTCCACAACGTTACTTTATTGCCAAATGTCTCCCACTGCCCGACACAGACATGCGGTTCAAGCGCGGCCTGATGCGCGGCTGGCGCGTAAAACGTATCTTCGCGAATATAATCCGCTTCTTTCATGGCACGTTCAGGATTACCAAAATTCACCGGCAGGATAACCGCGATATTATTAAGAGCTTCATGAATCTGCGGGGCATCGGGTTTCATCGCCTCCATGACATCAAAGACCCCGGGTAAGACTTCATATTTGATGTCGATTAAATCCATGGCTTTTTGAGCCGTTTCCTCATCAACCGCGGCCACCGCGCCAATTTCATCGCCGATATAACGCACTTTTTCAGCTTCCAAGGCCATTTGATCAACGGTGTGAGGAAAAAAATATTCATTCGAACCAAATTTAATATTGTAAGTATCTTTAGCGGTGATGATGGCACGAACTCCGGGAAGAACTTCAGCTTTACTGGTATCAATACTTAAAATACGGGCATGGGCATGCGGGGAGCGGATCATTTTTCCGACCAGCATATTTGGGAAACTGACATCAAAGGTATACTTTAACTGTCCGGTAACGATGGCTTTTCCGTCAATACGCGGAACGCTTTTCCCTACGGGGTCGACGTATTGTTTGTCGTGAGTTTGATGAACAGTGGTTGTCATTTTTGGGCGACTTTCATTACTTTTCCCGCCTTCTCAATGGCGGCGATAATTTTCGGATATCCGCCGCAGCGGCAAAGATTTCCATCCAGGGCGTAATCAATTTCTTCCCGGGAAGGTTCAGGATTTTTATCAAGCAAAGCTTTCGAGGACATAATTATGCCCGGGATGCAAAATCCGCACTGCACAGCCCCTTCATCAATAAAGGCTTGCTGGACAGGATGCAGACAATCGCCGTCAGCCAGGCCTTCAATCGTCGTAATATTTTCTCCCTCTAACGCGGCGGCTAAAATAATACAAGACAAAATGGATTTCCCATTAATGATCACCGTACAGGTCCCGCATTCCGATTCCTCGCAGGCGGTCTTGGTGCCGGTTAAACTCAATTTATCGCGCAAAACCTCAAGAAGCGTTTCATTACCTTTGAGGTCGAGCTGGTAGTTTTTATTGTTGATGGTAAGCGTTGTCATAATAATTCCTTTATTGCATTCTTAATGCTCACCCTAAACATATGCTTCTTATATTCGTCACTTCTCGTATCATAAATCTTGGAATCGAGATGGTCAAGGGCTTCTTCTGGTAATCGGGCGGAACATTGTTTGCCATTTAAAAATTCTTCTAACACCGCGTCGCGCTGAGCGAAATTGACGCAATTATTAACCGCCACGCGGGTATTAGCAAAACGCCCACCCTGAAAGTATGTTTTTATACAAATGCTCAATAAAGGAATATCGACGAAAGGAGTTTTCTTAACTCTGCGGTAAGCGATGGCTGCCTTTTTATCGCGCTTAATCACCACGTGCGTTAAAATTTTATTGGTCTTCGCGCTATTTTTGAAAAAATCCTGCGCTGATAAAATTTCTTCCTGCCCATCCGCGCCTTTAAAATGTAACTCTGCGTCCAGGGCCGTCATGACCGCCGGCATCTCGGTCCAAGTGTAGCGGCAGGTTAGATTACCACCCAGGGTAGCCATGTTGCGAATAGGATCCGTAGAAATATTGCGGCAAACCGTTTTTAAAACACTAAAATTGTCCTGAAGTAAAGGTGAGTCAAAGATATCATTGATCGTCGTCATGGAACCGATAGTGAGTTTATCTTGATCGGCTTTAAGGATTTTAAGTTCTTCTATTTTGCGCAGGCTAATCACATGCTCAGGGGTTTTAGCGCCTTTTCTTTTCAACAATTTTAAGGTATTGAGAAGAAACGTCCCCCCTGCCTGGAGCCTGACATTAGCCAGGCTGCCATAGAGTTGGAGGGCTTCCGATAAGCTCGTTGGAACATGTAATGTTAAGGTATTGATGAGCATGGAATTACGTCGGGATATAGTAAAATTTTACTATCTTCAGCGAATAGAGTATAACAAAAAATGGAGCTTTGGCAAGGGAATATTTTACACGTAAGTGATATTTTTTGGAAAAATATTTTTATCACATCGGAATTTCCCCCGCCAATCACGCCTCTGGCGGAAGCGCAAGCGAGTGCTTATCTGGAAGGGATAACCGTGAACGTGAACTGATCGGTGTCCCACGCCGAAATAATTTCGGGATCGCCTACGTATCCGACATAGTCGTAATCCCCGGGAGGCATATTGGAGGGAATGGGATGGTTCATCTCAACAACTTTTGTTTGCTGGGGTGCCAGTTCCATAAAGTCAGGAAGGATAATTTTATCTTCAAAATTTCCTCTTTTTAGAAACGTTGTGTAGTGAAAATTCTGTATTTTATCAGTCAAATTAATAAAAGTTACATTAAACTTAAGCTTTTCCCCAGGCTTGACTATCGGAGTCAAAAGTTCCATGCTTCCATCGATAGGGGGCGGGAGATAATTATATTTATTTAAACTTAATACATAATTGTGAATAAAATTTTCATCTCCTAGTTGTGTATTGATAAAATTAGTTATACTTTCTATATGAAGCTCTGTTCCCCAACGAATTGGCTCTAACTCCAAACTGTTACCCCATCCCGCAAGAAGCTGATTCATTACCCCATCCGTAAATTCAGGTGTTAATATGCCCCCTGGCAATGTCTCATGCCAGAATAATTCAATATACCGCTCTTGGGATTCCAGTGAATTTTCGGCATGTGTCCAAAATAACGGAAATCCCCCGACAACTGGGTAAACTTCCTGCAGCGGCCTCTCATACGCGTGGCCGGTGTCCCAATTGAGTATAAGATACTTGGATAGAGGGTTTCCATCGACATTTCTAAATGTTTCAAAATTGTCGGCTTTGGGCATAACATGGTACTGATTATGGCGAACATTATCCTTGGCCATGGTAAAACGGCAGTAAAATATATGAATAAGGGCACTATCCTCCTCCATCCAATCAAATATTTTATTTTCATCGCTTTCCACGGATTCATAAAATCGGTCATAATCCTCAAGAGATAAAAATTCGGCGTTGACCTTTTCATCCTCTCCAACGGCTTCAGGAAACGTGACATCCACATAGCCGTCTATTTTTGTTTTGTTAAGATAACCGGCCCATTGACCTGTTTCTTTGTCAACGATATCAAAGTAATCGTAAGGGAACGGCATATCTTCTTCGACAACAGCAATCAAATCCATCTGTTCATTCGCGCTTTGAGAATCTGCCTCTACTTCAAATTTTAAGTCAAGAGGATAAAATGGCTCATATGGTTTTTGAATATAAATAGGATAAGGAATGGTTCCGGCGAAATGCGTCTGGTAACCATCTCCAACACCGATGGAATAATCATATTCATTTTCTGGCACTAGCACTTGATCAAATAGGCGATAATATTTCCCTGTTTTATGAATTTTATGAAAAAAACAATGCCGTAAGAATCCGAACGCTTCTTTTTCTTTGGTTGCCGCCCAGCTGTTTTTACCGGTCTGCGGATGTTCCAGGATATCCATCCCTCCATAGAATCGGCCGTTGATTGCTAAAAAGGCAGAATAGCCGTCGGGACTCAAGGGAATCCCCAAAATACGTTTTTCCAGCTTCCTTAAGGTAGCAAGCCCCACCCTATTGGTGAGAAACTTCGGGTCATCACCGCTGCCCCAGGCAACTATGCTTCGGCGGTCGCCCTGATAAACTCCGGAACTATCCTGGAAACCCGTGAAAGGGTAACCCACATCAAATTTAAAGGTATAATTTTTCTTTTTAGCCAAGGCCGAGGCATAGCCCCGGACACGCATCTCGACGTTAGAATAAAACCGGCCTTCTGTAACATCCTGAAATAGACAAGGGCCGAAGGGGATGCGTTCTTCTGCTGGCTGAGTTGATGTCATTTCTTCCCATAAAGCTTCATCGGTAATATAAACGGCATAAAATCTCTGAGCTGTTCCAGTTAAAGCCAGGGTCTGAAAAGTTTCCCAACCGTTATTGATCTGCCAGCCTTCGGGCAAAATAATAGAGAAACTTTTGCCTGCGGGAAGGCCCTCGGGCGTATAGTATAATTCCGTATCCGAGCGCCAATAAAAAGAAGCGTGCCGCCCTTCTACAGGCATATCAGCGGTAATTTCATGCAGGTGGCGAAGATCTTGGCCATCACTGTTGTTGTGGATGCGTAAACTGGATTCCCAAATAGACTGTTCTTGAGCTGTCAGAGGATGCTCGAAAGTAAATTGGATGGCCGCGTAAGGAAGGATAAAATTGCCGGCGTTAACCGCGCTAACGGTTTCAAAATCAACTCCGCCATTTTCATCCTTTGTGATATAGACAAAACCTACATTAACGATATTTTCTTCGCTTTGAGCGGCGTTAATGACATTTACATTGAAAGAAGTTAGAAAAAGACAGGCTAGGATAATTAAGGGAAGGAAGGCTTTTTTATTCTTTAAATAGCTGTTTGATTGCTGAATCTGTTCTATTAGCATAGACATTAGGGCCCGGACGAAATGGTATATTATGTTAAAAACATAACATACAAATTGACCCTTGTCAAAGAATTATGTTAAATAATTTGGGAATGGACGGAAAACCTTATTCAGACTTTTCTTTCTTTTTGTCTTCTTCTGAGTCAGAGGAAGAATCTGAAGTTTGATCTTGAGAAGTTTTGGAACCCTCAGATACTTCTTTAGAAGACTCTACTTTCGTCTGCAAGGATTTAATCTCAGTTGTCTTTGCCTCATGCATTCCTTGCGGGGCATCCACTTTAACTTGCTGAATAATGGTGTTAAAGAATGATCCTGAAATAGACTGAAGATTAAACATAGCTTTGATCTCAACAATCACCCGATCAACTCCGCGGGTAGCCTTTGTGATATCTTCGTTGCTGGTTGTTTTTAAAGTTGTGGTGCTCGTTGTCGTGGTGGTTGTTGGCGTAGTGATGACCGCAGGAAACCATCCTATGGTATTACCGGAATCCGTTGAACTGGTTGGGTCAATGACTGTCGAATTAATATTATTGGAATCTTTGACATCCACAAAAGAAATATTCCTTGTACCTTGAGGATTGATCTTCCACTGAGTTCCATCCGCCGAGCTTCTTAATTTAATGAGATTTCCAGCAGAACCTGTCAAGGTTAAAGTGTTCATCGTAATCTGAGTTGAAGAAGCCGCGAAAGTCAGCTGTTTACCCGCTGTGATACTTGTTAATTTATAAAAGGTTGTATCTCCGGAAATCGTAGAAATTCCTGTTCCATCAAAAGTAACTGTATTATTCCCATGGGTAAATGTTCCTAAATTAGACCAATTCCTCGCCACCGTAATATTTTTACCATTCGCAAGAACAGTGCCAGCGGTTAATGTGAAATTACTATCCACATCCAACGCGTCTTGTAAAGTCCATTCTCCACCTGTTCCATTAAAGGTAAGATTATAAAAACTTCCGCTGCCAGAGGTAATCGTCTTACCCGTGGACGTGGCATCAAAGGTCACTGTTCCTGTTCCTAGGGTAAAGGTTCCCCCTGTCTTGGTCCAGCTGCCGCCCACTGTGAAGGTACCTGAAGGAGCCGTTAAAGTTCCTGAAGATAACGTTAAGTCACCGTTGACATCCACAGTGCCGCTGCTGCCAGTAAACGTTCCGCCAGAGATTGTTAACCCGCCGTCAAATGTCTGTGTCGCTGTAGAAGCTAAATATGTACCACCGCTGACGGTCGCTAAACCTGTCACCGTTACCGCTAATCCATTGGCATCAAATGTCCCTGCGGAATTGGTGAGGGTTCCAGCGACTGTCAAAGCATTTGTGGCCAACTGTAATGTCCCAGCGCCGGAATGAGTCAAATTATAAAACGCACTGCTTCCACTATTTAATGTTTGAGTTCCTGAACCTTTATCAAACGTGACCGTGCTTGTCCCGGCCGTAAATGTCCCAGAATTACTGAAGTTACCAGAGACCGTAATCGTTGAGGCGCGAGCCGTATATGTACCACTAGCCGCAATGGTAATGGCAGCCGCGGTTAAATTATAATTATTACTCGTGGCATCCAGCGTGGCGTTGGCATTGATGGTCAGCGTTCCGACAATTGCGTTGCCACCAGTCAGATTACCGCCTAAGTTAAACGTTGTCGCGGCGGTCGGCGTTAAGGTTAAATTGTTGTAATTGACAGCGCCAATAGTTGTTGCTGTCGTGGTACCAGTGTAAACCACGGTAGAACTGGTTGTCGTAAACGTACCCCCGCTATTTAGAGTAAGCACTGTTCCCGTTCCCGTTAAAGTGAGTGTATCTCCGCTGATATTAAAGATATCATCAGCGCCAATGGTAATTGAAGCCGCCTTGACATTCGTGGATGTTGAAATTGTTTTTGAAGAACCGTTAATCGTTACCGCCCCTAAGTCTTGGATAGCCGAACTGGAATCTGACCATGTTGAAGTCCCGCTGCCATCAAAGGTCCACGTGCCGCTGCCCTTTGTCACTGATCCGGCTGAAGCGATGGATAAATTCCCAGCTAAAGTCACATTAGGATCATTGGTGTCTATATCCAAATTCCCATCGGTAATGGTTAAAACATTATCAACATCTAAAGCCCCTGAAATAATAACATCATCACTGCCTGAGGCGCCTGTATTATTCAGTGTTAAATTATAGAACGCTTGGGCATTAGTCGTGATTGTCTGGTCGGCTGTGCCATTGAACGTCACGGTTCCACTGCGCGCGGTAAATGTCCCGGAATTCGACCAATTACCTCCAACATTCAAACTAAAATTACTTCCATTCACAACATCCAAGGTTCCGGCTGTAATTGTCAGATTACCGCTGACCGTTGTATCAGCCGCTAAAACATACGTCTCTAAACTATTGTTCAACGTTAAATTTTTGTACGTAACCGCCGCAATCGTGGTATTCCCCAAAAGATTATTGCCGGTGTAAGAAACCGTTGAGGTTGAGGCCGTGAATGTTCCAGAATTTGAAAACGGTGTCCCGTTTCCCGATAACGTCAGGGTTTTTGAAGAGGCATCTAAGATACCAGCGCTAATCGTTAAGACATTACTGACCGTGGTGTCGCCGCCTAACGCGTAAGTCTCAGAAGCATTGTTAACAGTTAAATTGTAGTAGGTTACAGCCGCAACGGTTGTATTCCCCAAAAGATTATTGCCGGTGTAAGAAACCGTTGAGGTTGAGGCCGTGAATGTTCCAGAATTTGAAAACGGTGTCCCGTTTCCCGATAACGT
>ORJL010863785.1_pt1 | contig 42919 bp, 45 predicted proteins | sample 1779941 | NCBI WGS metagenome assembly ORJL01 (sample SAMEA104232317, study PRJEB22302) | groundwater metagenome | biome: forest; feature: aquifer; material: groundwater | place: USA | collected 2011-08-07 | depth 5.8 m | reverse complement strand
CTCATGGTCTCTCGGTTGTGGGTAATGACGATGAGCTGGCTCTTCTTCGCGAGATTCTCTATCATATCGCCATAGCGGCGGCTGTTCGCTTCATCAAGCGCGGCGTCGGTCTCGTCTAGTATCAAAAATGGTGGTGGGTTCACCTGACTCATCGCGAATATGAGCGCGATACTCGTGAGTGCGCGCTCCCCGCCAGAGAGTTGCATCAGTGAACGCACTTTCTTTCGAGGAAGATTTACTGATATTTCTATCCCAAGACGTTGTTTTTCTTCCAGTAAATCTTCCGAGTCCTCCGTAGCTTCAGCGAAGGAGGATTCTTCAGACTCCTCCGGTTCGTCAGGCTCCTCCAGAGTAAGGCGCGCCGAGCCGCCGCCGAACATAAGCGCGAAGTATTCGCCAAACGATGCGTTCACTTTAGCCAAGCCTTCTGAGAAGTTCTTCTGCAGTTCTGTATCCAAATCGTCAATCAAGGCGCCGAGACCGGACGCCGACTTCGCTAGGTCGTCCAGCTCCTTAGCGAGGAATGTCTCGCGTTCTGAAACGTCCTTATGTTCTTTGCGAATATCTTCGCCGGTACCCCCCGCTTCTTCCAAACGAATCTTCATTCGCTCCATAGTGCGCCTGCGGTCTTCCTGTGCTCTGCGCTCCTCTACTGGTGGTGCGGAGGGAGGAGTATATGAGACAGAGGCTATACCGGCTAGAGAGAGTACTTCGTTCTTGTCGCGTTCCAGAGTTTCATTCAATATGGTGAGTTCATATTCGCGCGCCTCGCATCTAGCCACCGTACCCTCTTCGTGTGCCTTTGACTGCGCGAAGTCCAGCGTGCGGCGGCGCAGTTCTCTGCCCGTCTCATCATGTGCGGTTAGCGCCTCGCGCGCTCTCGCGAGCGCAGACTTCGCCCGCTCCAGCTCTTCGGCGAGACGCGAATCCTTGGCCAGAAGCTCTGCGCGTTCGTTCTGGAGCGCATATGCCATACGTTCTTCTTCGGCGAGCATGTCGCTCTCCGGCGCAGAATATCGGCTCATGAATGCCTTGATTGTTTTACCGACTGCGACAAGCGCGGCGTATAGCGCATCAGGCATTCGCGACTCTTCTACAACATGATTCTCTACTTCTCGCGCGAGTGTAGCGAGATCCTCGCGAGGAACCTTCACGTACGGTTCTTGCACGACCTTCTCTCTGTGCTCATTGGCGACCGAGAGAGAACCCTCAACACGTCCGATAGTGCGCGCGAGCGCAGAGCGCTCGCCACTCACACGCTCAACATCCTTCTCCACCTTGCGTAACAGCTCAAGACGCTTCACTCCTTCGGCGTCTGTTGTAGAGCGTTCTTCTATATTCTTAAGCTCCGCGGACGCCGCGGCGAGCCTCTCTGACGCATTTCGTTTGTCGTTGGCTGTTTTGTGTTTCTCGTTTGAAATATACGCGTCTTCAATAGAGAAGTATGTCTGTGCGAGACTGGTTAGTTCAGTGCGAAGTTCATCGGCACGCTCAAGCTTTTTTACCTGATTCTCCAGGAAACGCAGGTGCGGAGCGAGCTCGCGGCGAAGTGAATTCACCTGCATTATATTTTCTTCTGTCTTAATTAACTTTCTCTGCGCCTCTCGTTTCTTGAATTCATAAATCTTCAGTCCGAGCGCGTCCTCCAGCATCGCGCGCCGCTCGCGATTGTTCGCGAGCAGTATCCTGTCCGATTCGCCTTGAGAAATAATGTGGTGGCCCGTCTCGCCGATGTTGGCGCCGGCGAGAAGTTCTGTAATATCGCGGAGCCGAACCTTTGAACCGTTGATGGAGTATTCGCTCGTACCATCACGAAAGACCGCGCGTTCAAGAGAGACCTCGTCAAAGTCTATCTTAAAAACACGTCGGGAATTATCAAAGATGATAGCAACCGATGCGCGGTTCGCGCGCGGAACCGTATGTGAGCCGTTGAAGATGAGGTCCTCCGCGCGCTTCCCTCGCATACTCTTCATAGATTGCTCGCCGAGCGCGAAGCGGAACGCCTCTTCCACGTTGCTTTTCCCTGACCCGTTCGGTCCAACAATTGCAGTAGTAGAATTAGAAAAATCCAAGCTCGTCTTCTTGGCGAACGATTTAAACCCGACTATTTCCAGCCGCTTCAACATTATGCATACAGTATAACGCGTCGCGCGCCCCTCGGCGCGCGATGGTGTGGAGTTGAACAAGTCAGATTTGTCCTACGACACATCTCCCTATAATTGCCGACCGTCAGAGATAGGGAGATTAGTCAGTGAAGTAAAAAAACGAAACGCCCTCACGAGGAGGGCGTATGCAACAGAGTGTGAGGGTTAAGTTAAGTCTCTTAAACAAAGATGGATTTACAATTAATACACCATACGCCATTACAACTCCTTATCTTTTTGTCTTTGTGAAAATACAGTTGCATGGTATCAGATGGAAATTCCTGTTTAATTTCCTCGAACGAGTAGACCTTAGTGCCCCTACAATACGTTCTTGATATATTGGTTCTTTCACTGCTTAGAAAGATCTCCTTGCCATCAACAACAATCAGAGCTTCAAAAACATCAAAGAACCAGAAGCGGGAAATGCCATTTGGTATCGTTGACAGAGCATTTGGTACGTCGCGGCTTTCAACACGTATGGTTGATTCGGCACCAGAGCCCGGAAGATTAAATCCGATAAACACCTGACGTTTATAATTCATGATCGCCTCCTGCCAAACCGGTTAGTTCACACTAGCTCACGAAGTGAGCTTTCTTATTGAAATATATACTCTACCAACCCATTTTGTCAAGCCCTGCGACAGCGGCGGATTGTTCCGCCTCTTGCTTAGACTGCCCAACCCCGCGGGCAATTTCGGAGGCGCCGATGAAAACGCCGACGGTAAAAAGCTTCGCATGGTCGGGGCCAACTTCTGAAAGCGTCTCGTACGAGGGCGTGATGCTCTGCTTCTCTTGCGCGATTTCTTGAAAACGGCTCTTGGCATCTTGATATGAACGTTTCTCTATTACTCCATCTATTTTTTTATACAAATTCCTCGCTATAAAAGATTCGGCAGAAGCGAACCCGGAGTCTAAATAGATTGCGCCGATAATTGCTTCAAACGCATCGGCGAGAATCACGTCGCGCGCTCGGCCGGTATCTTTTGATTCGCCTTTGGAGAGCAGGAGATAGTCGTTGATGCCGAGCGCCTGCGCGCTCTCCGCGAGCGAGACGGTGTTAACGAGCGCAGCGCGATAGCTGGTGAGTTCGCCCTCGGGCTTTGCGGAATATTTTTTAAAAAGAAAATCAGTGGCGGCGAGCTCCAAGACGGCGTCGCCGAGAAATTCAAGTCGTTCATTATGAGAGCCTGTGTACTCGCTATGCTCGTTAAGATATGAGCGATGCGTCAAAGCCTCAATCAGGAGATTGAGATTGTTAAATGAAAGCCCTAGTTTTTTTGTAAGTGATTTGAAATCAGGCATGTGTTGAAGCACTCTGGCTCTTTTCTCTGCTCGCGTGGTCTAAGAGCTTCTGAACGGCCGAGGTGACGATAGGGAGCATATCATCATAGAAATTGAGGTCAATGATGTCCTGGAGACGAAACCATTTCGTATCGTCCAAGCCTCCCTTCCCGGGCTCGAGCTTCAAAGGCACGTATTCGCCCCGCGCCAAAAAGTAGGTCACGTGCTTGCGGTATTTTCCCTTCTCCGGATGCGAGGCGACGTACTCGTTCTCGCCGATTTTCTCCTCAATAACTATGTCAATTCCCATCTCTTCTTTAATTTCTCGCACTGTCCCTACTTCCGGACTTTCGCCTTCCTCCATTTTCCCCTTTGAGAGTGTCCAGTGCCCAAAGACGTCATGCACAAGCGCGAGATAGTACTGCCCCTCATGCTTCGCATACACGATTGCACCACCGAGCGCTTGTAACGGCATATCCTCATATTTCACTTTCGTGCTTTTCTTCCCGCCATGTTCATCCTTGCCAGGCTCTCCCAATTCTTTATAAATAGCTCCAAGAACTCCATTGACGAATCGGCCGGAGGAATCTCCGCCGAAGGTTTTCGCGAGTTCTATTGCTTCATTGATAGCGACTTTTGCCGGTACTTGTGAGCGGTCTGCAAAAAGCAATTCGTAGAGTCCGAGACGCAAGATATTTCTGTCCACGGGCGCGATGCGCTCCAACGGCCACTCAGGTGCGGCTTTTTCAATAACGAGATCAATGTCGGTTTTTTTAGCAAGTACGCCCTTGAGAAGATTATCCATGAACGACTGGTCAACATCGTCGCCACCGAATTCTGTAATGTTACGCGCGAGAATCGTCCGCGAATCAGCCTCGGATGCGTGCGTGGTGTCCCACTCAAAAAGTGTTTGAAGAACAATTGAACGTGCTAGATGTCGGTTCGCCATGGAAAGATCTTGTACCTATGAAGTATAACAAACAACGCGGTCGTGCAACACGACCGCGTGTGCACAAGGAACAAGGTTCAACCTTAACTTCCGATTCTCAAGGTTGAACCTTGTTCTGTTTTTATACTCCGCCGCCGAAACCGCTCCGCGCTTTCGGTCGCATCCCCGTTGTTATCTTGCCGAAAATTCCTTTTGATGCTTTCGCCTCCGCGTTCGCATGCGTCTCGCTCGCGTGTTTCCCAACACTCGCGGACGAGTGCGGGACTTCGGTCGTGTTCACTCCCTTCGCGTGCTTGTACGTACTTTTTGTTTTAACTTTTGGAGTAAAAATCTGCTTGCCGCGATACATGCCGGTGACCTCATCAATGCGGTGTGGGAGACGGAGATTCTCGCTCTCTTTATCCTTCACGATATTCGCTTCAACGAGCGCGTGATGCGACCGTCTGTTATTGGTGTGGCCCCTCGTATGGCGCATGCGGATTGACATAGTGGATACCCTACCACGTTGTGTATAAAATTACAAAGCGCGTCCCGAAGGGCGCGCTGATGGCCGAAGCCGAAAGTTTATGAGTGATGTTCCGCTTTCCGGAATATCGAATGCTGTTTTCTTCCTTTGGAGTTATACGGTGGCGGTTTGGTTCCATCGCAGCTCTTTGCCTGCGTCACCGTTACCGGCACAGGCACGCCATTAACATTTGAACACAGCATGTGTCCATCGCCGTTTAACTTACCAGTTGTACCATTACAGTCAGCACACGGCCTTCTGTATCCAGTACCTTTGAGCAACTCGTTGTGCTTTGCTCGTGCCAATTCTGGCTTTTTGATCACTTTTTTGCCTCCGAAAGATCTTAGACTTATGTGCCCATCCCCTATGGTTAGACCACAGCTGGACACAAGCAAACAGAGTAGCGTTATTTTGGCTTAAAATCAAGGTGGATAAAGGAGCGGCGGTGGATATCGCAGAGACCGTGTTTTTTCAGCATTTCGTAATGAAAAGCCGTGCCGTAGCCCTTATGCTTTTCAAAACCGTATTCTGGATACTTTTTAGAAAGATTTAGCATCAATCTGTCGCGCGAAACTTTAGCAGCAATAGAGGCCAGCGAGATAATGGGGACAAGTTCATCGCCGTTGATGATAGTTTCTTGTGAATACTCCGGTGGTGCCTTCAGTGAACCATCTAACAGTACGTGAACCAATGCCGAGTCTGGAGCTAACGCATTTACGCCACGCCAGAGCGCGCGGCGCACTGCGGTGGCAATTCCTTCCTCGTCAATAGTTTCGGCACTTTCTAATTCTACGGTGAAACGTACTTCACCTTGTTCAGCACGCTTCTCGAGCGTTTGGAATATTCGCTCTCGCTTCTTTTCTGACAGTTTTTTAGAATCCGCGACGCCAACAAATTCTTTCGCCACATCAAATCCCTCCGGCACCGCCACCACCCCGACCGCCACCGGCCCCGCGAGTGGCCCTCTCCCCGCCTCATCCACCCCAAGCATAAATCGCATATCTATCATCATATCAATCCAAAACAGACCAAAGTATCAACTATCCAAGACTTGTCGCTATAGCGACAACTTGTGGATGGTTGTATATTCTGGATTATTCAGAAGGAAGTTTGAAATGTTCACGCAGATGTTTGTCATGCTCAAGACGTTCCACAATCATGTAAAGCACATCAGCGCCAACTCGGAAATTAGCTTTCGCAAGCGCAATAAGGTCCTCGCAATCGTACGGATAAATCCACACGCTATCTTGAAGGCGAACAAATCCATACTCGTTCATAAAGCGGCGGAGGCTTGCACGCATACTTTTCCGTTGCTCAGGAATATCAAATATGACTACCCGCCAACGCCTATCCCATTTTCTCTTTTTCATCATCGTAGCCTTCTCTGTTTCCATCTGGAGTATAAGTTCTCCCTTCTCGGTAATGCGCGCAAAACGCTTCCTGTCTTCTTCAACAAATGTAACGAGCCCTTTTGCCGCGAGCCGCCCGAGCGCGGACTTCGCTTGGTAGTTAAATCGCGCTCCCTTCTTGTATCCAGGGAAATACTTAAGTAAACGAGCGGCATTCGGAATGGTTGCTGCGACCACCATCACACCGCCAAGTACAACTGCTATCAGCATTGCCTGTTGGAATGCCTTCAACCGCCGCTCATTCCTCGCTTCCTTTTCCATCACTCCCATGTAATCATTCTACCAATCACAGGTATCCAAGACTTGTCGCTATAGCGACAAGTTGTGGATAGTGGGGAATGCATAATTTCAGATGAACAGACGAGTGTCGGTCTGTGGAAGTCAGACTTTCACGAAAATCTATTAGTTTTCACCACTTATACCGAATAATATTTTTAGTTTATCTCTGTCTTTTCTATTTCTTTTAAATCCATCTTTCGTGGATAGAATGAATACATTTTTGAATACCCAAATGCGAAAATAGAAACCACATATTTTGTTAGGTATGACAAATCTCGAAATTCGGTATTCATTACTCCCCTCCTCAAATTCAGTTGAAAGAAAAGTGTCATTCCCGAACCCGATTTCTGCAAACACTTTCATCATTATTTTATTATACCTTAATTTGGTATTGTGGAGGGAATGGCGAGCAGATTTATTCATTTACACACGCACAGCCACTATTCGTTCCTGCAGGCGCTGCCGAAGGTGGATGAGCTCGTGGAGACTGCAAGGAAGGAGGGTATGGACGCGCTCGCTCTCACCGACGCCGGCAATATGCATGGCGCGATTGAATTCTACAAGGCGTGTATGAACGCTGGAATTAAACCGATTCTCGGCGTTGACGCGTACCTCGCGCCGAGGTCGCGATTTGAAAAAGACCAAAGTCTTGATGCAAAACGTTCGCGTATCGTGCTTCTCGCTGAAAATAACGATGGCTATAAAAATCTCCTCGCTCTCGTCACGAAGTCATGGACGGAAGGGTTCTTTGAACGTCCGCGCATTGATAAAGAACTTCTTCGCGAACACAGTAGTGGACTTATCGCTATTCTTCCCTCCTTCGCAGGAGACGTCGCGCAACTTCTGCGGGCTGGCGACGGCAACGGCGCCGCGGCCGCGCTCGCGGAATTCAAAAATATCTTGGGCACCGGAAATGTCTTTTTGGAAATCACACACCATCCTAAAGTCGCTGGTCACGAAGCGTTGCAGAAAAAAATAATCGCACTCGCGCGCGAGAGCGACACGCCGCTTGTTGGGCAAAACGACGTCTACTATATCTCGCCCGACGACCGTGAGGCGACAGAAATTATGCGGCGCATACAACAAGGCGGCCGCGGGAGAAACGAGGATGAAGATTTCTCTTTTATAAGTGAGAAACGGGCTCTTGAACTATTTAAAGATACTCCGGAGGATGTTGATAACTCACGAAAAATCGCCGATAGATGCAACTTGTCATTTGAGCTTGGTAAATGGACTTTTCCGGAAGTTCCTATTTCAAAAGGTTTTAAGAATCACGACGAAGAACTGCGTACGAAGGCGTACGCCGGTATCGCAGAACGCGGTCTTAAAGAAACCAAAGGGGTTACAGACCGTATTGAATACGAATTGAAAATTATTATAGGGAAAGGATTTTCTGTGTATTATCTCATTGTCGCAGACCTTCTCGCATTCGCGCGCCGTGAGGGAATTCTCACCACCACGCGCGGCTCGGCGGCCGGAAGCCTCGTCGCCTATCTCATTGGCATCACGAACGTTGACCCGCTCTTCTACAAACTGCCTTTTGAACGATTTCTGAATCCAGAGCGCCCGAAGGCTCCCGACATTGACATGGATATCGCTGATAACCGCCGCGACGATATGATCGCGTATACGAAACAGAAGTACGGCGAAGACCACGTGGCCCAGATAGGCACATTCGGCACGATGATGGCGAGAGCGGCGGTACGCGACGTGGCGCGCGCGCTCGGACATTCATACAACACGGGCGATCGCATAGCGAAACTCATCCCGCTCGGCTCGCAAGGATTCCCTATGACTATTGACCGCGCGCTTGAACTGGAACCGGATTTGAAGACACTCTATGACGAAGACGACGATACGCGCGAGATTATTGACCTAGCGAAACGCATTGAGGGCTGTGTGCGCCACGTAGGCGTGCACGCAGCCGGCGTCGTTGTAGCGCCTACTCCTCTTATTGAATGGGCGCCAATCCAGCCAGACCCGAAAGGTACCGGAAAACTCATTACGCAGTACGACATGTACTCAATTACGGACGAGTACGGAGGAGTCGGTCTGCTGAAGTTTGACTTTCTTGGTATTAAGAATCTCGCCATCCTCGCCGACGCGGTGAAGCGCGTGAAAGAAACAAGAGGTATCGTTGTTGATATTGAGAATGTTCCAATTGACGACGCGAAAACGTACGAGATGCTCGCGCGCGGAGAGACCGAGGGGATATTCCAGCTCAACGGTTCAGGCATGACCCGCTGGCTGAAAGAGCTCAAGCCGACGTCAATCCACGACATCAACGCGATGGTCGCGCTCTATCGCCCGGGGCCGATGGAAACCATCCCCAACTACATTGAACGCAAACATAATCCGAAGCTCATCTATTATTTGGACCCGCGCATGAAAGAGTATCTGGATTTCTCCTACGGCATTCTCGTCTATCAAGATGATGTGCTTCTCACGGCGATAAAGCTCGGCGGGTATTCGTGGCTTGAGGCCGATGCTCTGCGCAAAGCGATGGGCAAGAAGATTCCGAAGGTCATGCAGGCGGAGAAAGAAAAATTAACGAAGGGTTTTATGGAATACGGGAAACTTTCCAAACAGCTCTCCGAAAAGTTGTGGGAGTTGATAGAGCCATTCGCCGCCTATGGTTTTAATAAAGCACACGCAGCGAGCTACGGCAAGGTCGCATATCAAACCGCGTATATGAAGGCGAACTATCCTGTGGAATATCTAGCAGCACTACTGACCGCCGATTCAGGTGACACAGATAAAATATCTATTTTCGTAGCTGAGGCAAAACGAATGAGGGTTAAAGTACTTCCTCCGGACGTGAACGAGAGCGGAACGGATTTTACCGTCGTCTCAAACGGTTCAATACGTTTCGGTTTGTCTTCCATCAAGAACTTCGGTGACGGGATTTCAGAATCAATTATTGCCGAGAGAAGAACGCACGGGCAGTATAAAACACTTTCCGACTTCCTCTCTCGCATTGGCTCCAAGAATCTCAATCGAAAATCTCTTGAATCACTCGTCAAATGCGGTGCGCTGGATTCTCTAAACAATTCTCGCGGAACACTGATAGACAATATTGAAACGCTTCTTTCGTATCATCGCGAAGCGACGACGAGTGCTCCCCAAGACTCTCTATTTGGAACTGTCATGTCTCTACAGGAATTGACGTTACCTGATGGAAAGCCTGTCTCGCTTATTGATAAACTTTCATGGGAAAAGGAGTTGCTGGGAATATATGTGAGCGGTCACCCGCTTGATGCGCATACATCTGTTACTAAAAAAGCCGTACTTACCATCGCGAAGATTAAAGAGGAGCGGCAATCAGGAATGCTCGTCATCCTGCCGGTGCTCGTTACTATCGTGCGTTCACTTCTCACCAAGAACGGAGAGAAAATGGCTTTCATTACAGTAGAAGATACGACCGATTCTATTGAAGCGGTCGTTTTCCCGAAATTATTCAAGACGCATGCGAATGCTATTGTCACCGGCGCCTGTCTCCTCGCCAAAGGCAAGGTCTCTATCAGGAATGGCGAGGTCACCCTCGCGATTGAAGAACTCAAGCCATTATAAATTGTATGGTATTCTCTACCGTAATGGACGCAGGTTCTGACAAAGAGCGAGACCACAAAAAGCTCGGCAGGGAGCTGGATTTATTTGCCTTCTCGGATTCAGTCGGCAAGGGTCTGCCGCTCTTCACTCCTAAAGGTTCTGTGATAAGACGCGAATTGGAGCGTTTTATCGTTGATGAAGAAATCAGACGCGGATACCTCCATGTGTACACGCCGGATATCGCCAAACTGGATTTGTATAAAAAAAGCGGGCATTATCCGCATTATAAAGATTCAATGTATGCGCCAATAAAAATTGATGACGAGCAGTTCATTCTCCGACCAATGACCTGCCCGCACCATTTTGAACTGTACCTGCGTAAGCCGGTCAGCTATCGCGAGCTTCCGATGCGCATCGCGGAGCTCGCAAAGCAATATCGCTTTGAACAATCAGGCGAACTCATGGGTCTCCAGCGCGTACGCACCTTTTGTCTCGCGGATGCGCACATTATTTGTGCGGATGAGAAGCAGGCAGTTGCCGAAATCAGCGCGGTACTTGATCTTATTGAATACGTTACTTCCATCCTTGGTCTCACGCTTGATAGAGACTACCGGTATCGCCTCTCGCTCGGCGATCGTGCAAACACAGAGAAATATTACAAAAATGATGCCGGATGGGATAAGAGCGAAGACCTGCTTCGCAAGCTGATGAAAGAACGCGGGTCTAAATTTGAAGAAGCAAAAGACGAAGCAGCATTTTATGGCCCGAAGATAGACATCCAGATGAAGAACGCAAACGGAAAAGAGGATACGGCTTTTACAGTCCAATACGATTTCTGTATGCCGGAGCGGTTTGACCTCTCCTATATCGGAGAAGACGGCGCAAAACACAGGGCATTCGTGGTGCATCGTTCCTCTATTGGCGCCATTGAACGCATTATGGCATTTCTTATTGAATACTATGCCGGTTCGTTCCCGCTCTGGCTTAGTCCGGTGCAGGCCAAGGTGTTGAGCGTGTCGGAGAAACACGCGAAATATGCGCGGGAAGTTACCGCAGCCCTGAAAGCAGAAAACATCCGTGCGGAAGCTGATGATACAAATGAGTCTCTGGGAAAGAAAATCCGCAATGCGAAGATGGAAAAAATCCCCTATCTGCTCGTTGTCGGCGACAAAGAAGTTGAAGCGAAAACTATTTCAGTAGAGAGCCGCGATGCGGGAAAGCTGGACGCGGCTTCCCTCTCTGATTTCATAACGAAAGCGAGCGAGGAAATCCGCTCGCGGAAATAATTAGGCGCCGAGGACGGCGAGCGCGCGGGTGAGGGCGAGCTTCGCGCCGGTCACGCCGAGCGAATAGCTGGAATCTATCGCCGTAGTGAGCGCGGCGACGAGCTTTTCCAGAGTCGGAGTATCCAAACGTGCGGTTATCCGCGCGATGTCGGAGTCGCAGTCTGTACCGTCAATGCGGGCGCGATATGCATCGTCAATAAGGCACACTGTGTCTGATATAAGCTTCTCCGGCGCGCCGCCTCCGCGCACGTGCTGGCGCAGGCCTGCGAAGACCGCCATACGATCTCCCTCAACAAGAGCTGAAATGAATCCGCGAACCCCGTTGGAAATCAGATTTCCAACGGGGCGGATATGCGTAGGCGCCGAAACTGGTGATTTTTCAACGACTCTTTCGTTTATGATCGGCTCAACATTGCGGTAAATCGGTTCAACTTTTTCATATACAGGCTCAACATTCCGCGCAAGGCCCTTAACGATGTCATCTATTGATAGCGCGCCGTTATGTGCAAAGGATTTGAATCCGTCATACGAAGAGTATCCGCGCGGAACTTCTTTATTTTCTTGAACAACTATTGGAGGGAGTGGTGCAGTCTCAGACATAGTAACTTGTGCAATTCCATTACCGGCATATGAAAGTTCTCTCACATTAAGCACTTCGCGGACGCGTAATCCGAAACCGCGAATGGAGCGGTTAACGAGAGGCACCGCACCAAATAATACGAGATACGCGAGAGCGAGCGCCCAAATGATGAGTGCGAGCCAGTAAAGGACCGTCCCGATTGGACCGAGTTCAAGACCGGTATATGGAATCTGCGAAAGATAGAGATATGCGAGTGGCTGTATGCCGACATGCGGGAGTATGGCGAGAGTTATGTTTGGTTGGGGTGAACCACCGCCACCTCCTCCTCCGCCGCCACCGCCGCCGCCACCGCCGCCGCCACCGCCGCCACCGCCGCCGCCGCCACCGCCGCCGCCGCCAGAAGGAGGTGGAGGAGGAATCACGGGTGGTACGACTGGAGGTACTACAGGTGGTGGAACAACTGGAGGTGGCGGAGGTGGTATAAGTGGCCCAACTGTAATTACGGTTGAACACGTTGTCTGCCCGCCCAGACCCAAGACGGTCATTGTGTAGTTCGTTGTACTTGTAACTGAAACCAACGTAAATCCTGAATTAACTAGCAGGATATTTCCTACTCCATTATTTATAAAAGCGGACGTCGCGGCAGACGTACTCCAAGAGAGTGTAGAAAAACCACCACCAAAGGCGAGTGAAGAGGGGCTAGCAGAAAGCGTGCATGTTAGTGCGGGTGGAGGGGGCGGAGGTGAATCTCCCCCATCTGTTTCGCCAGATCCGGAGTCGTCTGTACTAGCGCCTTCTCCTGCGCCTGTCCCGCTATCATTGCCAGTGTCGCCTGCGCCCGCGCCACTATCACCACCAGTATCACCGGCACCTGCACCACTGTCGTTATCAGCATCACCAGCGCCAGCGCCACTGTCACTACCTGTATCGCCAGCGCCTGAACCACTATCGCTATCGGCATCTCCGGCACCACTATCACTCCCTGAGTCTCCTGCTCCACTCCCAGAGTCGCCGCCACTGTCGCCACCATCGCCCCCGTCGCCGTCTCCGTCTCCGTCTCCGTCTCCGTCGGCAAGAGCATGAGGTATGTCAAACGAGAAAAATTCGCTTTGGTGAAGTACATAGCCTCGCGAGAACGCGAGCATTATAAGAATTGTTACTATCGTAAATGTATATTTAAAATTCATTATTTATATTCCAATTTCCGACACACCTCAAAAGAGACGCACCGGAAAAGAGAGGGAACGTTACGCACGTTCCCAAGAGCGTGAGGCGAATTACGGCCCCGGCTTCAGAGCATGCACGTGCGTAGAACACGTGCTCGGCCGTTCTTCGGGACGAGACCAGAGTCGGCGCGCGCCACCGGACACCGTCGGGGATTTGAAATCCTTCGGGAATACCACCTCCACGATCATCGCATACTGGGCTTCGGTTAACGGGATGTCACCTTCACCTGCGACAATCTGGAAGCTACCGAGATTCTGCATCAGGACACCGGATTTCGGATCCCGCAAATTCGCTACAACTTCTCCATCTATCGGGGCTCTGTCTCTGACTTCGAGACGGAAACGGCGTCCAAGCTTTCCTGATACGTCGTCTGCCACGTAAGCCTGCAAGTTCCTTGCATTCTGACTGTCACGGCTTTCGGCTGCTTTAATCAGTGCTTCGGCTTCCTTGCGAAGCTCGAGTTGCAGAGACGAAAGGAACCATTCATTCACATGAACGGACCATCCACTCGGGCACGCACTCGTCACAGCAACCGGAGTTGATACCGATTTGGGCGCCGGTGCCGGAGCAATGATACTGCTCCAGTTATAGCAGACGTCAAACAGAGTGGCCGTGTAGATTTTGCCCTCCCATGTGGCCTGCCACTTTTCCGCGGGTGCGACTAATTCCGTACCGCGTATCGGCGCCTCCCATGCGATAACAACGTCTTGATGAACAATCCCGCCTTTCGACAATATCGTCGTCAGGCGATCGCCCATTGCGAGTTTGACCTTCTCGCCCGGTTTTTTCGTCGCTTCCATGAGGCGAGCGACGACTTCGGTGGGAAAACCAAGCTTAAGAAACGCACTTTCACGCGTCTTCATCGCCTCCTCCCGCGACGTGGCATACGGAGCGGCGCCGGGATGTTTCCATTTGAACTCGGCGTGAGCCGAGGCCGCCAGCGACGCGATTGCGAGCGCCAGCACTGCTGCTGCGATGATTTTATTCATCGTGATTCCTTTCTCTGATGTGCCGTGATTGCGGCGGTTAAAAGAACTGCTCTTTATTTCCTCCCCTTGCCCCGTTAGAAATCTGATTTCTAACGGGGCTTGCGGAGAGCCATTCCGTTTCTACCTAGGTAGAAACGGAATGGCTCTCAACAAAATCTGCAGTCACGATAAAACGGTCTTGCTTTGTGCCGAACGAATTGCATGTTACAAGCGTGAGGACTTTCCCAGTGACTGAAAGCGGAATTGCGGTATTATTATCTGCTTTCTCCTCCACGACACTTCGTACTCTATATGTGTAAGCCGTATCCGACGAGTATACGGTTACAACGTCTCCCACAGAGAGCTTCTGAATACCGTTGAATGTCTTGTACGCCTGATTGCGCACAACCGGCAGGTAGCTGGAATGGCCGAAGAGGACGACATTGCCGGCTTCGCCAAGCTTGGCTGAAGTCGGATACCGTACGGCCCCTTTAAGCAATTCTTTATTCAGAGCCGCTATATCGGTCGTCGTCGGGTTTACGACATTCGCTTTCATGCCGATTGTCGAGATTATTATTTTTGCCGGCAATTCAGACGTCTCCGGAGTCGCATCGCTCCTGTTTTCTGCGAGCGTAACTGTCGGAGCTGCAACCACGGTAGGTTTCTCCGGCAAAAGATCGAGTTGAGCGAGAATGGAGACGCTCCCGAGGAACGCAACAGCGAAAAGACCGAGGAAGCTCCACTTCCTGGCATACATACGTCCGACGGCTTCCACAAGCCGTACCGTTATACCGATAATTCCCTTCATATCGTCTCGCTAATAAGTACACGATTGTATCACTTCTGTCAAGCTCAAAAACTTGACATAAAAAGTGCCCCGTGTTATGTATAGTCCATCGTATGGATACAGACCGGGCAAGCATTCCAACCCGCCAAGCGGCTATAAACGGCCTCGCCGTGGTCGGTTTCGTCGCGCTCGTCGTAGCGGGCATATGGCTCGCTATTTATTCCACCCGTTTCGTGCCGACAGTAGTGAATCGCATAGGCTCTGCGGCCGTCTATCTCGGTTCGGTCTTCACTCCTGCGGATGAACCGACACTCTCGGTCGTGCCGAACCCGACTGCATCTACAACTATTTCGTTTGGTCCAACCAGTTCTGGCACTCCTGTAACTACAACTCCAAAGCCTGCTACATTTGTGAAGCCAAACCCCGTCTCAACAACTCCTGGCAGTAAGACAAGCGGCACATATCAAATAAGCGGTGAAACCGCGACAAGTGCTTTCTCCGGTCTTCCGGACTTGGTCTCGAGTATTAATTCAACCGGATATCTCGCGACAACGTCGGCAGAATCTTTCGTCGCGAGTTCAACCGTCCCTTCAGGCAGCCGTCCGGCAGTCAGATTCACAATAAAAAATATCGGCACGAATGCGACTGGCTTGTGGCGTTTTAGCGCGTCCATACCTACTCAATCTGCATATCTATATTACTCTCCACTTCAGCAATCGCTTAATCCGGGCGACAGCATTGACTATACGCTCGGCTTTGACCAAGCTATCGCCGGTTCAGATAAAATGATTTCAATTACTGCGAACTTTGATCGTGCGATAGGAGAATCTAACCATAACAACAACAGCGCTTCCGCGCAGTTGACTATCCTCGGTTCTTAAACGCTCACGAAAACAAGGTTCAACCTTGTAACAAGGTTGAACCTTGTTTTTGTTCTACACATCCAGGTTCGCGAGCTTCGCGTTGCTCTGAATAAAACTTTTGCGCGAGGCGACGTCGCTTCCCATGAGTATGTCAAAGATGCGGTCGGCCGCCTCGGCGTCCTCAATGTACACTCTTTTCAATACGCGCCTTGAGGGATCCATCGTCGTCTCCCAGAGCTCGCTCGGGTTCATCTCGCCGAGACCTTTATAGCGCTGAACGCTTGATTCACCCATTTCTTTCAATGCCGTTTCTTTTTCCTTATCTGAATACGCATACGCAATCGCCTTCCCTTTCGTAATCTTATAGAGAGGTGGTTGAGCTATATAAACAAAGCCTCCTTCAATAATCGGTTTAAAGTGTCTGTACAAAAGTGTGAGGAGCAGAGTGCGTATGTGTGCGCCGTCGACATCGGCATCGGTCGCGATTATAATCTTGTGGTACCGCAGTTTTGAAATATCAAACACGTCGCCGATAGCCGTGCCCATGGCGATAACGAGCGCGCGTATCTCAACCGAGGCAAGCATGCGGTCTATACGAGCGCGCTCTACGTTTAGAATCTTTCCTCGCAGCGGTAATATCGCCTGCGTGCGTCGATCTCTGCCCATCTTTGAACTTCCGCCCGCTGAATCGCCTTCAACGATAAAGAGTTCGCCCTCTTCAGCGCTCTTAGTCTGACAGTCGGCGAGCTTCCCTGGGAGTGTCATTCCCTCCAGAGCGCCCTTGCGCAGTACAGAGTCCTTCGCCGCCTTCGCCGCCTTTCTTGCCTTGAGCGCTAGGAGAACTTTATTGATGATGGAACGCGCATCGTCCGGATTCTCTTCTAGAAAGGCCCCAAGCGCCTCGCCGAAGACGGTGGCCACGGCGCCCTGCGCCTCTACCGAACCGAGTTTGCTCTTCGTTTGTCCTTCAAACTGAATTTTAGAAAGTTTTACCGACACAACTGCCGTGATGCCTTCTAACACGTCGTCACCTGTGAAATTTTCATCTTTTTCTTTCAAAATATTAGCGTTTCTACCATATGTGTTGAGACTGCGCGTGAGCGCCGTCTTGAATCCGGTGATATGCGTACCACCCTCGCTGTTATAGGTATTATTACCGAAAGCGGTAATCCTTGAAGTGATGTCGTCCACGTACTGAAGTGCGACTTCCACATTCACTCCGTCCAATTCGCGGTCAATATAAAAAATGTTTTTATGCACCGGCGTCTGATGATTGTTATAAAATGCGACGAGCGACTTGAGGCCTCCCTCAAAATAAAAGGTCATTGAGGGGACGCCGAGCGCGTACGCTCGTAAGAATATCTTCTCCGTTTGGAATGCGTCCTGCGAACTTCCTGGCTGCGCAGGCAGGCGTGCGTCAACGACGCTCACGCGGACGCCCTTCACCAGATACGCCTGCTGGCGCAGATGAGTAACAATTTTTTCTAAGCTCCATTCAGTGCCCTCTTTAAAGATGGCCGAGTCCGGCTTGAAGAGGACAATAGTGCCGTGCTCTTCGGATGCGCCGATTTTCTTCACTTTCGCGACCGGCTTGCCTATCTTGTATTCCTGCATATGCATTCCGCCGTCCTGATGCACGACAACCTTCGTATGTTCAGAGAGCGCATTGACCACTGACGCCCCCACACCGTGCAGACCGCCGGATACTTTATAACTGGAATCTTCTCCGCCGAACTTGCCGCCCGCATGAAGCGTAGTCATGATTGTCTCCAGCGTGGAGACTTTCGTTTTCGGGTGAATACCGACCGGTATGCCGTTGCCGTTGTCGGCGACGCGCACGTAACCGTCCGGCAGAAGCGCGACCTCTATGTCGTCGCACCGAGAGGCCATTGCCTCGTCGCGTGCATTGTCAAAGATCTCCCAGACGAGCTGATGGAGGCCGTCGGGACCGGTCGTCCCGATATACATGCCGGGGAGTTTCCTGACCGGCTCAAGCCCCTCAAGGACGGTAATAGACGAGGCATCGTATGCCCTCTTTTTGAGCTCTTTACCCTGAGCTTGTTGAATGGGGTTTTCAGTCGTTTTAGCCATACGTTTGTTACTTGCATTCTATCATATTTTGAAATGGCTCGCCTCAGATGTTTTCGTTTTTATCCACATCATTACGTTTTAGATTAACTCCTTGTTCAGTCCTATAGGTTAGAATAAGGAGTAAATGAAATTACCTGAAAGCGGTACAAAAAGTGCGCGACGATTGGCAAAAGGAAATAAACGTTTGCCTATTCAAACCATTGTGCTACGGACACTTTACGCGACTGGTGCGATCACCACTGCACTCGTTGCTCCAAAAATGTTGAAAATGTTCGCTGTTCTTGACCGTGGCAAAAGTCGACGAAAGGAACTCTATGAACGAGCTGACCAAGCGCTCTACCGGCTTAGAAATAAGAAACTCATTACATTCTCAAAAACGGAAGTGGGGCGTCCAATCGTCCATCTAACCACGAGAGGTGAAACAGAAATTGCGAAGATAATATTACGACAATATAAAATTTCTGAAACTGCAGTGTGGGATGGAAAGTGGCGTGTAGTTATTTTTGATATTCGGGAAAAGCGACGCAAGGTACGTCAGAGACTGCGCGTGCTCCTCACTGGTGCCGGTATGATTCGACTTCAAGATAGCGTTTGGATTCATCCATATCCCTGCGATGAATTTGTCGCAATTGTGCGTGCAAATCTTAGAAGCGGTACTGGCGAACTTCTTTACTTCATCGCAGAAGGACTAGAGTCCGACCGTCGTTTACGCGAGCATTTTAATCTTGCATAGCCACTTCTCCGGTCTTTCATATGTCTACTCCTTAATTTGTCCTATAGGTCGGAATAAGGAGTGGAACGTAAACTGTAATAACAACTGTAATGTAAGAGTTCTTGTTTTATTAATCTTTTGGTACACTAGGAAATAATGGATATAAAGATTTCAAGAACAGAGGAGGAGCGGCTTAGAGCAGAATTGGAGAAACGAACTGATGTGGACGCGCTGCGAATGAAGCGGTATCTGGCTATGTCGGATCTCTCGCGGACAGTTGGGAACCCTCTCTTTGAGCTCGTAGAACGCATACGAGCCATCTCTGATTTTAAGAACTACGACATAATAGAAGTGCCGGAGATAATGGGCACGAATATCGCCTTTGACCTTTTTGACTTCCCCAAGGATCATCCGGTACGCTCCGAATCTGATTCATATTTTATAGACAAGAAAAATGTGCTTCGAACTCATACTACCGTGATGTGGTATTACTGGCTGAAGGAAGAGAGCGTGCGTAAAAGCATCAAGACAGGCGAGGCCGTTGGTGCTTTGTCATACGGCAAGGTATACCGCAAGGATGAAATAGACCGTAAGCATATGAATGTATTTCATCAAATTGACGGATGGTATCTCGCGCGAAAAGAAGATAAGGTTATTACCATAGACGACTTGAAGAAAGTGCTTTCTGACATAGCGATTGCGTCATTCGGTCCATCTGTAAAGTACCGCTTTAATCACGACACATTCCCTTACACAGACCCGTCTCTAGAAATGGAGGTGGACAAGGACGGCAACGGCACGTGGGTTGAAGTATTAGGCGCCGGCGTGGTTAAAGGAAGCGTACTGGACAATCTCGGCGTTGATTCTAGGGTCTGGAACGGCTGGGCATTCGGCTTCGGGCTGGAACGGCTAGCAATTATTTCAATGGAGTTGCCAGATATACGACTACTCTGGTCGCAGGATGAACGTGTAAAAAAGCAGCTCAAGCTCGGACATCCTTTTAAGGAGGTGAGTAAGTATCCACCGGTAGTTCGCGATATTTCATTTATAGTCGGAAAGGATTTTGTGCCGAATAATTATTTTGACCTCGTGCGCGATGTCATAGGAGATATGGCAGAAGAGATGACTCTCTTGGACAAATACGAAAATGACGAAAAACTGGGGTCAGGAAAGATGAGTTATTCGTACAAAATCACGTACCGCAGTATAGAAAAGACTCTTACGAACGACGAAGTGAATTCTCTGCATGCCGAATTGGAAACGGCTACTGTCAAGAATTTTGGCGCAAAAATTCGTTAGTAAAAAAGCTTTGTGCTACGATAAGTAGCATTATGAGCCCCGAGATGTTAGCGTACCCATTCCTGTTCATCGCAATATTCTTTGAATCGTTCGTGCTCGTGACACTACTCTCTAGTCCCGCGCGCTTCGCACGCGCTCGTGCACTAAGCACTTCAACGCCGTTGGTTGCCATTGTTGTGCCGTGCTGGAATGAAGCGTCTACCGTTTCTGCAACCTGCAACTCTTTGCTGGCTCTGGATTATCCAAGCGAGAAATTAGAAATAATTCTCGTGGACGATGGTTCCACTGACGCGACTCGAGATGCCATGGCGCACTTCGCGGAGCATCCGCAGATTCGCATCATACATAAAGAAAATGGCGGAAAGCACACGGCTCTTAATGCCGGCATAGCCATCACGAATGCAGAGTTAGTTGGATGTCTTGACGCCGACTCACTCGTAGAACCGGATGCGCTTCGCGAGATGATTGCATGCTTTGATAATCCTCACGTCGTTGCGACTACGGCAGCCATGTCTATACATAAGCCGAAAAATATTTTACAGCATATGCAAAACGCCGAGTACACCTTCGGCATCACGCTCCGTCACGCATTCGCCTCGGTCAACGGCCTCTATGTCACGCCGGGACCATTTTCATTCTACCGGCGCGATATCGTGGAAAAACTGGGCGGATTCCGCTATGGCCACCAGACCGAGGATATGGAAATGGCTCTCCGTATCCAGCACGCCGGTTACGGAATTGAAAATGCTCCGCGCGCCCGCGTATATACAAAGGCGCCTGCTACTATTTCTGCTCTCATTAAACAGCGCACACGCTGGATAACCGGCTTCCTGCGCAATATCCTTGGTGAATACCGCGGTCTGATCGGCAACCGCCGTCACGGCGTACTAGGGCTTCTTGTGCTCCCGACCGCCCTGTTATCTATAATGAGCGGTATTATGCTCTTCATGCTGGTGCTCTTTTTATTCACGCGGAATATAACTACCGCACTAGAAATTCGCGCAGGCATTCCGCTCTCCTATGCATTCCTGCCGCATGGGACATTTGACTGGTTCTATCTCCCGGCGAGTTTTTATATCATTCTCGCTATCATCGTACTGCTCACTTCGCTCGCGCTCATAACCATCGGCAGGCGTATTTCAAAAGCAACAGGAAGCATTGCTCTTGGTCTCGTGTCCTACACGCTCCTTTACGGTCTCATCGTGCCGTTCTGGCTCATGCGCGCGACAAGCGATGCGGCACTCGGTATACGCAGAGGCTGGCGCTGTTAATCTATGTCTCTTGCCGCTCGGAACGCGTTCATAGCTCTTTTAATAACAATTGCTCTACTGGGCACTGTCGCTTACGCTATTAAATATTTAAACAGTGCGCGCGTCGCCGAGCTATCGGCCATAGAGGAACAACTTTCCATTGATTCGCTCTCTCTTGAAACGCAGTTCTCTCTTCTTGAGGCCGCTCCATGCGACAGCAATGCTTCATCTGTCACGCTTACAACGGAGCTCGCTGACTTCGGTAGCCGCCTCTCGTACGCAGAGAATCAGCTTGGCAACGATAACCCGCAAGTAATTCGCTTGAAAGAGAGATATTCTCTGCTGGAAATACGCGATTATCTCATCACGAAACAGCTCTCCGCATCTTGCAGAACGAAGCCGGTAACGGTTCTCTACTTCTACAGCAACGCCGGCGACTGCAGCGACTGCGACAAGGCCGGCTATGCGCTCTCTTATCTGCGTGACGCCTATCCGGCGCTTCGCGTGTATTCGTTTGATTACAATCTTGACCTTGGCGCCTTGAAAACTTTCATTGCTGTTACGAAGGTGAAAGACACGTTCCCAGCCTTTGTCATTAACGGCAAACATTATTACGGATTCACTTCGCTCGCCGACCTTGAAAAACAATTCCCCAAAGGAGCCCTCGCGACAACGACTGCGACCACCACGAAACCTTGAGCCGGGAGTCGGAATCGAACCGACGGTCTACGGTTTACAAAACCGTTGCTTTACCGACTAAGCTATCCCGGCATCTTCTTACATCTTAAACCTTACACCTTAATTCTAAACTACTGTATGTCAGTTATCTCGGGATGCGTCGCTTTCAGATTACTCTTGAAGTCGGAAAGTGTCTTCACGAATTCGCGAGCGGTCTCGCGCGGTGCCGTATCAATCTCCGGATGACTGCGCAGTCGCCGTACGAGATTTGTAAGAAGACGCTCAATCGCACGTACGACAATCAGCGAGAAATGAACGATATCATGCCCGATGCGGCCTGCGAGATGACGCACTTCGTCGCGCAGAAATTCTCCTAGGTTAACATTTGCAATGATGAATCCGATGCGTTCAACGATGCGGTCCAGACGATCACGATACGGCGAGTGGAATCGCATCCCGCGCCGCGCCTCATAGCTAGTGAGCATGAAGAAACCGACGAGAAGTAGTAACGAGACTAGAATGAGGATAAGGTATATCACAACAGTGAGCGGGAAGAGAGGTGCGCGAATTGCGTAATTTCAACGCGTTCGCCGAACTTTTGCGTCGCTTCGTTAAGAAGATTGCGCACGCTCTTTCCTGCATCTTTTATGAACGCTTGTTCCAATAGCTCTTCTGTGTTCTCCGGATCCATTGCCACGACCTGCATCGCGAGCTCGCGTGCGAACGCTGCGAACTCCGGATTCTTGGCGACAAAGTCCGTCTCGCAGGACAGGAGCACCATCGCGCCGGTATTCCCATCGTGCGTATAGCTCCCTATCGCGCCGGCCTTAAGGTCTCTCCCTGCCTTCTTAAGAGCGGACGCGCCTGAATGTTTTTTAAGAATAACGGTCGCCTTCGCGAGGTCTCCACCCGCCTCTTCAAGCGCCTTCTTACACTGCATGACGGATACGCCGGTCATCTCGCGCAACTCCTTAATGCTGTCAGTCGTAATTTCCATAATTTAAATAGTAAGCAGTGGGCAGGAGCAGCAAGCTGTATGAATAATGGACACAAAATTCAGTATATCAGAACTGCCTCCTGCTTGCTGCTTCTGCCTACTGAATTTAGGCAGCCTGCCCTTTCGCGAATGCTAGAGTCAAGTCGGAGAGGATGAGTTCCACCGTCTTTCTGGATGTATCGTTCGCCACTATCGGATATGCCGCATCCCGAATGTCGCAGTCTGAACTCATGATGGCGATTATGGGAATCCCCGCATCATTCGCCTCCTTTACCGCGTGCTTCTCGTGCTTAGTGTCCACGACGAGAAGAGCGTCCGGCTTTTTCGTGAGCGTAGTGATACCGTCAAGCCGTTCTGTGAGTCGCTTCTGTTCGCGTCCAATCATAACGAGCTCTAGCTTGGTGTGCTGCTTCGCGAGAGCACCGGTCGCAGACTTCTCTGTGAGCTCTGCGAGCCGGTCAACGCGCTTTTTAATCTCTACCCAATTAGAGATAGTGCCTCCGAGCCATCGTGCCGCTACATAGGGCGCGTTTATTTCCTGCGCCGCCTTTTTCACGAGCGCGGCTATTTCTACCTTCCCACCGACAAAGAGAACCGTCTTACCCTCTTTCGCCAAGGCCGCCATAACTGCCTTTGCCGCCTCCAGCTGTTCGGTTGTCTTTACCAAATCAATAATCTCCTGCCGCCCTTTCGTCCCTACGAGGAACGGCTTCATGGTGGGGTGCCGGCGGCTCTTCACCTGCGCGAAATGCGCCCCCGTATCAAAGAGGCGCTGAATTTCTATCGTACCTTTCCCTGTCGTCATTATTCCGCCACTTTACCCGAATCACTCTCATAAAGCAAGCATTCTGAACATAGACTCCCCAACATTTTACAAGGTTCAACCTTGTAGAAATTTGCTGTTATAATAAGTAGTGCTATGGCACGTACTTTTTCATTCGCTCCCGGTGAGTTTTATCATATCTACAATCGTGGCACAGATAAGAGGAGTATATTCATGTCTCACGCCGATCGAGACCGTTTTCTTGCGCTATTATATTTCGCAAACCAAAATGAGCCTGCTGACCTAAAATTACAAGGTTCAACCTTGTTAGAAGTGGTTGAGGAAAGGACTGGCGCTCCGATCATTGAGATAGTTGCCTATTGCTTGATGCCGAATCATTTTCATCTGCTGGTCCGCGAAATTGAAGAAGGCGGTGTCAGTAAATTCATGCAGAAGCTCATGACTGGCTACACGATGTATTTCAACAAACGATACGAACGAAATGGTTCCCTTTTTCAAGGAAGATTCAAGGCGACACATGTCGCCGACGACCTCTACTTGCGTTATCTAATTTCATACATTCATCTAAATCCAATTAAACTCATTGAACCGAAATGGAAAGAAACAGGCATCGCGGATAAAACGCATGCCGAGCGATATCTAGAAACATACGCGTATTCAAGTTATCTTGACTACCTCGGCAAAAAACGCCCGGAGGGAATGGTACTTTCGCGTGAGGCGTTACCGGAATATTCCTCATCTGGAGCAGACTTCAAAAACTTCGTCACAGAATGGCTTACCTACGCCCCAGAATAGTACAAGGTTCAACCTTGTAAATCAACCTTGTAAATTTTTCTCTCTGGCGGAGCGGAGGGAGGAGATGATGTCATCAATGTCGCCGGCGAGGAGTTTAGGGAGATTGTGCCACGACTCTTTAAGGCGGTGGTCGGTAACGCGGTCTTGGAGATAATTATAAGTGCGGATTTTTTCGGAGCGGTCGCCGGTGCCTATCTGCGCCTTACGGACTGCCGCGTGTTTCTTCGCCTCCTCTTCTTCGTGCAAGAACTCAAGCTTCGCGACGAGAATCTGCATCGCCTTCTCGCGGTTCGCGAGCTGGCTGCGCTCGGAGGAAGAGCGCACGTCAATGCCAGTCGGCTTATGTATGAGCCTGACGGCTGTTTCAACCTTATTTACGTTCTGTCCGCCCGCTCCTCCGCTTCTTGAGAACTCTATTTCTATATCAGCAGGATTGATTTGTATCTTTGATTTATCGCGAATAGGCAAAACGGCGATTGATGCAGTTGACGTATGAACACGACCGGACTTCTCGGTGAGCGGTACTCTCTGGACTCTATGTACGCCGGTCTCGTGTCGCAGTGCGTCAAAGGCGTCAGTGCCGGCGATTTCCAGAGTGAGGTCGTCAATAGTGCGCGTTTTCCATCCGCGACGCTCTGCATACTTCTGATACATTTCTTTTAAATCATGCGCGAATATCGCGGCCTCATCTCCGCCGGCGCCCGCGCGCAGCTCCATCACGACTGAGCTCGTGGCTATACTTGGGTCCTCTTTTTTTTCTTTTAGTCCTTGTAAATAATCTGCGTAGTCCATCTTTTAATTATTTCTTCTTCGCTGCTCTCTGTTTAAATCTCTCCACGCGACCTGCCTTATCCAGCGTGCGGTCTTCGCCGGTATAGAACGGATGCGACTTGCTGGAGATTTCAACGGTCGCCTTCGGATACTTCTTACCTTCAAACTTAGTCGTTTCCGTAGTCGCTATGGTTGACCCGATTAGAAACGACGCTCCGGAGGCGAGGTCGTGGAAGACGACAGGGCGGTAGCCCTTCGGATGGATATTCTTTTTCATCCCGTTAGAAATACACTAAAACGCTTGACTTTGCAAATTCGCCCACATGGATTATTTCTAACGGGATTCATCCAGCGGATGATAACACATTAATTATTAGAGAGGAAGTCTATATTACTCTGGATGGACTCGGCGAGCGCCAAGACGCTGTTTGCGTACGTCCTCCCTGCCGTCGTGGCCCACGCACCTCCCGCATAATACTTTGCGGCTGATGTGCGCTCGGCGGTGTAGCCTCCGACTCCTGCGCCAAGGTCGCTCATATATAGCGACATCGCCACGATTGCATCTTCAGCTGACCATGGGTTCGGTGTCTGGTGTCCGCTAACCGTAGCTGTGCGCGCTTCATATGACGCCCACGTTGACGGAATGAACTGCGCCGGTCCCATCGCTCCGCCGTAACCGCTTGATTGCGGGCACGAAACTACTTGTCTTATAGGGTCAAACCCAAGTCGTAATCCTAGGTCAATAAACGGCGGTATGTCGCGTCCCGGCTTCATAACATTCAGGAATGTCTTTCCTGTATTTTTCCCCACGCCGGCGCCTGTTGTTGTATTCGTGAGATAACATTGCCCGACGTTTTTACCAAGATTTGACTCCTGAGTCAGCACTGCGAGTATAAACGCCGGACGGACTCCTGTTCTTGTCTGCGCCTCTTTCGCATACGCTAACGCGTTTTCAAAGGTAATGGCACTTGCGTCCCGGAGAGGAAAGAGCGCGGCGCGTATCGCCGCGGCCTTCGCCTGCCGGTCGGCCAGCACCTTCTTATATTCAACTTCTTGATTCGCCGTTATCGCGAGAAGTTGTTGTTTCTGCGTTTTGTCGTTCGTAATCTGCTTTTTTTGCATTTCTACTTCATACTTCGCATCTGCAGTCTGATTCTGCTTCATCGCCAAATCGGCTTTTTCAATCTCAGTCTGTGCCTTTGTTTCGCGTATATCGGCAAAAAGATTTTTAAGGTCCGTCTTGATGGAGGTAAATGCGTCTAAGTCGCTGAAAAACTCGGATACGTCCTGCGCGCCGAGAGCGACGCTGACGACGGAATAGTTATCAAGCATTTGAGTCTGGCGCAGAATCGCCGCCAAAGCCTCTTTCCCGCGCGTAATACGGTCGGAGAGCCGGACTATAACGACATCTTTCTTGGCTATCTGCGAAGAGAGTTGCTTAATGGTGATGTTTTTCGCATTAATCTGCGCCTGCGCCGCTTTAATCTGTGCATTCAGAGTCGTAACATCTCCCTGTAGCGTGTCTTTCTTCGCTTGAGTATCCTTAATAATCTGCTGTTGGACGGCGATTTCTTTCTGAAGTTCGTCGTACTGTCTCTGCAGAGAGGCGCGCTCTTCCTGTGTCAGCTCCTGCGCTTGTATTGAATGTATAGATACGAGGGAAGTACTGCTGAAAACCGCTATTGTAAAAATAAACGCTGCTATTATGCGTCTGAACATCTGCCTAGTATACCAAAATTACTTATTTTCTTCTGGAGCGATGGCGCCTTCAGCAACTTCCTCTTCCTTACCCTTCTTTTCTACTTCAATTGAAGAAATATCTGCGGGAACGGCAACCTCTTCCTCCTTCTCCTCAACAACCTCCTGTACGAGAGCGACAACCTCTTCGGCCGGAGTGACGAGCGCGATGCCTGCGGGGAGAACGAGGTCACTCGCGTGTATCTTGTCGCCGAGAGCTTTGAGCGCAGAAATGTCCACAACAATGTTATGAGGTAGGTTCATAGGGTCAGCCTCCACTTCCAACTCGTGCATAACCTTCACGAGATTCGCACCGGCTTCTACGGCTGGAGAAACGCCCTCAAATACGAGCGGAATGGCGACTTCAACTTTCTGCCCCTTCGTGACCGCATAGAAATCAACATGTCGCGGCAGGTTCGTGAGCGGGTCCAAATCAACCTCGTGAATAAGTGTCGGGAGCGCCTCGCCGAGACCCGTGAGCGATACGATAGTAGCCTCGCCCGCTTCGCGCAGAATCTTGCCGAACGCGCTCGCCGAAACGGTAATCGGCGTCGCCTTTTGGTGTGCGCCGTAGACCACTCCGGGGACGGAGCCCGCGCGCCGCAAAGCCGGCGCGCTCGCGCCCCCGTCTTTTCGCTTATCCACTGCAAGAGTCAACATATCATTCGAGTATGCCGTATCCTCACCTTTTTCGCAACTCACCCATGTCGGGACGTACTACGTCCCGACATGTTTTTAGTCAAGAGGAGATGGCGGAGGAGACCTTGGCGAGGCGATTGAGGAAGGCCGTGCGGGCGGCGGGAATGTTCTCCTCTTTTCCCTGCCACACAGCGAGCGCCTCTTCTTGGAGCGCGCGTGCATAGGAGAAGGTGAGCGGCCACGGCGCGCCCGCTCCGCGGGCGCGCCGTGTTATCGCCGCGAGATTCTCGGTCGCTTGGTCTGGCGTCTGCCCGCCGGAGAGAAAGGCGATGCCAGCGACCTGTGGCGGGACATTCTCTATAAGTACTGCAAGTGTGTCTTCGGCGACTTCTTCAGGCGTATCCTTCTTCGCGTTCTCGCTTCCGGAAAGAACCATTGCTGTTTTCAAAATGAGGCTCGCGCGGTCTACAGAATGTTCGGCGAGCACTGAAAAAAGCGTCTGCAACGTTTCTCCAGTCACCGCACGGGCGCAGGCTCTACCGTGTTTCCCTTCCATTAAAACTTCCGGCTCAAGAATCGGCACGAGGCCGGCAGATTGCGCCTCCTTCGCATAGCTCGCGAGACGCTTCACATTCTCGTGTATTGCCTGCGCCGACGGCAGCATATCGCCGTCAATACGAAAGACTGCGCGCCACTTAGTAAAGATTGCCCCCTGCTTCTTATATTCCTCCAACCGCTCGGCAAGACCGATGAGGCCGTTCGTAATTAGTTCGTTCGGGCTCGCCCCGTTAGAAATCTGATTTCTAACGGGGCTCTCCGGAAACGGCTCCGTCCCTAAATCTACCTTCACTCCCGGCATAATTCCGCGCGAAAGAAGCGATTTTGGAAATAATTTTTTATCATCTCCCTTTTCAACAAGCGATTCTGAAAAAAAAATGACGCCTGAGAGATATTGTTCAATATTATCCGCGCCGATGAAGAGGTCGCGGTACTGTCGGCGTGTTTCCGTACCCGCTCCAATGCCATGCTCAGCGAGCCACGCGGTCACCGTGTGCACGCTATCGTCTATAGCAAGAATCCCCTTGCCTTCTGCGAAAAGTGAGCGTGCAATCGCTACGAGGTCAGTCATTTGAACAGTATAACAGCTTGCGGGTTGCAGGTTGCAGCATATATACTTGAATTAAAGATATGAATTCCCTGTCAGCTGCAAGCTGTAAACTATAAACTATGGATTTTATTGCTATCGGCGACACGGTCGTTGACGAATTTATTACTCTTAAAGAGGCACACGTTTCCTGCGATGTGAATCGCGAGAACTGCACTATCTCAATGAAGTGGGGCGGCAAGATTCCTTACGATTCTTCCATCCTAGTGCCGGCCGTGGGCAACGCGGCGAATGCCGCGGTCGCCGCCGCGCGCCTCGGCCTCTCTGTCGGATTCGTTTCAAACGTCGGGAAGGACCGCTTCGGCGAAGAAATCATAGAAACATTCGTTCGTGAAGGAATGGATACGAAGTATGTCGCGGTGAACGAGAATATCCCGACGAACCACCATTACGTACTCTCCTACGAAGCCGAACGAACTATTCTCATCCGGCACGAGGCGTATCCGTATCTAATTCCGAAAGGACTAACTCCGCCGAAATGGCTCTATCTCTCCTCCGTCGGCGAACATTCCGAAGCATTCCACACAGAACTTGCGAAGTGGCTCAAGGAACATCCGGAGACGAAGCTCGCCTTCCAGCCCGGCACGTTCCAGATAAAAATTGGTAAAGAAAAACTTGCGGAACTTTACGCGGAGACAGAGGTTGTTGCTGTAAATAAAGAGGAGGCCGAACGCATGCTAGACTTGGGAGAAACCGACATAAAAGAACTTTTAGAAAAAATGCGCGCGCTTGGACCAAAGATCGCGCTTATCACCGACGGTCCCGCCGGCGCATATGTATCTGACGGAAATGAAATGTTGAAAGTGCCTATGTATCCGGACCCTGCACCTCCTGCTAATCGCACAGGCGCCGGCGACGCGATGACCTCCACCTTCGTCGTCGCGCTCGCGCTCGGCAAGCCCCTTAACGAAGCGCTCGCGTGGGGCCCCGTGAATTCTATGTCCGTCGTCCAGCATGTCGGCGCACAGAAGGGACTCCTCGCGCTTGATGCGCTCCTGAAGTTCCTAGCCGAGGCTCCCGCGGAATATCGAGTAACATCTTTGGTATAATTAAGAACATGGCTGATTTGTCCTTCAACGAAGAGCCGTCTTCATTCCAGTCTTACGCGCGTGAGACGCAGAAGTCGTCCTTTCTTATCGGGCTTGTTATGAGACTTGGGTTGGCAAAGGATGAAAAAAGTGCGAAGTTCATTCTAGGCATCGTAGCGCTCGTTCTGTTCGCGTGTGCGATACTTTTCTGGTTTTTAAACAGTCCTGACACGAAGGCGACACCGACGAGCGAGGTTCTAAGACAGGCGAGTCAGCAACAGTTTCTACCATGAGTATGAAAAGAGGGTTCACCCCGTTAGAGAAATCGGCACTAGATGCTCCCAACTCTTCGAGCCTTGTTTCGGTAAAGTCGAAAAGTTCTCTAACGGGGTTCACACTTATAGAACTTCTGATAGTTATTTCCATTATTGGCATACTCTCTTCTATAATTCTCGGCTCCGTGAATATTGCGCGCGTACGCGGTCTTGACGCCAGAATTCAGGCGGATATGCACAACGTCCAGCTCGGCATGCAGCTTTTCTACGACGCAAACAAGAGAATGCCCGCGAACCAGACTCCAGGAGCCGGCTACTGCAACGGCCAAGCGAACTTCCTTTCTGATGTCGTAAACGCCGGATACATTCCGAGAACAATCCAGACTCCCGTCGCTTCAGGCGTCTATTACTGCTACTACGACTACGGAGAAGGGAACTTAATCGGCGGACTCATCGTAACTACTCTTCAAGCGGCCTCTCCGACAACAGGAGAATATCCAGGCACATGCCGTCCGTGGGCGCCGAATACAAATTGGTGCAGTACTTCAAGCAATACTTATTACTGTCTCTGTAATCCGTATTGAAATATCAAGGCCTCGCCTTGATGAGAAGTCACGGCTTAAGTATGGATTCCTTTAGTTCTGAATAACTCGCTTCGTTGTAACCCGTATCCACGACCGGAGTTTTGGCGATAGATATGTGGACTATGAGCCATGCCGCACTGGCTCCGGCGATAGTGATAAGCAGTACGGCAAAATAAGTATTTATCCTATTTTTCATATATACATTATATGGATACGAATGCGCGCACGGCTTTTTCTATGTGGAGAACATCAAGACCGTAATGCGTGAGAAGCTCTTCCGGAGAGCCGGACTGGCCGAACTGGTCTTGTATGCCGAGCCGACAGAGCGGCACCTGATGATGTTCCGATAAAAATTCTGCGATGGCGCTACCGAATCCGCCCGCGACCTGATGTTCTTCAACGGTGATGACGCGGCCCGCGCGTCTCGCCGCCGCGAGCACCGCCTCTCTGTCAAGAGGCTTCACCGTCGGACAGTGGAGCACGAGAGTCTCTATGCCGTCTCCGGCGAGCGCGCGGGCCGCTTCTAGCACCGAATAACTCAATGAGCCGGTGGAGAGAATCGCCACTTCCGGTTTCTGTTTTCCGTCCTCCGGCTTCCAGAGTGCAAGCGCCTTCCCTATTTGAAACGGCGTATCACTCGTCGTGAATACCGATGTCGCGGAGCGCCCGAAGCGCAGATATACCGGACCATCCGTCTTTGCCGCAGCGATAACTGCCTTCCGCGCCTCCTCGGAGTCGCCGGGAGCGATAACCGTCATGTTTGGGAGCATGCGCATCATGCCGATGTCCTCCAACATCTGATGCGTCGCGCCGTCCGGCCCGACCGAGACGCCTGCGTGCATTCCGCATACCTTCACCGGTACATTATTGAGCGCAATCGTAGTCCGAATATGTTCATAATTACGACCAGGATTAAATACTGCATAACTCGCAATAAATGGAATTTTTCCTGCGAGCGCCATGCCGGCGGCGACCGCCGCCATATTCTGTTCGGCAACACCCATTTCAATAAAACGCTCCGGAAATTCTTTTTGGAACAACTCGGCGCGCGTGCTCTCGGCGAGGTCGGCGCAGAGTACAACAACGCGCGAGTCCGCCTTCCCCGCTTCTACGACGCCGTGCCCGAACCCGTCGCGCGTGGACGCTTTTTCAATATCGGTCGCGAACACGCTCTTTGATAATTTTGCGTCCGGATTAAGCATAAGAATTCGAAGTTTTCAGCTTGCCGCTTGCAGCTGGCAAAGATAGTTTCTTTAGCATGCCTCCGAGCATTCGTTGCACTTCTCCGAGAAGTTGTTGCGCTTTATCGACTTTTCGCAAGGAAAATAATTTAGAAGCGATAAGATCCTTAAAAGATCGGATTTCTGTCTTACTGCTCACTGCAAGCGGCAAACTGTAAGCTGGTTTAAGCATATTCGTGAGGGACTTTACCAGACATTGTGCGGATTTCTTTCAAAAATCGTTTCCCCTCTTCATATGTGGGCGGCTTGCCGTGCCAGCGATAATCAAACTCTATTTCAGGCACGCCCTTGCCGGGAATGGTATGCGCGATTATGAGAGTTGGCTTTTCGTAGATAGCCTTCGCTTCGTCTACCGCATTTATGAATTCCGCGATGTTGTGCCCGTCCACCTCCAGCACGTGCCAATTGAAGGCGCGATATTTATCAGCAATAGGTTCCAGAGGCATTACGTCTTCGGTCATGCCATCTATCTGGATATTGTTTCTGTCCATCACTGCCGTCAGATTGGAAAGCTTATATTTACCGGCGAACATAACCGCCTCCCACGTGCTGCCCTCCTCTTGTTCGCCGTCGCTCATAACACAATACACACGTCGGGACGTAGTACGTCCCGACGTTATGTCGGGACGTACTACGTCCCGACGTTCGCCGTCCATGCGAAAGGCATACGCGATACCAGCCGCCTGCGAGAGGCCCTCGCCCAAGGGGCCGGAAGTCGTTTCAAGGCCGGGCAAGCGCAAGCGTTCAGGATGCCCCTGCAAACGCGAACCGAACTTGCGCAACGTCAAACATTCTTCAATCGGAAAGTACCATGCGTGCGCCATCGCAGCGTATCGTACGGGAACTATGTGGCCGTTAGAGAGTATCAGGCGGTCGCGCTCTTCCCACTGCGGATTCTTCGGGTCATGCGCGAGAATATGAAAATAAAACGCGGTGAAGATATCCGCCATGCCGAGTGGGCCTGCTGTGTGCCCGCTCCCCGCCTCCACAAGCATATTGATGAGCGTCTCGCGAATTTTCTCCGCTTGTTTTTCAAGTACATGAACCTGTTCATCGGTAATCGCCATCGCTCTAGTATAGCTTACAGTTTACAGCTGGCAGTGGGCAGGGATGAATTGTACCGCAAACTGCAAGCTGCCACCTGCAAGCTGCAAGCTGCAAGCTGTTTCAAACTCCATACGGGCTCTGTAAATCTTCAAATATCTTGAAGGCGGCGGTCGTGTCGCGCACAGAGAGCAAGTTGGAGCCGACGACGAGGTCGGAGACGCCGAGCGCGAGCAGTCGGTGTGCATTCTCCAGCGAAACGCCTCCGTCTACCTGCAGAACAATTTTCGGATGCTTCGCGTGGAATACTTTTAATTTTTCAAATACACGCCGGTCAAAAGGCTGTCCCTGCAGGCCTATACGCGCGATGCCCATAAACTGCACATACTCCACTTCGCCAAGGCACGGCTCTATGAGCGCGAGGTCGCTCGCGAGATTAATAGCGACACCGAATGAGACGAGACCGGAAGCGAATCCGTCGCCGGCGCCGTAGCGTCTGCAAGCTGACGCGAGGAGCCTCCCTATGTCGGTCGTGCTTTCTGCGTGGAATGTGAGTCGCGTCGCGCCGAGCGCGAGCCACGCTTCAGCCATTACCTCGGCGTTTGTGCACATTAAGTCAATCTCATACGTCAACTTATCAAGGTGCGGTAACATTTCTCCATTCTCAACCATCATACGAAATTCCGCCTTCGCGGTATATGGCCAAGAGGCGGGAGTAGTGAAAACGCCGTCAACCACATCTATCTGCACGCGACTGACGGAATTAATTCTGGTTAGCAACGCGAGCTTCTCCTCGAGGTCTGTACGCGAGGTCGGGAGAACTGCCGGAACTATGAGTCCCATTGCTCTCTAGTATAGAACAAATAATCGCAAATAAATTTTTAATGTCGCGCATTCGTTAGAAATTGCAAGTAGGCGGTGAGCCCCACCATCCTGTATTTATATTCACTCCAGTCCGACACCATCCGCCTGCCGCAGTGTATATGTATAAGCCATAAGAACCAGATGCCCAAACATATTGGTCTCCATCATCTATAAGATTTTGCGCAATTTTAGAAATACTTGTCGGCACGAGATAGGACGTGAGAGTTGTAATTGCTGTACCACAATTTATACATCCGGCTTGCGGATATGTGTTGTTGGTATTGTAATAAAGCTCCATAGCTGTCTCCAGAGATTTTACATTTGCAATCCGGGCAGCATCGTTCCCTTTTGTACGTGCCGTATTAAGAGACGCAAGAACGACTGATGAAAGTATGCCAATAATAGCAATGACCACCAGAAGTTCTATGAGTGTAAATCCTCGTGTTGATTTGTGTTTGTACATATCAAAGTTGCGAATTAAATAGTGACGGGAGGCAATAGAACATTCTGTCCTTCCACATACGGATTTTTAGGAGGCGCGTTCTCGCCGCCGGAAAACGCAACAAAAACCGCAATAAGCAGGAATGCGCCGGCGACGCCGAGCAATACATACTGCGCCGCCTTTTCGGTAGAGACGATGCCGGTAGCGAACACAAGCCGGATAAAGAACGGCTTCTGTTCTGTCTGATAGTTCTGCTGATACTGCTGTTCTTCTTCAAATTGAACGTCTGCCATTAGAATTATTATACACCAAAAACTTCACAACATCGCGTTATACACATGTCGGGACGTACTACGTCCCGACATGTATTATACTTTCATAAATGGAGCTGTATCATCTAATCAACAGGGGCGTTGATGGTCGGAAGATATTTCTTGATAATCAGGATTACGCTCGCTTTGTGCATGACCTATACGAATTCAACGACACTGCCCCGGCGTCTGAATTCCTTAGTACTACCAGCCACGATACGCCGGGACGTAGTACGTCCCGACATCGGCTGGTTGACATACACGGATGGGAACTAATGAAAAATCATTACCATCTGCTAATCTCCGAGCGCCGTGAAGGAGGTCTGACGCTCTTTCTGCGCAAAATGAGCGGCTATGCTAGATATTTCAACGAACGGTACGGACGGCGCGGACACCTTTTCCAAGGACACACAAAAAAAATACTTATCGAGCGTCAGGAACATTTCCTCTACATTCTTCATTATATTCATTTGAATTCACTTGACTATTTGCCTGGAGCTAAAAGGTGGCGTCTTCGCAATGAAGGCACAATCTCGGACATACCGACAGTTCTTGAATATCTAAAAAATTATCGTTGGAGCAGTTATCCGGATTACTGTGGTATGCAAAATTTTCCTTCAATATTAACCACATCACTTTTCAGCAAGGCACTCGGTCCAGATTATTCATCAGTTCTTAAAGAATATCTTATGGATAGAAATGTTGAGGAGCTAGACCTAAAATATCTAGAGTATTAGCCATAAATCATGTCGGGACGTACTACGTCCCGACATTAGAATTTGGCGAGGCGGCGCGCGTGGCGCGTTGATGCCGAGAACGGCGTTTCAAGGAATATGCGTACCGCGAGGTCGGCATCCTCTCCGGAGACGAAGCGCGCGCCGATTGAGAGTACATTCGCATCGTTGTGTTCGCGGGCGAGCTTGACAATATCAGTATTCATCATGTCGGGACGTAGTACGTCCCGACATGGGCCGTAGAAGACCGCGGCGCGGACGCCGCGGATACGATTCGCGCACATCGCCTCGCCCTGCCCGCTCCCGCCGACGATTATTCCGCGGGCGGTCGCGTCGGACGCGACTGCCCGCGCGAGTGGAGTCACGAAATCAGGGTAGTCATCGTCCGGATTTTCTGTGAACGCTCCCATATCTTCCACCTCGTGTCCGAGCGTGCGGATGTGCTCGGCTAGCGCCTGCTTCAGCGCGAATCCCGCGTGGTCTGCGGCGAGAAAAATTTTCATCCCGTTAGAAGTTTCCATACAAATTATACTAGCAAGTTAATTTAACCTTTGTGATAATAATTGCGCTAACAAATATCATTCGTGCATTGAACTTCTAACGGGATTCATAATTGTGCCGCGGCGGCGATTACGTGACGAACGAGCGACTCCGCATATCCCATCTCGTTATCATACCAAGCGAGAACCTTTACTAAATTGCCGTCTACCACGCGCGTCATAGAGAGGTCGGCAATGGAGGCGCACGGCTCTCCGACAATATCGCTGGAGACGAGCTCCTCGTCGGTGGTCGCGAAGATTCCCGCCCAACGCGGAGCGTGGGCGGCATTACGCAGTATCTCGTTCACCTCCTCTCTCGTCGTCGCACGCTTCGCTATAAATGTGATGTCAGCGATAGACCCAGCCGCTACAGGCACACGGAGCGCGATGCCGTCAAACTTTCCCGCGAGTTGCGGATACGCTTCCGTGACCGCGAACGCGGCGCCGGTAGAGGTCGGTACGATATTTATCGCTCCGGCTCTCCCCTCTCGCATATCCCCGCCCGAATGACCGGAGCCATCCGGTCGGGCGGGATTTTTGGAGGGGCCGTCAACGATTGATTGTGAAGCCGTGTATGCGTGCGCCGTAGAGAGAACCGCCTTTTCAATCCCTATCGCCTCGTCCAAGATAGCAATGACTGGGCTAGCCGCGTTCGTGGTACAGGAAGCGTTTGAAGAGATTTTGCAGGTCGCTAGCTTCTCCTCGTTCACGCCCATCAGAATAGTCTCTCCGCCGCCGCCCTTGGCTGGGGCTGTGATTATCACCCGCTTCGCGCCAGCTTCAATGTGTGCATTCGCCTTCTCGTATTCCGTAAAGAATCCTGTGGACTCCACGACGATATCAATATCAAGCTCCTTCCACGGCAAATTCGCCGGCTCCTTTTCGGAAAAAAATTTCACTCCCTTCCCGTCTATAATTAACTGCCCACTGCCCACTGCCACCTGCCCACTAAATCTTCCGTACACCGTGTCGTACGCGAACAGATACGCGAGGTTCTGGAGCGAGCCGAGGTCGTTCACTGCGATAATCTCAATGCCGCCTGCCTGCACAGGCAGGCGATTCTGGGAGAGCCGAGCGAACGCTCTGCCTATTCTCCCGAATCCGTTAATAGCGACGCGAATCATAAGAGAAAATATAAGGTATAAAGTATGTGGTATGAAGTATACAGTATGAAAAATGAAAGTTTTTATGCATTTTTCGCATATTTTAAAAGACCTCGTATGAGCTTTAAAGTAAAAAGTGATTGTTCATCAATTTTTTGAAAATCAGGCTCTGAGAGATATCCTATGTCTTTCGATATGAGTAGTTGGTTTTGTAACTCCGTAAGCGAACCGAGTGCAATCGAGTAAAACTGGTACTTCTCTTTAAATGTCTGGCGGCTAAAACCTTCTGCGATATTCGAGGTGATAGAAACAGCCGCGCGCCGCATTTGGTTGGTTATTCCGAATTGTTCGTCTCTGGGATACAACTTGGTGATCCGATAAATAGACAGGACGAGGATGTGACCGTGTCTCCATGCTTCGAGATCTTTAAAAGAACGAATCTTCTTCCTTTCCTCCATACTTTATACTTTATACTCCATACTTTTTAGATAATAGGTGTTGGTATCACTTCGGGAGCGGGTTCGGGAGCTGGAGCTACGGGAGCGACGACTGTGATGAGGCGGGAGACGCTCGCACTGTTGCCCGCCGCGTCGGTCGCGGTGTAGGTCAGCGTGTAGGAGCCGGCGGTGGCGGTATCAACCGTACCCGTTACAACAATCTGGCTCGTGAGATCGGTCGCTTGCCCTGAGTCTGTCGAAGGGTCGGTTGCGGTCGCGCCGGGGTCGGTGAAGACGTCGCCTACATTGATTTGTAGCGCCGCATCGCCAATGAGCGTCACAACAGGCGGAATTGTGTCACTCGGGAGGCTGGAGGTTGCTGTGCCCGTCGTAGCCTCCGGCGAAGACTGGGGAGGCTGGACTGTTGGAGAAGTCTGAGGGACGGAGGACGGAGTTGAACTTCCGATTTCTGAAGCTCTGGCATCTGAAGTCTGGAGCTGGCCCTCCGTCTGGACGAGGAAGTAATCAAAGGAAACGTCAGAGGCCTGCGGAGCAGAGAGCACGACGCTGAAGCTCCCAGCCGTCTTGTCCGCGACCCACCAACTGCCCGTAACCGACGAGTTGAAGGTAACGAAGACTTTTGTTGACGGGAGAACAAGAGAGTTCGCGACTTGCGCCACTGTGTTCCCTGTCAAGATGCTGACGGAGCCTGCGCTTGATGTGCCGTCGGCGTCAGAGCTGGCGACCAGCTGACGGAAGACGAGCGTGTTGAACTGTGCGATGCCACGCTGGATAAGTACCCCGAGGTCGGAGAGAGCAGAGGCCAGCGACGAAGTCAGACTTCCTGAACTTGCATTTGAAGTCTGACTTCCAACCGCCCCGCTCTCCAGAGCGTCAACGCGTGTCTCCAGAGACGTAACCCTCACTCTCTCTTCTTCAACCATCGCCGCGAGCGCAGTCGTAGTCGCGAGGTTGTAGGTGGAAAGTTTATATAAATCAACGCCCTTGCCGCCGGCGGTGAGGACTTCTGCCGGTATTTCAGAAGTCAGACTTCCAGAATTCGAATTTGAAGTCTGACTTCCTTGACTTCCAATCGGGACGGTGAACGAACCCGCATTCACTTCGCCAGTTACGGCAAGCATCGTGTTCGCGCGCAGGACGTATGTGTTGTGCGCGAAGATGTCGTTGCCAACGAAGTTGTGCGTGCCTTCTACTTCAATGTCGTAGACTTGCTCGCGACCGACGGGGGTTATGGAAACGATCTCGTCCCAGACGAGCTGGCTGGTCTCGGATGGCACGGCAATTTCGGTGCCCTCAACCAAATCAGACACCTTGTACCACCCCTTCTTATCGCCCCTCATTTTTTTAAGTGATGAAAGCATGGCAATATAATTATAGCTTTATTTTGGCGGGCGTAACGGTGCGCGGCGCAGTACCCCACTTCTTCCACGATTGCTCCAAATGAAAGGTCTTTGTGCGGGCCTCGGCGTACCGCGCGATGAGCTCGTCAATCACATCCCGCTCAACCTTCTCGCCGTACATTCCCTTCGCGTGTTCCAGATAGATAATCATCTTGTTGCACCCCGACATCGCCTTTTCTATTAGCTGGAGACCGAGCGCGAAGTTGCCGAAGCGGATAGAGTGCGCCTCGCCGATAGAGAGCGGCACGGTCATCGCGCAGTCCGTGATGCCTTCCAGAAACGGATACTTCAGCTTCGCCAATATCGGCCGGACATTCTTGACGACAATCACCGCGCAGTTGAGGGTCTGCTGGTAGATGTCCAAGTCGCGGAAAGTCTTTACCGGCTTCCTTGGGGTAAAGTTCGTTTTATATTTAGACTGTGCGTAGTTCATCATAGTTATGTTAGGTGATGACGAGCTCGTCGGCGCGCGGAACCGCCGCCACCGTGCCGTCGCGGTAGCGGACCTTCCGCGCGCGCTTCGTAGGTTGCAACTTTTTCACAATATGCAACGGATAAAATTCATAGAAGTCTTTATCGTCAAACCACGCGCACTTGAACTCAAAGAGCCGGAGCCCGGTGAGCCGCGAGAGTGCGAGCGCGTACCACGTCAGTTGCTCAATCGGCTTCTCCTTGCTCGCGTTCGGCTTGTAATCCAAAATGTGCACCATGCCGTTTCGTATCTGCACTATATCTATGTGGCCCGTGAGGAGTTTTGGAAAAATTTGCGGTTGTTTGTCCCCCTTGAGCAAGATGGTCGGCTCAATGCTCCCGTCAACATCGGCACTGGGACGGCCAGTAATCTTAAATTTCAATTCATTCTCCATATGCTCCACGTCTTCTCGGCGAATGTACACCGGCACCTCGGTCGCGATGGTTACCGAGTCGTTCGCTATCATAAAACGCTGGAGGGCGTCGTGACGGTCTTTATTCTCGCTCACGCTCCGCAGGACGAACTCGGCGAGGTCGTTCGCGAAATTATGCTTGCTCCTCACGACCATGTCCGTCTTGTCAAACTTGCTTCTAATTTCTGACATCCGTTCGCCGTCTTGGAAATATTGGTGCGGGGTTTCGGCAGACACGTTGTCCAAATATTCCTTCAGCCGGCCGAAGCGGCGGTTTTTGAACTCTTCCATTGAGAGCAAGGTCTTCGCACGGTGGTAGCGGAAGCGGTAGAGTTGGCGGTGCGCCATCGTCGTTACTTCAATCATCTTCTGCGGCGGGAATAGTTTTATTGCATACGGACGCATGCGTTCAAAGCGGCAGAGCGGTTTATACTCTTCTACCCAACTCGCCAATGTCGCTGGTGTCGGTGCCAGAAACGCATTCAAGGTCGAACCTTGAGAATTCGGCGCCCCGATGCCTGAAGTTGACTTGGCTGTGGCATTTTTCATTTTCCCATCATTCCCGAATTTTTCTTCCAAAATATGGCACGTCTGCTCCAACGTTAATCCCAAGTTGTAGTAGCTGATGCCCTCCAGAATCACTTGCAGGGGAAACCGCTTGCCCTTCACCCTTTCTGCCGTGAAAGTCCTCCCACATTCTGCATTGCGGCATAGATATAACTGCACCGCCTCGTGCTTCTTCTGCCGCGTCCCTCGCTTGACGAAATTATCCGAATTACAATACGGGCAAACAGTGCCGGTGGTCATCGTTGCCCTCGGTGCCGGAGTGGAAGTCAGACTTCCAGAACTTGCATTTGAAGTCTGACTTCCGACCAATTTTTTATACCAATTAGATAGCATAGTCATGGCGTTCTTTTGCTGGGTTTCGGCTTATCCACACCTGCCCGCGAAGTGCTTGACTCGGCAATGGCCTTTGCTATAATAGATTCTGTTAACGTCGCCCCGACCGAGAGGTCGGGGTTTGTCGTTACCCCGTACTCCACATACTCTTTAATCAATTCAAAAAACATGTGGTTTTTAAGACGAAGTTCCCACGCCATATTCTTTTTGTAGCCCATGAATATGAGCGGTTTGTTGTGTTCTGCCACATACCTTTCAAGTGCTAGATAATCACTGTCACCGCTAATGATAACCGCGGCATCCACTATTTCGAGAGCACGTACGACATCAATCGCGAGGTCGACATCAACATCTCCTTTTTTTATTTCTCTTTTCTCCTCATCACTCCAGATGTATTTCATCGGCTTTTGATACATGATGAACGATTCGGACGCTTTTTGTATGTGTATCAGCGTCTTTGCATAATTCGGATCGCTCTCGCGAGGAACAATGATGTGATAGTTGATGAATGAAAGATCGATGGCATGAGACAGTAAATTTTTCAACTTGCCGAAATCAATTCGCCACCCGATTCGAGCGGACGTGTGATATAGATTCCCCGCATCAATAAACACACCAACGTGTGGCTTTTTCATAAGATTTTTGCTTCTATATCACGAATTTCCACGCAAGAAATCGCACGAGTTTCGGGGTTTTTAAGCATATACCCCAACAGCCGTGATATAGAATCCGCTTTTTTTGTGACATGTTTCTTGACAGATGTAAAGAAAATCGGCATAAGGGTTTAGGCGGGTGTCGCCCCTTCCCGAGCCAGGAAAGGGTGATTGCCGGTGGTTCTAATCTTGCGGCCCGACCTCGTCACGAGCTCATACACCTCCTGCACGCCCATGTCAATCAATGCGTTCACGCGCGAGTAGACGACGCGATTTGTGCGCTCGTCCAACGACTGGATTTCGTCGCCCGGGACCACGTCGCGAATGCAAATTTCATCAAATTCCACCTCAACCTCTGCATCGGGACCCGCCGCCCCAGTGCCGACGTTGCCCTTGCGTTGAGCTTTCCTTCGTCTTCGCAATTTGGTATCTCCAACCACGCATTGCGCATTTACCCCCGGCACGACGCTTAAAACGCCCGCCAGAGGCCCTAATTCCTTCAGCTTCCCATCCAACTCCTGTATCGCCTTTATCATAGGCGGGATGAGGCCTTCGTAGTTCAGGACGAGCGTGCCCCCTGGCGTGAGCGCGGTCGGGCTGGAGGCGGCAACGAGGTTCGGGAGTACTCCCTGCACCTCCTGCGCGAGCAATCCGAACTGCTGGCCACCCCCGCGGTCGGCGGCAGGGTTCCAATAGAACGAGATTGGCCGGAGCGCATTTATGGCGGCGAGGCCGGTCGTTGTGGCGAGCGTGATGACATTCTGCTTCATGCGCTCGTCAGAGGCGGTGCAGGCGAGGAGGCCGTTCGCGTTACTCGTGAATCCGGCGCAACTCTTGTAGAAATCAAAGGTGACGTTGGCCGTTGTGCCTCCGACTTCTAACAAAGTGGCGGGACTCGTCGTCCCGATGCCGACGTTGCCTGCTGTTGTTATTACAAACGGATTTGTCGCTGCCACATGCAAAAGCCCCAAAGGCGTAGTCGTCCCGATGCCGACGTTGCCGTTCGTATCCCAATATGTCCTAATGCCACCATTTACATATACAAATAAAGGTGAGGTTCCAGTTTCAATAAAGGCGCCAGGAGTTGAACCAAAATGTAATGTGCTTGCTGCCGTTACCCCTAACACCACTGACCTAGTATCTGATACAGCGTTGAACCGCGCCTGGTTCAGGGTTCCCGTATTGGGATTATTTACCTTGATTGTCGTGGCGCCATTTTGACTCTTGTACGCTTCAACCAATTCCCCCGGTCCCGTCGTCCCGATGCCGACGTTGCCAGTACTATCTATGACGAATGGCGACGAATCATTCGCCTCGTCTCCAACCAAGAAAGAATTCCCAGAGCCAATGTTCTCCACTGCCAACATTCCCCACGGAGTGGTTGTCCCTATGCCGATATTGCCCGATGTTGCCAAAAAAATTGTGGAAGTTGCAAGCAATGTACTCGCGCCATTGTAATACGGGAATTGCCCCGCAGTGCCGGTAATGCCGGTGATTGCGCTTGTGCCATTGCCCTGCAGAAGCCCAGTGAGCGTGGTGGCGCCGGTGCCTCCCGAGCTGACCAGAAGCGGCGTGATGAGGGTGAGAATGCCTGCGGAGTCAAAGGTTGAGGTGGCGGTCGCTCCGAAGTATGCCGTGCCCGTGTTGGAGAAGAGAGTGGAAGAGGCGGCGGCGAATGTCTGGAGGCCCGTAAAGGAGCCGCCTGTGACGATGG
>ORJL010476161.1_pt1 | contig 42954 bp, 51 predicted proteins | sample 1779941 | NCBI WGS metagenome assembly ORJL01 (sample SAMEA104232317, study PRJEB22302) | groundwater metagenome | biome: forest; feature: aquifer; material: groundwater | place: USA | collected 2011-08-07 | depth 5.8 m | reverse complement strand
GGCGGGGGACATCGGCAATATTCTAACCTTAGAATTAAAAATCAGTGCAGGAAAATATGATGCTGCCATTAGCCATGCAGAAAAACATTTTCTTAAAGAAGCTGGGCATGAAGCAAAAATCGTTAGTAGAATAGAACGGCGGATGGACCGTTTTTGCGGCAGGCTCCTTGATGCTTTAGATCATTATATCGAATTAGAAACAGCTTTAGGAAGGCCCGGACAATTAGCAGCTCTCATAAAACATCGAGAAAAAGTTGAATTATACAAAAAGAGCTTAATTAATAAATTATCCTGGAATGGAGAATTGCAGAAACTATTATCTAAGAAGCCGGTAAATTGGGAAGAAGTGAACGCGGCAGTCAAAGAAGCTCTTTCTCATCTTAAAGCCCTCCTAATCCTGGTATCGAACCTAGGAGAATTATGGGATGAACAGAAAAAGGAAGATGTTAGAGATGGAACTACCCTTTTATATCGGGAGGAGATAAATGCCGAGAGTTTTAAGATAGATTTGGAGATTGCCCATTTCTTAGCAAACCTGGCCAATACTGTTTTTTATGAGCAAAATACCCGGGTTGATCCTCAGGGCATTTTTTCAGATATACAGCTTTCCAAGCACCAAGCCATCGGTGGGGGAGATTATATCGCTAAGCATATTATCGAGGCTCGTGTTCACGGCTGCGGGCTCTTGGACGGAAAGTTATTGGTAGCGAACCTAATGATTGGGCATTTATTATATGATCTTATCAATGCAACGTATAATCATGCTTCTCACAGCAGGTACGAGGATTTTACCGGCTTCTCATACTGGGATAAAAAAGATTTTGTTCTCCCAAAAAACAAAAAGAAGATTCTTAAAGAAGTTATATCATTTCTTTGTACCTACAGCCCAAAATGGGGATTAACAAATAACATTGGATATAAAGTTGGTACTGTAGCTAATCTTTGTAAAGAGGAATATCGGCATTTTTTCAGAGTGATGGAAAAATATGCTTCAGTGAGTAAAGAAAGCATCCCTATTATTGCCCGAGGAAGAGAAAAAGCAGTGTGGGATGAACTTATTCTCCTTTGGAAGAAATTTTATCCCAGAGAAGAGGTTAGCGAACTCTTAGTCCGAGGAGAATTTAATGCCTATGGTAACTTTGTACAGAAAGAAGTATCACGAAAAGTATTAAAGTTTGCTAAAATTAACTAAAAAGATTAAAATCTGTGCGTGGAGGTCATTAAAATGGATGTCGTTGATAAATTTGGTGTAGCAGTTGATTTGTTTTATAATGAAATTCAAAAAGCTCTTCCTGGAGCACTAGTTTTGACTGCTAGTATTGCTCAGAATAAGCGATTAGAAAACGAAAAAGTTCAAGCTAGAGTGACATTAGACGCGATAAAAAAGTCCTGGAATAATGCTAAAAAGATGATGATTATTTTGAGATATGGTGTTAAAAAGCAGGCAAATCCGGAACTTCGTAACAATTGTTTAAGCCGTATGAAAGATTTGGAAAAAGAGATAATCCAAAAATATGTAGATTACACTTCATTCTTGGAATGGATTATAAGAAGAGTGCGTACTGATGTTCCCTGGAGAAAATCTTGGGATAATCTTCATCCCCCGGTTTTAAGAGATATTGTCTCTCTCCTAAATAATTTAGTTAGTCTTGGGCAAAGCGGCACGGTCGGTGTTTTCTCAGCAGGGGAACAAGCACTATTACATCAAAAACAAGAGAAAATAGGATTACTTAACGGAATAATAATCCCCCGACTAAGGCGATGATACTGAACAGGTTCAATTAAGTAAATAATTAATTTAAAAAATAATTAAATGGTTCCCTCTACTAATTACCTCACTTTAAATTCGGAGGAATGTTTTTAGCTAGTTCCCAGTTGTTAGCTGAATGAAGCCGCTCTTTGGTTAAGCCGATTATTCCTAAAAGATCCGCTTCATAAAAGTTTGCTCTTTCAATTTTTGCTCCAGTAAGGTTTGCTTCCTGAAGGTCTGCTCCATTAAAGTTTGCTTTTCGCAGGTCTGCCTCTGTGAGATCTGCCCCGTTAAACTTTGCTTCCTCAAGATCTGCTCCAAAAAAGTTTGCTTCTTTAAGATATGCATCCCCAAGAAATGCTTTCTTCAAGTGTGCTTTCCTAAACTTTACTTCCACAAGATTTGCTTTCCCAAAATGTGCTTTCTCAAGATGTGCTCCATCAAAGCATGCTCCTTTAAGATGTGCTTTTTCAAAGTTTGCTCCCTCAAGATTTGCCTCCTCAAAATAAAAATGTTCCAAATTTACTCCTTTAAGGTTTGCTGCCACAAGTAACGCATAACTTAAATCTATAAAATTTGAAACATCTGAAGTATCAAGGTGATAACCTTTATAGTAGTCTCTCCTCTTTGCAAACTGCTCAAAAAGAGAAGCAAACCATTTCTCTTTCTTAATTTTTGGAAAATTAATTGGTTCCCACGGTTCTTCTTCAACAGTTACTCTAGCTCGTTTCAACATTTCCGTCATGGAAGTGGCGTATTGCTTACATAATTTAAGATAAAGTTCCTTCTTCTGCTCAAAATCTTTCTTATCCAACCAATCAATTATTTTTTGAGCAGATGCCCGAGCAGAAGAAATTTGTGTTTTAAGATCTTTGGTAAACACATCCGGAAGTTTTCTGATTCCATATCCTCGCCATTCTAACTTTCTTCCCTGACGATTGATGTGTTTCAGCAACCCTTTAGCTCCCTCATAGTCCGGTTTCGAGGCGTTCAATTTACTACGCAACACAAGAATCGCCCAGCCTTCCATTGCTGCAATTTGATCTTTAATTAATTGATCTTCAGCCATAATAAACACCTCTTAAATTATTTTTAGTAAGTTAAATTCATACATCTATAAAAAGGTAACTAAAGTGAGTAAAAAAAGTCTTGAAGACCTGATTTTTTTATCTCCCAAATCATCCAACTAAGCAAATAATTTAAAGTAATCGCCAAAAAACTAACCAAAAGTTTATATAATAGTTATACTATTTAGTTATACTATCAACTTTGTGGTGATCTTATGAGCATAGCAGTAAAAACAAAATCTTGGGGAAACTCTTTAGGAATAATCATTCCCAGTGAAATGGTCCATGAATTTTCATTAAATCCCGGGGATGAGGTAGTGATAGAACTCCAAAAGAAACAAAATGTGCTTAAAGAATTGTTTGGAACGATAAAATTCAAGAGAAGCACTAAAGAAATTCTTAGTGAAGTACGAGAGGAGCTGAAGAGCAAATGGTTCTGAAAAAGAAGTGCTTAGACACTTATGCTTTAGCGGAGATTGCCCAAGGCAACCCTAATTTTGCCACTTATCTTAACCAGGAAATTGTTATCACTGAGATTACCTTGGCAGAATTTTATGCAGTACTATTACGAGAAAATGGGGAAAACACCGCAGAAAGTTGGCTGAAAAGACTTATGCCTTACGCAACGCCAGTAAAATTAAACCTATTGGTCGAAGCGGTAAAATTTCGTTATCAACACCGCCAGCAAAATCTTTCTTTTTTCGATGCAGTTGGCTATATTTACTCTTTACATTCCGAATGCCTTTTTGTAACTGGAGATAAAGAGTTCGAACATCTTAAAAATGTTGAATTCAGGAAATAAATATAAACCTAAAGGGAATAAACCTAAAGATTAATTAAACTTAAAAGATAAATCAGAAGAGTATTCAAAAAGCTGGCAAGAATGGACCAAATTCACAAGCTCCGCAAATTGTACCGCTTAAAGAACATTGAAAGAGCCAATACTGTCCTCAGCAGGAAAGAAAGTTCTGCGGAACATAGCTGGAGCTGCCTGCTCCTGGCAGACTATTTTCTCAGCCAAGTTAAGAACAGCCAAATCAAAGAAGATCAGGATAAAAATCTGGATCGGCTGAAAATCTATGAATTATTGCTTTATCATGACCTGATTGAGATTGAGGCAGGAGATATTCCGATCCATCACGTAGAAGAAAGAAAGCATAAGCAGGAAAAAGAACAGAAAGCTTTTGCTAGTATAAAAGAGCAGTTTCCCGAGGTTCTCAAAGAAAAGTTTTCCCGCCTATTTCAGGAATTTGAAGAGCAAAAGACTTTTGAAGCTAAATTTGCCCGGGCAGTGGATCGGATTGATGCCTTGATTCATGAGCTGGATTACAAAAAAGATTGGAAGGGCTGGAACGAAGCCATGGTCCGTCAGTTTTACCAGGAAGAGATCAAAGACGTTCCGATGATCAAGGCTGCTTTTGAGAAAATTATCAGTTATGCCCAAAAGCAAGGCTACTTCACTCTTTAACCCCCAGAATTCAAGAAAACAAGATAAACGCCCGAAAATATAGGTAACTTTTTAAATAGGGAGTATTTATTTAAGCTCAGTTGCAAAAGAAAAACAATTCTTTTGTAGATTATTGGAGGATATATAAAATGAGAAATTTCGACCGAGCCGGTCCAAGACCACAAAGTTTCGGGCCAAGAGAAATGCATAATGCAGTTTGTTCAGAATGTGGACAAGAGTGCCAAGTGCCTTTCAAACCCACCGAAGGGAAGCCAGTTTTTTGTAAAGAATGTTACTCTAAAAGAAAAAGATTCTAATTTTTCTAGGGGTTAAACTTTATACTTAAACGATTACAATTTTTTTAATTTTTTTATTCAATTTTTAATGAAAGAATTTTGACTTATTCTTAAGGCACAAAAAATCATTTCTTGGGAATCCCGATATCCACCACTACAGTTTTATCCTGAAACTTTTCCAGCCCTTTCTTTAGTTCATGGAAACAAACGATCAAATCTGCCTGGCAGCATTTATCTTCTGCCTCGCCAGTATCCGGATCCGACCCCGAAGGCAGATCTACTGCTACTTTTATTCCAGAGATAGAATTAAACAGATCTATTCCTGAGCTAAATGGTTCTCGGACTTTTCCTTTTATCCCAGTTCCTAAGATCGCATCAATTAAAAGATAATCAATTCCCTTCTGAAATTTAAATTTGATTAGATCTTCTTTGCTTCCAATTTTGATGATGGGCAGAGAAAGTCGGATCCGATTATAATTTAACTCTGCCTCTTCGCTCAATTTTTCTTTATCCCCAAAAAATAAGATTAAAGTTCGAGCTTCTTCCCCAAAGTAACGGGCAGCCACAAAACCATCTCCGCCATTATTTCCCTGGCCGCAGAAAAGCACTACCTGTTTAGCGCTTAGATCATATTTCTCTTTTACAGTTTCAAATACCGCTTTGCCCGCATTTTCCATTAATTCTTCTACTGAAATACCTTGCTGAGTAGCCCAATCTTCCAACTTTTTCATTTCTTTTGCGCTGATCATCTTCTAGCTTAATAAAAGTGAAAGAAGTTTTATAAATATTCTGCAATTAAGGGATCTAAAAAGGGGAAAGATGAAAAATTATCTTAAAAAATACGAAAAGATTGATTTAAAGTACAATCTGAAAACACTCTGGGGTTTCGTCAAGAAGTACCGCTGGTCTTTTTATGGATTAATCTTTTTGATGTTATTAAACGAAATTTTTGCTTTCTTAGACAATTTCGCATTTAAGTACTTAGTAGATAAAGGCACTTTATTCAGCCAAGGAAATCTCGCTTCAGAAACACTCGGGAAAATTATATTAATCGTAGTTGTACTGTTTATTATACTTAAGATCATCAGCGCTCTTTTCTGGTTCATCACTTTAAGAGTAGTCAACCTGATGGAAGCAAAAGTAATGAACGATATCGAGAAGAAATCTTTCTGGCATATTCTAACCCTATCTTACCGTTTCCATCTCAATAAGCGTACCGGATCTTTAATTTCCCAATTTACCCGGGGAGTTAACAAAGTAGAAGCATTTGGAGACGCTATCATCTTCAATTTTATTCCGGTATTCTTCCGTATCCTGCTTTCTGTAGGAGTAATCTTTTATTTTGATATTGCCACTTCGTTGGTAGTATTAATTACCTGTTTACTATTCGCTTTGGTGGGAATTTACATTACCAATAAACAAAAAGTTCCCCAGAACATAGCTAATTATCATGAAGATACTCTTAAACAAAACCTTAGCGACGTTTTCCAGAATATAGAAACTGTAAAATATTTCGCTAAAGAGAAAGATACTTATCATTATTTTAGTACGCTTTCAGAAAAATTAAAAATCGCCAGAAATAAGTTTTGGAATTATTTTTCCTGGCTCTCTGCCATTGATACCTTAGTTTTAGGATTAGGCATCGCAGCTATATTTTACTTCAGTTTTACCGGATTAATGCAGGGAAGAATCAGTTTAGGCAGCATTACCTTAATTTACGCTGCAGTTTGGAGATTAATACCTATGCTTTTTAATTTAATGCACGGTTATCGCCAATTCATCCGCAGCAGTGTGGATGTAGATGCTTTATTCCAGATGTTCAAAGAAGAAAATGAAGTGATAGATTTACCAGAAGCAAAAAAGCTTCAGGTTGATCAGGGAAAGATTGAATTCAAAAATGTTTCTTTCGCTTATCCAGCCAGCGGAAAGGATAACAGAACCGTAATCAAAAATTTTAGTCATATCCTTAAGCCTAATACTAAAATAGCTTTAGTCGGCCCTTCCGGTGGTGGAAAGACTACCGTGATCAAACTGCTTTACCGTCTCTTTGATTTACCGGAAGGACAAATTTTAATTGATGGACAAAATATTGGTAAAGTTACCCAAGAATCTTTACGCAATTCCATCAGTGTAGTACCTCAAGAGCCGATTTTGTTTGATAATACTTTATGGTTTAATATTGCCTATGCTAATCCTCAAGCAGGAAAAAGAAAAGTTTGGCAGGCCATCAGGTTCGCTCAATTAGACCGCTTCATTTCTAGACTGCCCAATAAAGAAAAGACTATTGTCGGAGAGAGGGGAGTTAAATTATCTGGAGGAGAAAAACAAAGAGTAAGTATCGCCCGAGCCATCCTTGCCGATAAAAAAATTCTAGTTTTAGATGAAGCCACTTCCGCTCTAGATTCAGAGACAGAAAAAGAAATTCAAGCTTGCCTGGAAAAATTAATGCGCAATAGAACTACCCTCATGATTGCCCATAGATTATCTACCATCCTAAAAGCTGACCAGATTATTGTCTTAGATCAGGGCAGGATTATTGAGCTAGGCACCCATGAGCAGCTCGCTAATAAGCAGGGAGGATTATACCAGCGGTTATGGGGATTGCAGCGAGGAGGAAGATTATAGGAGATTTTGAAAGACTATATTCGACTCGGTCTCATAATCTTATTTTCATAAGATATTCAAAATCTTCTAAGATAACTTAGTCTTATGAATTAAATTCCCTTCCAAAGGAGGTTATTCAAAGTCGTCTATAAAAAGTTTTAACTAATCTAAACCTTAACCTAAAGAAAATAATAAACCCCAAAACTAACCACTAATCCAATTAAAGCCCCAACTAATACCTGTAAAGGGGTATGTCCCATAGCAAAATGAGTCTCAGTTTTCATTTTTAATCTCTTAATGATTAAATTTATCACTGAACCTTCCTCACCCGCAGTTCTTCTCACTCCAAAAGCATCACGAAGCACAATCATGGCTAAGACTAAACTAATCGCAAAAGTAGCAGTTAATCCTTCCTCCAGATAGATGCTGGTAGTTAAAGAAACCACAAAAGCAGAATGTGAACTGGGCATTCCTCCGGTAACTACTAGATCTCGCCAAGTTAATTTTTTATGTTTGAACCATAACCAGATTAATTTAATTAGCTGAGCACCAAATCCTGCAAAAAGCAAGGAAAGAATAATCTTATTCATTTCTGTAACCTCTTTTATTGTTAAGTATGCATTAAGGTAAAATCTTAAAGTTTATATAGTTTACTTTATTTATCCATCTGGGATGAAACAGAAACATCGCGGTTATAGTTATCTAGTATTGGTATTATTAATCCTAGCAGCAATTATTGCAGTCTATTTTTTTCCGGAATTAAAACAATTTTCTTCTACTACTTTCATCAGAGAATATCTAGTCGGGTTTGGCTTTATCGGCTATTTAATCTTTATTCTCTTATTATTCTTAGCTATTGTTTTACCTATACCCAGTCTAGTAGTCATTCTTGCCGGAGGATATCTCTATGGAATTTGGTTAGGAAGTCTTCTGGCTTTAATTGGGACAATCATTGGCGCTTTTTTCTCTTTCTGGCTGATACGTTATTTCGGCGAACCATTACTTGAAAAATTTGTGGATGCCCACCACATTAAACATTTCCAGCACTTGTTTAAGAAACGAGGAGAGAGTTTAGCTTTGATCTCTTACCTAGTTCCCATCTTTCCCAGCGATATTGTCAGTTTTTTGATGGGACTGACTCAAATTTCTTACCGCCGTTTTTTAGCCATCGTCATCATCGGCCATATTCCTAGAATTTTGATGGTCAATTATATTGGTGAAGACCTCTATTTAGGAATAACCTGGAAAACCGCAATATTATTAGTTATTTCTACGCTCTTAGGAGTAATCGCACTCTTCAGAGAGCCAATCAAGAGATTCTTATTTAAGGAGTTGAAAGAGCTGGAAGGAGAAGCAGAAAAAGGGGTAAAAGAGGTTGAGACAGAGGCAGAAGTATTGGAAGAAGATGTGGGGATAAGGAAAACAAAGTCAGTACCTAGAAAGAAGAAGAGAAAAAAAATAAAGATTACAAATATTTAACCAAATGTTTAGTCTGCGGGTGTTTGATTAAGTTTTCTTTGGTTACTTTTTTATGATGGCTGTGGAAATGGTGCAAGAAATGACTGCCCATTATTTTTTTCTTGAAATAATCCCATTCCAACAATCCCCGATCCCGCCACATTTGTTCCACTTGTTTCGGAGGAGCTTTTTCTTCTTCACGGATAAATTTTCCTATCGCATGAACTGCATCTTCCATTAATTTCTCTTCTTTCCCAATAACTAAAGAATTTCTTTTTTTAATTTGGTTTAGGAATTCTTCTATAGTCTCAGCCTTACAGATAGTCAAAGCATTACCTAATTCTGCCAGACAATGCCCATCCGAACCGCCGGTAAAACCTTTATTAATTGATTTAGCCCAACGGATAGCTTTAGTGTTCATTTCTCCAATACAACAGCCGTTGATTACTTCAACCGCTTGAATCTTTTTTAGTAAATCTGCTCTGGGATTGAACTTCTTAATTCCAATCAAACCCGGACCAAAAGGATGGGGGGCAGTAATCAAGCAATTATATCTGCTAGCACGATCAATTATCTCTTCATGATTCAGTTTGATAAACCAAGAACTTTCTTTTACTAATGGCTCCATCACTTGCTCATAAAATGATTTTAATTCCCTATCTTCATAAAAATGTAAAAGAACATGCACGCCATTATGGCAGGTAACCTCTAAACCAGGAATAGTAAAAACTGAACCCCGACTTAATTTCTTAGCTGAATCTGCCCCTTTCCAATGATTATGGTCAGTTACAGCCACACCTATCGAATCTTTTCTGCACTTAGCTAAAACCGATTTAATTCCAGCCAGACCATCTATACTAAATCTAGTATGGTAATGCATATCTACCGCCTGATAACCCTCTTTTTTAAGCAGAGCAAGCACTGGCCCTTTCAGAACATCAACATCTTTAAAGTAAACTTGGTTCATTTAGCATTCACCTTTTCTTAGGTAAGAAGTGTATGTTTATAAAGATTATTCAATTTACGAAAAATATAAAAAGCTAAGAATAATACCTCTTTTGAGGATGAAACCATTATCTGAGGAGAAGGTGTTAGATATTGCCCACAGAGGAGCAAGTAGTCTAGCTCCCGAGAATACAAAAGAAGCTTTCTTAGAGGCAATTAAAGCCGGAGCAGATGTCATTGAATTGGACCTTCACCTAACTAAAGATAAAAAAGTAGTAATCATTCACGATTTTACGATCAACAGGACTTCAAATGGGAAAGGTAGAGTCTCTGCAATGACCTTAAAAGAGTTAAGTAAATATGATTTTGGGATAGGGATTAAACACCAGAGAATTCAAACTTTAGAGTCTGCTCTTGCCTCAATCTTTGAACATTCTAGCCATTGCTATATCCTGGTTGAACCGAAGTATAGTCTCAAAGGGTATGAACAATTAGTAATTGACGAAATCAACAAATCAAAACATAAAGAAAGAATTTGGGTTCATTCCTCGTACAAATCCATTCTAGAGAATATTCGGAAGATAGACACCTCGATTAGATTAGGATACATCCTAGTTTTTTCCTGGTTCCACCGAATTTCTTTTCTCTATTATAAACGCTGGATAAGAAAATATAATATTTCTTTTTTCTCAGTAAGTAATATTTATCCCAATAGTTTTTTCACTCCTAATTTCGTTAAAGAATTGAAGAGATGCGGGGTTGATGTTTATATCTGGACCGTAAATGATTTAGTCTCCGCACATTTAGCTTTGGTCAGCGGAGCTAAAGGATTAATTACAAATTATCCTGGTATGCTTAAGTCTATTTTAAAGAGATATAAGAAAAATAAATAATCCCTAAAATAGTTTCAAAGTAGGGTTAAAAATAATCTTTAAAATTATCTTGGAATCTTATGAACAAAAAATATATTTTAGCCCTTGATCTTGGAACCACTGGTAATCGGGCAATTATTTTTGACCATAAACAACAGATTGTCGCCAAAGCTTATCAAGAGTTCAGACAATATTATCCTCAAGAAGGCTGGGTGGAACATGATCCGATAGAAATTTGGGAAACCACCTTACAAGTAATAAAGAAAGCTATTTCTGAAGCTAAAATTTCGCCGAAAGATATTCTCGCCGCAGGTATAACCAATCAAAGGGAAACCACGGTGATTTGGGATAAAGAGACCGGAAAACCGGTCTATAACGCTATTGTTTGGCAGTGCCGAAGAACTGCTTCTTATTGTGAAAGTCTAGCCAAGAACAAAAAGATTGCTTTACAAATACATCAAAAGACCGGCCTACGTTTAGATGCTTATTTTTCCGCTACAAAGATAAAATGGATCTTTGAACATGTAAAAAGCTCTAGGTCAAAAGCAAAAGCAGGAAAATTATTGTTTGGCACGATTGATACCTGGATTCTCTGGAATCTTACCCAAGGAAAAGTACATGCCACCGATTATTCCAATGCCTCTCGAACCCTGCTGTTTAATATTAAAACGCTAAAATGGGACACCCAATTAATGAATTTATTTAAAGTTCCCAAAAATATTCTCCCGGAAGTTAAAGAGTCCAGCGGTATTTTTGGATTTATAGATAAAAGTATTTTAGGTACATCTATTCCCATTGCTGGAATTGCTGGCGACCAGCAGTCTGCAATGTTTTGCCAGGGATGTTATAAGCCAGGAATTATCAAAAACACGTATGGAACTGGATGTTTTTTATTGATGAATGTAGGTACAAAACCGGTTTTTTCTAAAAATAAGCTTTTGACCACCATCGCCTGGGGAATTGATCATAAAATAGAGTATGCTTTAGAAGGTAGCGTATTTATGGGCGGTGCTTCCGTGCAATGGTTAAGAGATGGTCTAAAGATTATTAAAAGCGCACGAGATACGGAAAAAATTTCAGTAAAGAATAATGGGGGTGTTTATTTTGTCCCAGCCTTAGTTGGTTTAGGCGCACCCTATTGGGATATGAAGGCACGCGGTACAATTATAGGTATAACTAGAGGCACTACTCAAGAGCATCTCATCCGGGCAACTCTAGAAGCTATTGCTTATCAATCTAAAGATATGATTGAAGCCATGGAACTGGATATCGGAGCGAAATTACAAACCCTTAAAGTTGATGGAGGTGCCTGCGCCAATAACCTTTTGATGCAATTTCAGGCGGATATTCTAAATACAAAAGTTCAACGCCCAAAAATAATTGAAACTACGGCTTTAGGAGCGGCTATGCTAGCGGGATTAGCTACCAGATTCTGGAAAAATAGAGCAGAATTGATCCGAAAGAGGGGCATAGACCAAATATTTGTACCCCAAATGAAAAAAGAGGAACGAGAACGGTTATATCATAACTGGAAAAGAGCAGTAGAAAGATCAAAAAATTGGGTTGAATAGAATATTAAAAATTATGGGAAAGCGCTCCAAGAACATCTTAGAACCAACCTAAATATTAAATTAATATATACTTGTTAAAAACGCAAAAGTTCAAATAGGATCATTTTTATATATCCACTTGTTTTTGGAGGTAATCATGAATGCAGCTAACAAAATCACCTTGTTTCGTTTATTACTCTTACCTTTAATGTGGGTCTCTGCTTTACTGGATCATATCTATTTACTGATTATACTCATTATATTCAATGCTATTGGAGATATTGCTGACGGATATGTTGCCAGAAAGTTTAAACAAGAAACTGCATTGGGAGCTAAATTTGATGGTTATGTGGATATGGCAATTTACTTTTCTATTTTTATCTGGTCCATTTTCTTCTTTCCCAAAATATTTATGGATCATTTAACTCTCACTTTAATTTTAGTGGGAATAGGAATTGCACCCCTTACTATCTCTTTAATCAAATTTAAGAGAATTACAGCTTTTCACCTTCTTTCAAGTAAAGTTTTAGCTGCTTTAATAGTTGGTGTATTTATTTTGGCTTTATTACTATCGCAAGCCATTAAACCAATTTTAATTATTTTAATCATAGCTATAATTTATAATTCTTTAGAACGCTGTTTAATTTTAATTATTAATAAGAAAAAAACAGAAAAATTAAGTTCTATTTGGGATATAATTAAAAAAATAAAATGGTCACTGTATTAGTAACCGATGCAGAACAAGGAAGAATTCCGTTAAATATTATCCGCTCACTTGGAAGAAAAGGAATTAAATGTTACCTAGGAGGATGCCTTAAAGTTGCCACACCTTATTATTCTCGATATTGCAGCAAGAAAATTATTTATCCCTCGCCGGTTTCCAAACCAGCGGAATTTAAAGCTTTTATCTTTGAATTAATCAAAAATGAAAAGTTTGATGCAGTCTTTCCGGTAATGAATGATACCGTACTTTTTTTTTCTAAGTACAAAGACGAGCTTTCTCAATACACCAAAATCCCTCTCGTGGAGTATAATAAAATGATTTTAGCTATGAACAAAGCTAACACTCTCAAATTAGCGGAAAAGCTGAAGATTCCTATACCTAAAACCTATTATCCGGAAGATATTAAAGAATTAAAAGAGATTCTCACAGAATTAACCTTTCCAGTTATCCTCAAAGCAAAAAATAGTTTTGGCTCCCAGGGGGTAAGATTATGCTACTCAAAAAAGCAATTGATTTGGTCTTTTATGGCCCTTTCTAAAACCTATGGTGCACCTCTGGTCCAGGAATACATTCCTGAAGGAGGAGATGCTCTAGGAGTTTCCTGTCTGTTTGATTATCAGCATCAAGAAAAAGCAGTTTTTTCTCACCGCAGATTAAGACAATATCCAATCAAAGGTGGTCCTAGCACTTTGCGAGAGAGCATTAAGCACCCCCAAGCAGAAGCTCTAGCTTTAAAGTTACTCCATAAAATAGGTTGGTTTGGAGTGGCCATGGTAGAATTTAAAGTTGATCCTAGAGATAACCAGCCGAAATTAATGGAAATCAATCCTAGATTTTGGGGTTCATTATCTTTAGCCATATTTGCAGGAGTAGATTTTCCCTATCTTCTCTATCAATTAGTAACTAAAGGTCAGATTAAAGAAATAAAGAATTATAAAGTTGGAATTAGAAGCAGATGGCTTGGCGGAGATTTTCTCTATCTCTTGAATACTAAGCATAAACTAAGATTTTTACCTGAATTTTTTAATTTCCATCGGGAGAATACTTTTACTGAAGACTTTGCCAGAGACGATCCCCTTCCTTTTTTGTCTCGACCTCTTTCTTTTATTTACTTATTCGATCGAAAGATAAGAGAAAAAATATTTCGTTATGTTTAAGAATATTTATATTTGGATTATTTAAAGCATCATGCTGAACTATCAAAAAATCAGTTGGATCTGCTAAGAAAGGAACATACAATTTTGATCTAGTCGATTCTTTTTTTCCCTCATCGCTTTCTAAAGCCATTCCTACTCCCCCAATTAAAGTTAACTGGATAAATCTTCTTCAGTTCATGGGTTAATTCTTACCTTACAAAATAATCTCAGACCAATTACTTTTTAAATCTTTTGCCACTTTCCAGAGAGAAATAAATTCTTCAAAAATAATCTCCAATAAAAAAATTATCTAATTACTTCAGAATTCCATACCCAATCAGTCTAAACCTATCTCCTACTTTTCTAGAGATAGTTATCCGATCTCCGGGATAAGCAGCAATGGGTTTCTTAAGGACACAGGTAGTATTTTTCTTGGAAGGATCCATTACCACCCCTACAGTAGCTGCAGAATTCACATTTAACATCAAAACTTCCCCTTTGGCCAGAGGTTTAACTTCCACCTCTTCTTTAGTTCCCACTACCCGTTCTAAAAGATTAGTTACCAAAGAAATTTGATAATGTACTGGAGGCAATTTTCCCGGGTGGCCTACAATCGAACCAGTAAGATAATCTGATTTGACAATTGAAGGATCGAGAGTAGTAGAGATAGCCATGCTTCCGCCAGGGATGATTTCCTCAATAGGAACTCCCCCGGAAAATATTTGGATAATCTTTGTATGCAATGGTTTCCATATTTTCTTATTTTTCTCTTCAGTCATAAAACCAGGAACAATCTCAATTTCCTCTCCAACTTTAAATTTGCCTTGTTTTACAGTTCCACCTAAAACTCCTCCTTTTAATTGTGCTGGCTTAATTCCAGGTTTATTAATATCAAAAGATCTTGCCACTAGCATTAAAGATTGAGCATTAAGATTTCTTTCCGGAGTGGGGATCTGTTCATGAATGGTTCTAATCAAAACATCAATATTCGCATTTGCTCTGGCAGAGATAGGAATAATTGATGCATCTTTAAAATCTGTACCTGATAAAAATTCTTTAATCTGTTTATAATTCTCTAAAGCCTCTTCATGAGAGACTAAATCTATTTTATTTTGGACAATAATTACTTTTTTAATTCCGCTGATCTGCAAAGCGATCAGATGTTCTTTAGTCTGGGGCTGGGGACATTTTTCGTTAGCAGCAACAAGTAATAAAGCTCCATCCACAATTGCTGCTCCGCTTAACATGGTAGCCATCAAAGATTCGTGTCCAGGAGCATCCACTAAAGATATTTTTTTTAGAGGAACAGTCTTTTCATTGCATTTCAGACATTTTTCTTTGGTGGTATAAAAACCGCATTTCGGGCATTTATAGAAAACTACATCTGCATAACCTAATCTGATCGTAATTCCACGTTTCAATTCTTCAGAATGTGTATCAGTCCATTTTCCAGAAAGGCGTTCTGTTAAGGTTGTCTTTCCATGATCTACATGACCAACTAAAGCCAGATTTAATTCTGGTTGGATGGCTAATTTCTTAACTTTTTCAGGTAATTCTATTTTAGCTCTTTCAGATAACTTTTCTGCAGGAACAGTTTTCTCTACTGATAATTCAGGTAATTCTTTTGATATTTTAAGTTCAGTTTCCGCAGCTTTTTTCTTAGCCATTATAATTTACTAAAAAAGAAGTGTATTTATAAAGGTTTAGGGTTTCTTAATCGACTGATGTTTAGATGAACCAAAAGAAACTCAAACCGAAATTTCCAATCCTAAATTTCGATACAATCTTAGCTCCCATGGCCAAGATTACTGACCCTGCTTTTCGTAGCTTATGTAAAGAGTACGGCTGCGGTTTGACCGTTACGGAAATGGTTTCTGCTAATGATCTAGCCAGAAAAGAGCAGCATGCAATACTGGAATTAGAACAATTAAAATCAGAACCTAAACCCAGATGCGTGCAATTGTATGGCCGAAATATGGACAATTTCATTACTGCTGCTAAAATGGTCCAAGATTACGCAGATATTTTAGACTTGAATTTTGGTTGTCCTTACCACAAGATCATTGCTCAGGGCCTAGGCTGTGCCTTGATGCAATTTCCCGGAAAGATCAGGCAAATCGTCCAAAATGTAGTAGCCAATTCTAAAATTCCTGTAACCTGCAAAATTCGTCTGGGGATGGATGCTAAAAATATTACGGTCTTAGAAGTAGCCAAAAAGTGTGAAGAATCTGGTGCAGCTCTGATTACTGTCCATGCCCGCACCCAAAAACAAGAATATTCCGGAAAAGCAGATTGGTCCTGGATTAAAAAAGTAAAAGATACAGTTACTATTCCAGTTTGCGGAAATGGCGATGTCAAGACTGTAGAAGATTATCTACGCATGAAAAAAGAGACTGGCTGCGATTATGTCATGATCGGCAGGGGAGCTATAGGCAATCCCTTTATTTTTCGGCAGATTAATGAGTACAATAAAACGGGTAAATATAAAATTCCAACTAAAGAAGAGCGGATTAAAGCACTCTTGGAATATTTAGTTTTAGCGGAAAAATTTTATCTTGACTTTTTACAGATTAAACGCCAGTCCGTCTTCTTTCTGGAAAGAACCTTACCGGATAAGATGTTTAAAGAAGAATTAGAAAAAGTTAAGAATGAAAAAGAGATAAAAACTTTACTAAACTCTTTTCTCTAATGAGTCTGTATTGTTTACTGCATCTCCCGACGACTCTACCCCGAGGACACGGCCGCCGTAGTCGAAGCCGTAGCCGCCGTAAAGGCCGCCGCCAAGGACCAGCCAGCGCCCCTTGGGCTCTTCGCCTAAATCATCAATAAATCCAAGATACATTTTACTTCCGATTTTCTTACCAAAAGCATCTAAATATGGTTCTGCCCGATCTTTCCCGCCTAGAAAAGGAATAATCATTGGATGAGCCAAAGCTTTGCTGACTTTAATATCGCCATGAGCAGAATTCATCAATTCTTGATGATCTCTGACAAAAACTGTCTTTTCATCCTCTAAACCAAGCAATTTTAAGAATTCTTCTTGAGGCATAGTGCCAGCGCCATTGACCAAACCATTCTGGTAAACGATTTTAAGATTTTCTAAATCGGAAAAATAGTTCGGCTGATGAGAATATACAACCACGGCTTTGCCGGCTCTGCTTCTGCCGGTAACTATAATGCTAGGCTGGGTGAAGCCATTCTGCCACAGATAATCATTGCAATTAGGAGCAATTTTAGCGTCAACCAGTTCTGGAATGAACCAAGGCTGAACTTTAGCTTCTACACATTCAGTGTAAGCACTTAGAATGCCGTTTGGCTCTAATCTTTCAAAGACCTGAAGGTCTTGATTTCTAACGCTGACAATCGGAGTGGTTATGGTTTGCATTTTTGGATTCGCCTTTATTGGTGTAAATTAATCTTTAAACTGGTTTAATGGAGGATTCAAAAAGAGAGTTAGTTTATAAATCTTTTGAGTTTGTAACTCCGAAGTAGTTCTCCGACTGTTGTAATCCCCACTTTTCAAAACCAAAGAAAACTTTTATAAATAAGTACCGATTATAGGAACTATTATGAAAAGCAAAGAACAGAAAGTCCTTGAACTGTTTTTTAACCTCCCCACTAAGCACTGGCATTTTGAGGAAATTGTTAAAGAAGCAAGAATTGCCCGAAGCAAAGCTGATTCCTGGTTGAAAAAGCTGGTTAAAGAGAAAATCATTAAGAAAATTAAAATAAAAAGCAGGATGCCTTACTATTTAGGGAATTATGAATCCTCAGAATATAAAAGCAGAAAGAGGCTTTATGCTTGGTATAAGCTATATGAATCCGGCCTGCTAAACCATCTTTATTCATTGAAAAAAGCTAAAGCGGTTATCCTCTTTGGCAGCTTTTCCCGCTCAGATTGGTATCAGAACAGCGACATCGACCTTTTTATTTACGGAAATCCCCAAGGGCTAAAAATTGCGGATTACGAATTAAAATTACACCGGGAGATTCAACTGTTTATCTGTAAGAACTATCAGGAATTATCTAAACTAGGCCCAGGATTAATCAGAAACATTATTAAAGGCAGCTTAATCACAGGAAACTTAGATTTTGTCAAGGTGAAAGTAAATGCCTAAATACCTAACCCAAAAAGAAGCCTTTCATAAATGTCAGCAGGAAGGGAAGTTTTTCGTTCTGGAAGGAATAGATTTAGAAAAGATAAAGTCCACTTTATTGATCGCAGAGGGTGATGTAAAATCTGCTGATTTACTGATTAAGCAGCCTAAAGAAAGCAACCAGTAGAATAGCGTTTACAAATTATATTATGATGCTCTCCATGAGTTGACAGAATCTTTTCTCAAATTTGAAAAGATAAAGATTGACAATCACCAGTGCTTATTCACTTACTTATGTGAGAATCATCCGGAGTTAGAATTTGATTGGGATTTCTTTGAGAAAGTTCGTACCAAAAGGAACGGAATTAATTATTACGGCTCACCTACCAGTTTCAATGATTGGAAAGAAGTAGAGCTTCAATTTAGATTGTATCTTCGAAAGCTAAAAGAAGAAATCCAAAGAAGGTTATTGTAGAGGGTTTTGAATGACTATTTATAACGAAAAGTTTATATACATGTATGTATACATAGATGTATAATGACCAAAGTAATCTCAATCTCAGACAATGCTTATGATTTCCTTTCCAAACTTAAGGAGGAAGGAGAATCATTTTCTGGTGTTATCCTAAAGATAGCTATAGAGAAGAAAAAGCCTTTGGCTGATTTCTGTGGGGCCTGGCATGGGGATAAGGGAGAATTAGATAAAATTGAAAAGATTCTTAAAGAAGACCGAAAAAAATTTAGAACCAGATCGGTGGATTTAAACTGAAAATGTACTGCTTAGATACAAATATTATCGTTGCCTTATTTCGTGGAGATAAAAAAATAAAAGATAAATTAACTGTAGCCCAGAACCTAAATGCAGAGATTTATACCACCACCATTAATTTATGTGAATTATATAAAGGGGTATATTTGTCTAATCAACCGGAAAAGAATTTGGAATTAATTAAAGAATTTTTAACCAGCATCAAAATATTAAATTTGTCTGAAAGAAGCAGCCATATTTTTGGTAAAGAATATTCTAAATTAAAAACAAATGGTAAACTGGTTTCTGAGACAGATTTAATGATTGCTTGCATCATCAAAGCAGAAAACAAAACTTTAATCACCCGGAATACAAAACATTTTAAAGAGATTACTGATTTGAGTGTGGAAGAGTGGTAAAGAATAAACTCTTACAATTTCAATCAGACGTTTTTCTCGCTCCCATGGCTGGAGTTACAGATGTAGCTTTTCGAGTGCTCTGCAGAAGGTCTGGCGCAGGATTAACTTGTACGGAAATGATTTCCGCTAATGCTCTAGCTAGAAGTAATCAAGCCACTTTAAAATTGATTGATCTGGCAGAGGAAGAAAAGCCGCGGGTAATCCAGCTCTTCGGCCAGAATACTGATTGCTTAATTAAATCAGCACAATTCATAGAACAGAATAATCTTTGCGAGATTATCGATTTAAACTTCGGCTGTCCTGCTTCTCAGATCGTTCAGCAAGGCGCAGGTTCTGCTTTATTAGAACGCCCTAATAAAATTAAAGAGATTGTAGAAGCAGTCATTAAAGCAGTAAAGATTCCCGTGACTTGTAAATTAAGATTAGGAATCAGAACTAATAATATTAATATTCTCAAAGTAGCTAGGATCTGTGAAGAATCTGGTGCATCTATGATTACAGTCCATGCCCGCACCCAGAAACAGGGTTATACTGGAAACGCAGATTGGTCTTGGATCAAGAAAGTTAAAGATACAGTTCAAATTCCGGTCTGTGGTAATGGTGATGTCAAAACCGTAGAAGATTATCTGCGGATGAAAAAAGAGACTGGCTCTGATTATGTCATGATCGGCAGGGGAGCGATTGGCAATCCTTATTTATTTAAGCAAATCAGCGACTATAATAAAAACGGGAAATATTCCGCAAGGACTAAATCCCAGCAGATGGAAGATTTTTTTGCCTATCTGAAATTAGCTAAAAAGTATAAGGTAGATTTCCAATATATTAGATTTCAGGCCATGGCTTTTACTAAAGGTCTGCCTGGCTCTGCCCAGCTAAGGTTGAAGTTAAGTAAGATAAAGAACATTAAAGAAGTGGAGAAGATGATTAAATCGAAAGATTTATAACTAGCTACTCTTAAGTAGTTACTATGTCTCAATTGCTGATTATATCCGGGCCATCCGGTGTTGGAAAGAATACCCTCGTTGATGCGGTAATAGAAACTAACCCTCATCTAAAATATTTTAGAAAAATAACCACTAGAGACCAACGACCAGATGATAGAGAGACCGAAGCCAGATTTGTGACCGAGGAAGAATATGATCGATTAAGATCACAACATAGAATTGCTCTTCCCTATGAAATTAGAGGTTGCAATTATGGGCTTCCCGTAGATTCTTTTGCTGATCTGAAAGATGGACCACGAATGGTTTGTTTGGGGGATTTCCAATTAATCCAATCCCTTCATGATGCCTTTGATACCACTACAGTTTATGTAACTGCCCCCATTGAAGTTATTATTAAAAGATTAGAAGAAAGAGAAGATACTCCCGGACAAAGAAAAAGAAGTATTGAGGCTGTTCCTTTACATCTAAATGATTATGAAAGATTTAAAGCTTTGTTTGATTATGAAATTACTAATGGAATTGATCTTAAAGCAGCCCAAGAAAAATTATTGGATATTGTCAAAGAAGAGATTTTACCTCATAGATTAATTTATAACTTTTTGATGCCTAGAAGCGAAAGTGATCAAAGGCAAGCACAAAGAGAATTAGATCAGGAAGGAAATAGCTATCAATCTTTACCCACTTTTGATGAGATCAAAAAAAGACTTGAAAAAGCAATGATTCCTTTTTATGTAGGAAGAGGAATTACCCCTGTTGCTTATATGTTTATGAATGGACCCGTAACCGTGTCATTATATTGTTCTAATGATAGAGAACGAAGGTGCATCGCTAATGGTTCTTTTGAATTACAAGGTCCAAAAAAGAAATTGGCTAAAACTGAAGATTTACTTAAAGAATTGTTTCCGGAATTAGAAGAATATGGGTCAAGACAAGTTAGGGTCTTAGATTAAGAATACTTCTTTACCTCCTAGTCTGAAATAATAAACCTAATCAGAAGAATATCCTCAATAAAAACCTTTAAAAACAAACTAATCTTAATTCTTTAAAAAAGAGGTAAATATGACTTTATACGAACTATTGAAGAACCATCAGAACCGCAAGCGCATTGAGGAGATAGTTCATGTTTTCTTTGAAGAAGAGTTCGGCTATTTAATCTCTAAAATAAAATTACATCATCATCTGCCTTTCCATAAAAGAATTCAGGCTCGTATCGCTAGAGAAAAAGCTATTGACCATCAAGTCAGGCTCAGAAAAGCCTTTGAAAGATTAGGGCCTACTTTCGTCAAGTTAGGACAACTCTTATCTTTACGTCCAGACCTAGTTCCACCGGAATTTCTTACTGAATTCGAAAAAATGCAGGATCAAGTTCCCTCCTTCCCCTTCTCGGTTGCCAAGACCATCCTTGAAAGCGAATTAAAAAAGCCTTTAAACAAAATCTTCACTTCTTTCGACCAGAAACCGATTGCTTCTGCTTCTATGGCCCAGGTGTATAAAGCCAGGATAGGGAAAGAGATTGTAGCAGTAAAAGTTCAGCGTCCAGGAATCGAACAAACCATCAAAGAAGATATCGAAATCATGTATCAAATAGTAGAATTATTAGAACACCACATTCCCGACTTCAAAGAATATGCTTTGAAGAATACGGTCCATGAATTTGAGAAATGGACCATCAAAGAGCTTAATTTTGGGATAGAGGCCCATTACGCCCAGCAGATCGCCAATAATTTTAAGGGAAGCAAAATTTTAAAAATACCTAAAGTTTATTCTGGATATACTACTTCTAAAGTTTTAACTACGGAGTTCTTAGATGGGATTCCTTTACATAATATAGAAGAGATTAGAAAAAAGAAAATTAACTTGACCAAAGTAATCCGCAACGGGTATTATGTCATTCTCAAACAAGTTTTCGTAGACGGTTTTTTTCATGCTGATCCTCATCCGGGAAATATTTTAGTTCTTAAAGATGGAAGAATCGGCTTGATTGATTTCGGAATTTTAGGCCATTTCGATAAGAAATTAAGAAGATACGCTTTAGATTTATTTTATAGTTTCGTAAATAACGAGCCTGAAAAAGCAGTAGATATTATTTTACAGACTAATCCCCAGAGCGATATCGATAAAGAAGCTTTCCTTAAGGATGTGCGGGACATTTTCGAACAACTGCATTATTCTTCATCTAAAGATTTGTTAGTAGGAACTTTCATCAAAGAGACTTTGACTACTGCCTATAAGCATCGTATAGAAATTCCTACAGACTTCGTGCTTTATGGGAGAACCCTGGCTATTGTAGAAGGATTAGCTTTACGCTACCAGCCGGATTTTCCTTTTTATAGAGTAACCAGAGAAATTCTAACTGAACTGGTTACTCCTCAATTTCTAGCCAGAGAAGCTTATGACCGCACCAAATCAAAATTATCCAAATATCAAGATGTAATCAGCAATTTTCCAGAAACTGCTTTAGAGATCATGGAAAAAGCTAAAAAATTCAAGATGAATGTAGATATAGACGATGCCGATGTTAGAAACATTACTTCTGAACTGGAACGTTCCTCAGGAAACCTTTCTTTAGGCTTTATTATTGCTGCTTTAATTATTTCCTCTGCTTTAATCATGTTAGCTGGAAAACCTTCCTCTTTTTACTGGTCAGGCTTTTCCCTGGCAGGAATTTTAGGATTATGGTTAGTCCATCGTACTATTTTCCTGAAAGCCAGGAAAGCAGAATAATTATTCAGATCAGATAGATTAAAAAATATGAGGTATAAAAAATGAAAACAGAACAGATGATTAAGAAAGGTTTATTGCTAGGAGTAGGATTAGCTTCTTTCGCTAAAACCAAAGCAGAACAAGCAGTCAAAGAATTAGTTAAGAAAGGAAATCTTAGCCCTGCAGAAGGAAAGAAAGCAGTTAGAAAGATCTGTCTGGAAGCAGAGAAATCTGGGAAGAAAGTAGCTGGAGTGATGCAGTTAGAGCTTAAACGTTTAGTTAAAGTAATCAACCAGAAGAAAAGAAGATAATTTATTGAAGAGAAACATACTGCTAAAAAATAAGAGAAATCTTATCCAAAATATTCAGTAAAATTAGTTCAGAAACACATCGTTAAGTAAAACTAATAAAATAATTCAGAAAAATACTTACTTCTTAGCCAGAGTAATCTCGATAGTGCTTACTCGTACTGTTCTTCCTTCCTGGTTTTCAAACTCTTCGCTATCTATCCGAATATCTTTAACATCAATAGTATTATCTAAAAACCTTTTCCTGGCAACTTCTGCAATATCTACTGCTCGGCTGATGAACTTTCCTCTGGCTTTAACGATTACTTCGCTTGAACCTTTACTGGTAAACTGCATTACTACACCCGTAACATAGTTCATGAAAGGTTTATTTCCAATAAAAATAGAGTTGTCGTTGGCCATGTTCTAGTCCCTTCTTGTTTTTTCCGATACTAAACTCAGCAACTAGTCAGATTTAAATCTATTGCCCCTGTTTTTTCAGTCTGGTCATATAACCCGCAATAATATTCCTTAACTTATTGGTGTAAGTATCAGCATATTTTGCGGTAAGGGCTTTATTTTGAGAGAAATCAGTAGTGAATTTATCTCCGTGCTTGGCTAACAGTTCTTTAGTTTTCCTTTTCAGTAAAGTTGATTTGATTCTACCCATGTTAACCACTTTAAGAGGCAGGTATTTTATAAACCTTTCTTTGTCAAAATGCTCGCGGCATCAGAGCTAAGCATTTTGACTTAGGAGTGCACCACTAGTTACAAACCGGTGGAAACGACTTTATTTTATGCTTCAAAAGCCCAAGATACAAAAATAATAGTAAACTTTATAAATCAAGCCTTCAGTTTAGACTTCCAAAGATGGAAGAAGCATCAGTAAAACAAACCAGCCCGGGGCGCTTGAAAAAGTTTTTTAAAGAAACTATGCGGGTATTGCGCATTACCAAAAAACCTAATAAAGAAGAATATTTAACCAGCGTCAAAATAACTGGAATCGGCATTGCCATTATTGGGACCATTGGTTTCATTATCTTCCTCATCGTGCAATTATTTTTTTAAACAAGAAAAATGAGCATCAGCAAAATCTTTGCCATCAGGACTTCAGCCAATCGGGAAGACCAAGTAGTAGACTTTTTTGTCTCTAAACTCCAAAAAGAAACCCAGCATGAAGTTTATTCTATTATCCGACCGCACGGCATGAGGGGATACATTTTTGTAGAAACCGCTTCTAAAGAAGTTGCAGAAGTTGCTTTACAGAACGTACCTTACGCTAGAGGCATCTTACCCAAAGAAATTCCCTATCTAGAAATCGAACATATGCTCGAACAAGTTAAAGTCGAAGTAAATATCCTCAAAAACGATATTGTCGAAATTATTTCCGGTCCATTCAAGAGAGAGAATGCTAAAGTAATCAGAATTAACAAGCAGAAAGAGGAAATTGTAGTAGAATTATTAGAATCAGCTGTGCCCATTCCCATCACGGTAAAGATAGACGCAGTAAAAGTCATCCGCAGGGAAAACTCAGAAGAAGCATAAAGATGGTTAAAACTGTTCTTCCGCTAGAGGATATTAATTTTTCTGGTTTTGAGTTGCCTCAGCCAGATTGCGCTTTATCTCCAGTAGAGGCTGCTTTCCTGGAAGAAATTGCCTGGAATTGCCTCTTGATTAATTTAAGAAAAGCTCCTTTTCTTACTGTCTTCAAGCATAATGGTGGTTATTGTCCTTTAGGCGATTATGCTCTCGCTTACGCTTATGCAGCTCACGGAAGAAAAATAGTTCCCGCAGAAGTGCTTCATCCGGACCATTTAGATGTTCCAACTTATATCAGAAGAGGCCAAAAATTATCCGTTTAGAAAATGTTACAGCTAAACTTAGAATTAGAAAAATTATTTTCTGCTTTAAAGCAAAATAAAGCCAAGAAGGTTTTAATCCAACTTCCCGACGGCTTGAAGCCAAAAGCTCAAGAGATCCAGGAAAAGATTAAAGAAAAATATCCCAAAATTAAGTTAACTTTTTGGGCTGGCTCTTGTTATGGCGCTTGTGATCTACCTGCTGTTTCAGGATACGATCTATTAGTTCAATTCGGGCATTCAGAGTGGAAGTGAAACTTAAATCAATAATCTACTTTATCTCTACCTCTTCTATCTTTAACTAATACCTCTGGTAAAGAAGGTAAATATTGATAATTATCTGTTAAAGCTGCTTCATAACCTTTCTTAGAAACAGGATAGACGTAAATCACGGAATTATTCGGAGCCCGACGGACCAGATGGTTTTGAATAGCTTTCTCCAGATTACCTAAAGCTTCTTCTAAACTACCCCCGGTTCTTACCCCGAAAGTATCCTCTAGCTGTAAGTCTGGTGCTTTCTTTAACGGAACAACGCGATAGGTCATTTTTCTCTGGAGAAACCAAGTAGTTAATAAAGATTATTGTGATGGTGAAATTACAAATAGGAGAGAGATAATTATTTAAATAAATGATCAGTTTATTCTTTTCATACGGCTGTGGTCTAACGGCATGATCCGAGCTTCCCAAGCTTGTGGCCCGGGTTCAATTCCCGGCAGCCGTAGTTTACTTCACTCGAATTAAAGAATTATTATTTACAGAAAATGAAACTAAGAACTACAAAAAAAGAAATTGCGCCCCATTTTATTAATAGAAATATACTACGTTCTCCAACTAAGAAAAAATTGAGCGATTTAGCTGGATCTTGGATGATGAGCGATGAAGAAGCAGATAGAATCTTTAAAAGAATCAGAATGAAAAGCAAACTAAAAAACCATCTCTAAACCCACAAAAACCAACACCTTTTTAAACTCCCCGAATATTCTTAACTTAATAAAAAGAGGTGATTTAAAATGTGTTGCAAAGGATGGACTGGAATTATTTTTGGATTGTTAGTGTTGCTGAATGTTTTTGTTTGGCCACAGTTGTTAGGTGTAGACGGCTGGATTATTTTCTTTGCCGGGCTGGGAATACTTTGGTGCCTCGCAACTTTGATTTGGCCGAAATTAGGCGAGCATGAATGCTGCTGCGTGGAAAAACCAAAACTTAAAAAGAAGAAATAAATCTTTCTTTTTTTCTCTTTTTCTTGATTATTATTTTTAAGGGGTTATTTTTATAAAGAACTAATCATTGGATTCTAATTAAGCCTCGTGCTGCTCGCCAGCGTGGCACAATCCGGTACTGCGGTAGTCTCGAACAGATTTTTACCGAAAAATCTGGTAAAAGCGGGGGCGACATGCGCTCACTTCGTCCGCTTAGTCCCCCTAACCAAAAGAGTAAAAATCAACAGAGAACTACTCCCGCAAGGGACTCTCGGTTCAAATCCGAGCGCTGGCGTTTTATTTTCTTCTTTTAGCCACTCTATCCCTAACCTTCTCTTTAATCTTCAAAGCTTTCTCACGCGTCCTTTCTCTTAAAGCCTTAGTCGCATCATAAATTTTATATGTTCCCCGCTTCAGATGCTCGTGATAATAATGATATTGAAAATATCTTCTTAAACTCTCTGCATACTCTTTCCCAACCCACCACACCCCTAAAATTAATAAGGGCCAGGAAAGAAGGTAAATTACTGCTGAAAGCATCTGAAGATAGGAATCATAAAAATAAAAGACAAAGGTAATTTTACTCACAAAACCTAAAATTAGACTTAACAAAATAAGGATTATGCCCCAATAAAACTTTAAGGAATATTTCAGCTCCATTTTTTAAAGAATGATTTAAGTCTAATTAAACTTTTCCCCTAGCCAAACTTAATCTCCCTCACCGCTTTAATCTTCTCTTTGAAATATTCTTCTTTTAGGCAGTTCTTCACATAACCCTCTAAACTTGGGAATTTTACTTTAATTCTGGCCATCATCTTTCCATCACTCTCAAAAGTGATCTTATTCTTTTTCTTGAAATCTTTAACGAACTCTTTTAATTTCAAAGGCGGACCGGGCCTGATTTCCTCTTCCGGTAGCAATTTTTTAGCTAAAAAGAAATAAAATACTGCTTTTTTGTTCCAATCCCAGCCAGATTGCTTTAACTCAAATTTGCTTAATTCTGTTTTTAGGAACTCAAAAGCTTTGACTAATTTAGCACCAACTACATCTTCTTTCCCCGCCAAAGGCTCCACAGTAAGATAAACTAGATTATACTTATTTTCTTTCTCTCGCCATCTTTTAAAGCTGATCTCTTCCCGTTCAAAGAATTTTAGATCCGGATGCTCCAGATATTCTCTAGCTACTTTTTTCAGCTGGATAAACTTTTCCAGAGACAAAGCCGCGGCTGCATTTCGGTCTTTATCCACCGGGTCGATAACTACGATTGGAGATTGCAGCTTAGATTTATTGATTTGAAAGAAAACGTCCTTCCCTTTGTAATATTCTTTTATATCAACTACCTCATTGATGCCCATGGAAATTACCGCTTTTAAAAAACTCTCAAAAGAACCGTATTTAGTGATTAAGATTTCTAAAACATAGCCGCTGAAACCAGAGATATAAGATTCTGCTCCGTAGAGTTGGTTCGCTTTACAGAACTGTTTGGCTAAACGGATTTCATCTTTAACTTTTTTAGCCTGCTGATTTACCCAGATCGCATGTAAAGGAGAAATGTCCGTAATATTCAAGGCTTCCTCAACTTTTTTGATCTTTATAATCGGAACAACCTCAAAATTATATTTTTGATAGACCAACTGGAAATAATCCCTGCTCCCGTGTAATCTATTCAGTTTAACTTTAGGAAAGGCTTTTTTTAAAGTAGCGTATAAAAATTCAGACAATTCTATAGATTTCTCTTTAAATTGCTGGTAATCGTATTGCACAAAAATATCAATATCATGTCTGCCGGAAAGCCAGGTATCTTTTTCTCCGCTTCCACCCAAAATGGCTTTAGCTCCGCTTAAGTTTAAGTTTAGTCCTTTTAAGAATGAATTGATTACCGCTTTAACTTTCTGCTCTTCAGTCTTGCTCGGCTTAATTTTTTCTAAGATTTTCTTCTCTATCGCTTTTCTTAGGATTAGACTGCCCATTTCTGTTTAGTAAAGTTATTTGGTTATATTAATCTTTGCGATGACCGGAGTTGTATTTAGCCAAGATCCAATTCATCTCCTTGTGGAAGCGGTTATAGTAAAAGTACCAAATATTCGAATTAAATAATGTGCTTTTACTATACTCGACTGCGGTCTCCTAATATTAAACTGTTCCGGTTTAATATATTAGGAGAAGCATTATCTTGCTAGTTAGCAAGATTAGAAAGCAGCAGCTTTCTTTAAATGTTCGATATATTAAACGCATTTGATATTACGAGACCTTAAAATCGAGTTTAATTTAATGCTTCGAGTATAATTACTCACCAACGATAAAACTACTAAAACTCTTATCAGAAGTTCCGCAAGACCTTTACCCAGTCTAAGTGGGTAAGATTTATGCTTCAAATATTTCTACTGACAATAGAAAGAAGCTTCTACTGGTAATAGAAAGCTTTATATATTAAACCATTTTGAAGAGATTATGATCCCCCGAGAAGTATTGAAAGAAGTTATTTTGTCCCAAAAAGAAAGCCTAAACCGATTAAGCTTGGGGATTGTGAGAGAAAAACAGATAAAAATAAGAGACTCTTTTGCTTTGATTATTACCGGGATAAGAAGATGCGGGAAAAGCACTTTTCTCCATCAAATCCTGAAAAAAGAGAAAATCTCATATTATCTTAATCTGGAAGACCCAAAGCTGGATGGATTTGAGCTTTCCGATTTTAATAAAGTTGAAAGCTTGATGAATGAGCTCTTCGGTGCCAAAGGGGTTTATTATTTGGATGAGATTCAAAACGTAGATAAATGGGAAAAGTTCGTCAGGTATCTTATTGATAAAAAAGAAAAAGTGGTTTTAACCGGCTCTAACGCTTCCTTATTAAGTAAAGAACTGGGAACAAAATTAACCGGAAGGAACCTTCAGATAGAATTATTTCCATTTTCTTTTAAAGAATTTCTTTTATTCAAGAAAGAGGAGCCGTCCTTAAGCTCTTTTGAAGAGTATTTATATAAAGGGGGCTTTCCCGAATATCTTAAAACTGAGGATTCTTCTATTCTTAATGCTCTTTTATCTGACGTAGTAATGAAAGACATTGCAGTTCGGTTTGGGATAAAAAACACTTCCACCCTGAATAAGATCGTTATCTATCTCATCAGCAATGTAGGGAAAGAATTTTCTTTCAATTCGATAAAAAAGATGCTGGAGATAAAGTCGGTGCAAAGTGTGATTGATTATATCTCTTTTTTTGAGAAGGCTTATCTTATTTTTACCCTGCCTAAATTTAGTTATTCTTACCGAGTTCAGCAGGTGAGCCCAAAAAAAGTATATTCCATTGACAACGGCTTTTCTTTTAATAATTCATCCTCTTTTTCCAAAGACCAAGGCAAGATGCTGGAAAATATGATCTTTTTGGAATTGAGGAGGAGCCATAAAGAGCTATTTTATTTTCGGGATAAAAAAGAGTGCGATTTTTTAATTAAAGAAAAAGAGCGGATAGCCAGCGTAATTCAAGTCTGCTTTAATCTGAATGAAGAGAATAAGGAAAGAGAATTCTCCGGCCTGATTGAAGCCATGGCCGAGTTTAAATTAAAAGATGGCTTGATTCTCACCTATGAACAGGAGGATGAGTTTGTTGTTGATGGAAAAAAGATTTGGGTTAAGCCCGCCTGGAAATGGTTACTCACTCAATAGTAATAAATATAACCCACAAATGTCAAAACGTTGCGAACGCCCTACCGCCGGTTACAGACCGGAATGGAAATACGGAAATATAAGCGTTTCCATTTTACTGCTATTAAAGTTGAATTAGTTTTAATTTTAATAGGATTAATATTAAAAATATTTAGAGAGATGGTTTTATTAAAGTTTAAATGGTTCTAGTGGAAACCAATACTCTAAGTTCCCACTATTTCCCTTCTTCCTTCTTCTTTTTCTCTTTTTCCATCGGCTTCATGGTCGGAAATAAGATTACGTCCCGAATAGAATCAGCACCGGTCATCAACATCACCATTCTATCCACCCCGATTCCTATTCCTGTATTGGGAGGCAAACCAATCTCTAAAGCGCGGATGAAATCCTCATCCATGGGATGCGCTTCTTCATCTCCGCCCCGCCCTTTCTTAGCTTGCTCTTCTAACAATTCCCGCTGTAAGATCGGATCATTTAATTCTGAATAACAATTACCTACTTCCCAGCCGTTGATGAAAGGTTCGATCCTCTCAATTAATTCTGGGTCATTTCTATGCTGTTTAGCTAAAGGACAAGACTCTTTAGGATGATCAATAATATGGGTAGGTTGAATTAATTTATCTTCACACAACTCTTCAAATAATAAAACCATCATTTCACCACGGGATGATTTTCCTTCGCATTTAATCTTATGCTCGCGGATTAAAGCTACCAATTCTTTATCAGATAATTTATCTATATCTACTTCAGCTAACTGTTTCAAAGCCTCTTTCATGGTTAATCTTTTCCAGGGCGCTTTCAAATCAATCTTATTCCCGCCATATTCAATCACAGTAGTTCCCAGAACTTTCTTGGCTACATAATCCCAGAGCTGTTCAGTTAGCTCCATGGCTTTATTATAATCTGCATAAGCCCATTGAATTTCCATCATAGCAAATTCCGGGTTATGAGTTCTATCTGCATCTTCATTCCTAAAACAAGAGCTTAAATCGTAAATTCTTTCGAAACCGCCTACAATTAATCGTTTTAAGTCTAGCTCATAAGCAATACGTAAAAACATAGGCATCTTCCAGGCATTGATTTGAGTAATAAAAGGTCTGGCATTCGCTCCCCCATACTGAGTTTGCAAAATGGGAGTTCTAACTTCAATGAAATCTTTTTGGTCTAAGAACTCTCTGATTGCCCGATAAATTTTAGCCCGTTTAATGAAAACTTCTTTTACTTCTGGATTAACAATTAAATCTACGTATCTTTGCCTGTATCTTAACTCTTCATCTTTGAGGCCATGAAATTTTTCAGGTAAGGGTAATAAAGATTTGCATAAGATCTCAGAACTGGAAACTTCAATAGTCACTTCTCCTTTTTGGGTTTTAAAAATCGTACCGGCAATGCCTAAAAAATCTCCCAGATCTGTCTTTTTAGTTATGAGATCATATTTATCTTTGCCTAATTTATCTTCCTGAAGATAAAGTTGAACTTTTCCGCTTTGGTCTTGGAGATGGAAAAAACTAGCCTTGCCCATCACCCGTTTAAGCATGATTCTTCCTGCTACTGAAACTGTATCTTTGGTATGGTCTCCTGGATTCAATGAAGAATACTTTTGGTTAATTTCTGCTGCATGATTAGTTTGAGGATAAGAATAAGGGTAAGGATTGATTCCAAGTGCTTTTAATTCTTCCAGTTTCTTTAATTTACTTTCATCTAAATTTTCAGCCATAAATCGTTGCTAATCAGAAGAGTTATATAAAGATTTCTTTGGTAAAAAGACTAATTTAGAACTTTTAATCTCTCCTAATCGGTGCACCACTCTTTACTGAACAGATTATTCCCTCTACTTACTCCTTCAAATGGCTGGGATAGGCCATGGAAGTAAAGAAATCTTTATTTTCTTCGTAAGGCAGGTATCTCTTTAGCTTAAACCATTGCTTGATGTAATTCTGTAAGGCATAAGATTCCTGATACAATTCTTTCTTCCTCAGGTCTATGGCCTCGCTGTAGATCCGATTAGTAAACAAATCTAATAAATGCTTAAGCAGCCAATGTTTCTTCCACTCTGCAACATATTTTTTTTCAACGATAGAATTAATTTTCAGTTCTATTTCCCCTTTGTTTAGTTTTATCTTTTGTCCTTTGACCACCATTTCTGTAGTGGTAATTCCTAAACAATGCATCTCAATATCCATATGATACTTGATCTTAGCATCATCTAAATCTTTGGTTACCCGCCAGAGTATCCAGATCTCTTTCATTCCCTGTTGATTGGTCCTGTCTCCATAATAGCTTTCCCAATGGTCTAAATTATCTTCTTTATCTTTCCAATTATTTTCTAACATCCATTCGTGCAGAGCTTCATAGAACGCTTTCAGGTCAAATACATCTTTGTATTTAACCCTGATGGGCATGAAAGGGGGGAAAATATTGATCTGGGCATCTTTATCCAGTTTCTGAGTAGGCATAATTAGAAGTAGTCTTTAATGGTTTATAAATTTTTACACTTCAAAACTCAGCCTAGGAAACCAAAATGACTCCTTAGAACTTCAATCTTCTCTTCATCCAGAGGTAAAAAATCCAGACTGTACCTAAGCCCAGATCCAGGATGGCTAATTTCAAGAAAGTTCTGAGCTGGTTGGCACTGGTGCTAAGCATAGTCACTCCGGATTTTCCTAAGGTCATTCCAAAGGGAGTAAAATAATAATTTAATGGCCAGAAGAAAGGTACACCCTGATGAGAAACAAAATCAATCAATAAATGTACCAGAACCCCCATCGCTAAGGCAAAAGCGAATTTTTTCGCTTGTCTTTCACCGAACAGCCAGAAGACAAAGAAAGCCAAACTCCAGGCTAAAACCACAAACAAAAAACTATGGGTAAAGGTGCGATGGAAATTTGATCGTAGAACGAAATCTACTAAAAAATCTGCATCTGGAAGGATTCCTCCTAAAATTAGCCAGGCCCAGGTATAATTTCCGATTTTATTCTTACTAAAGAACTCATAGCTCTTACCTGCGATCCAAGCTCCGATTAGATGTCCGAAAGCGAAAGTCATTGCTAATTCAGCAAAGAAGTGCTTTTTTAAAGCTTGTTAAAGTGTGTTTTATGATCTAAAGAAAATAATATTTTCAAAATTGTTCTGATTTCACTTAAGTTCTTCCCAAGCTTTCTTTAACCTTAGAGCATCCTCTTCAATACTCGGACTCTCAGAAATGACCACCCCTTTAACCTTAAACTCTTTTAAGGCTTTCAATAATTCCAAATAGCATAAATCGCTCTGGTTTAAATTCAAATGCCATTTCTCTCCTTTCTCACCATATTCTATCCCTGAAATATGGGTATGCATATTATCTAAAACTTTTCTACCTAACTTTTTTTCTAGAAAAGTTAAGATCTCTTTAAATTCTGCATAGGTATTATTTTTACCAACAGAACGAGCATGCAGATGGGAAAAATCTATACAAGGTAATACTTGATCCATCTCCTGGCTTAATTTTACGATTTCCGGGAGAGTTCCCCATTGAGATGGTTTACCTGTAGTTTCCGGCCTTAACCAGATCTGATTATTTTCTGAGTTTAAGATTTCAATTATCTCCGCCATTCCTTTTTTTATTACTGAAAAAACGTCTTCAGGATTTTGAGCCATATAATATCCGGCATGGAAAGTTAAACTTTTCGCTCCAGCTTTCCAAGCAATTCTCGCTGCCTTGAGAATGCGCTCTTTGCTCTCTTCTATTTTTTGTTTTTCCAGAGAGCTGAGATTAATATAATATTGTCCGTGGCAGGTAAGATTAATTCCACACTTTTCTGCGATTATCTTAACCTCCACTGCCTTTTCTGCAGAGATATTTATAGAACGCACAAATTCTAATTCCATTGCTCCTAAGCCCAACTTCTTAACCTGTTCAATTCCGCTCAGCACTCCGCTTTTAGGGGTAGATAAAGGAATTCCTGCCGTGCCGAAATATAATTTATCCATAGATAAGAAGCAGAAATTAAAGTTATATAAAAACTATTACCTTAAAATACATTCAAATCCAGCAAAAAGATTTAAAATGGGGGAATCATTTACTTATAAAAGATTATGAATTTAGTGGGACTAAAGGCAACGAAGTTGCCGAAATGCCGCACCCACCTTCCTAATACGTAAATTAGCTGGGGAGAGCTAGGCTGGCGCGCTAGCCCTGCGTTGTTACCGTGAATGAGCTTTACACGGAGCCGAAGCCTGATAAAAGGGCCAGTTTGGTTTTGTTGGTCCTGATTCGCTTTGCAGACAGCTTGTCCTTTGGGATGGGCTTGCTGGGAATCTGGTCAGATCCGGAAGGAAGCAGCCATAACCTGTAGGTTTCATGTTCAGAGGGTCGCAAGCTCGAGAAGCTTTCAGGAACAAACCAATGGAGCTATATTGGTTCGATTGTCGGGCCTGCCCCTAAAGTTTTTTTTTAGAAAAAGAGGTTTATTTTATGATGAGATATATGCCTACTATTTATTACCCTGCCAAAAATGGACCTCCACCATCCTCTCAGAAGAACAAACTCGATCATAGAATTAGATGGAATAGTTCTAAAAACTTATAGGGATTTACCTTTTGGTGTTTCTGTCCACGTTCTTTTCGGGATGCGTCCTGCAAAAGTTTTGTCTGGAAATTATCGTTTTCAAAATGAACAGAGTAAAATTAAGCAATTAGAACAAGCGGGATATGTTTTACCTTATGAACTATTAGGATTTTATCCAGAAGTTCCTGCCATGGCTACTCTTAAAGATCCCCATTCTAAAGATGTAGAAACAATGATCAGAGAAAGTAATTCTTTAGAAACCTCTTTAAGATTAATCGGACAATCTGCTGCCAGCTTAAAAGAATTACATTTCTTAAGGAAAAAAGATATTTTCATTCACGGAGATCCTTATTTAGAAAACTTCTTGTTTAGGGCAGGTAAAGTAATCCCTTTTGACTTTGAACAAGAATATACTCGTCAAAGAGAAGAAGCAGTTAAGATGGATTATGCCCTTCTCTTTTGGCATGCTCATGATTTATTACGAGAAATAGGCCACCAGCCAAGAAGTTATTTCCCAGAATTATTGGATACTTTCAATCAGAATTATCTTATTGCTCAACCCACCTGGACCCCATCTGGATTAGCGGGTAAATTTTTCCAATGGCGTTTTCATCCTTCCTCAGAATGTCTTTAGAATCCTAACTCTTAACCATAAAACTTTCCAAAGACAAATTAATCAATCCTTCCTTAGCCTGCATCTCTTTGAAGGCAGGATCTAATTTCACAAACAATTGGCCATTGCAAAAATTTCTCTGCACCGGAACTCCTTTGCTCATCAGGCTAGATAAGCATTCAGGAATCAAAGAATTAGTTAATTGTGCTTTCTGGGCAATTTCAACATAAGATAAAGGCTGTTCTTCAGTATACAAAACTAAGAAAACTTTTCTTTCAGTTTGATTTAAAGGCATGATTTGGGGTTTTTCCAGATTAAATCCCATTCCTAACTGCAAATTATCCAATCTTTGGGACATTTTTTCAACCTTAACTTCCATCTCTTGAAGATAATCAAACAAAGCCTGGATTTCCGTAGTGTTCTCATTAATAGAATTAAGGTGCTCTTCTAGAGCCTGCCTAACTAGGTGAAATTCTCCTCTTATTCCTCGGATTAAGTTTGACATTTTTACTTCTAATCCCCTTTATCAAAAAAGAGCAGAAAGATATTGCTCTCTCTCACTACCACCCTGTTAAAATGGATTTTTTACTGATTTAAATACCTTTCGTTTTTGCTTCTAACATCACTTTGGAATGGTTAGAAAAGGTTAATAAAGAGTTTAAGTTTAAAGAACAATTCTTCTCAAAAAAATTATTCTTCTCAAAAATATTTAAACAAAATTAAGTAATTCTTTCAAAACCGTTGGTAGCTCAGTAATCCCATCACTGCCACTATAATGAGCTTTACTTTTTTCTACCACGATTTTAGCACCTAACTTCTCCTGAAATATTTCCGAATCAGTTAAGGGAACGAAAGGATCATTATCTGAAAAAATTGCCGTAAAATTAGAAGTGTGTGATTTAACTTTCTGCCAATCAATGGGGGTGTTTAACCAAGGCTGAGCGATTTTAGCATCTTCTGCTGTCTCAAAAGCTTTATCAGAAAGGTTTATCCAACCGGCTAAGAAGATAGCACCGCCAATTTTTACTTTCCCATCTAAAGATTCCATATATCTTAAAACCGTTTGCGCTCCGATTGAATGTCCTACTAAAAAAGTATTCTCATCCGGCTTCCCCACTGCTTTTCTTAAGAAAGGAACCCATTCGTTCATTTTAGGGTGTTTCGGTTGAGGCATAGCAGGAACCGTAACTTGAAAATCTCTCTCTTCCAGCTCTTTCTTCAGCCAGGGAAAACCTCCCTCTTCAGGATAGCCGTCCCAACCATGAATAATAAAAACTCGTTTCATTAATTAAGTAAAATTCTAGATGAGTTATAAATGTTCTCAATCTCCATAACAAACCTTAAAAACTCTTTCCACTTCTAATTAAAGATGGGTATCCGCTCCAAGAAAGATTTAGAATTAGAATTAAGCAAATTAAAAAATTTCCAGAACCCCTCTTTAGAATTAGAACAGTATGCTACTCCAGAAGATATTGCCGCAGACTGGGTCTGGCAGATGGCCTTGAAGAGTGAAGTTGCTGGGAAAACCATTCTGGATGCAGCCTGCGGCCCAGGAATATTAGGAATCGGCTTATTATTGATGGGAGCAAAGAAAGTATATTTTTTAGATCAGGATCAAGAAGCCATCAAATTATGCCAGGAGAATTATGAAGCAGTTCAGAAAGAATACGAATTAGGCCAAGCGGAATTTATCATTGAAGATATTTCTTTATTTGACGAATCCGTAGATATCGTAATTCAAAATCCGCCTTTTGGCACTAAAACCGAGCATGCAGACAAGAGGTTCTTAGAGAAAGCCTTTTCCGTAGCTAAGATAATTTATAGTATGCACAAATTTTCTACTAAATCTTTTGTAGAAGCAATTGCTAAAGATTTTGAGTTCAAAATAACTCATCATTGGCGTTATGATTTTCCCATTAAAGCTACTTTCAAGTTCCATGAGAAACCAGTAAGAATTGTAGATGTAGGCTTATGGAGAATGGAAAAGATAAAATGAGGTGTATTTTTGATGAAAAAAGTACTTAAAGCTATAATCATAAAAAATAAACCAATAGTATAATAAATTATATACTAAACTTAGATAATATTTATAAAGAATTTACCATATTAAATTAATATATGGCTCAGAAGCTTGAAATTACGGTTATAGAACTAGCCCCTCCTGATTTTCCACCAGAAGTTAAACCAACTGCAGAAGAAAGAGTATCAGTTTATTTAAGAGTGGGTGGTCGTGATGCTGCATGGAAAAGATGTGACCACAAAATAGCTAAGAGAGCACAACAATTAGGTTGCCCATTTGTAATGAGAACTGGATTTGTTGGAGATGGTTTGCTTGTAGAAGCGGGATATCATGTTAATTTTTATCAAGAGAACCCAGTTCCGCAACCATATAATACCTATTCAATCTTTTAAGTCACCTAAATTAGTTTTACGTTGCATTTAGAATTCTTAGTTACTCTTTTAAACCTTTCTGAAAGTCCCTATTAATTCCTAAACATTTAGAAAAGCGAAACATTTAAATATATCGACTATCTAAAAGTACTATGGCTACCATTACCATCAATATAGATAACCAAACTGAAACTATTTTCAGGGAAGCAGTCAAAGAGGAATTAGGCACAGAAAAAGGGAAATTAGGGCAGGCGGTAAATGAAGCGCTTCAATTATGGATTAATAAAAAAAAGCAGGAAGAGATTTCCCAACGGCAATTAGCGCTATTAAAGACTGGTTTTAAATTAGGTAAGTGGAAATTTAACCGGGATGAGCTCCATGAACGAACTAATTGATTGCTATTTGATAGATAGTAATATCTTAGTTTATGCTTATGACCGCACTGAAACAAAGAAAAATGCTCTTGCTGTAAAGATATTGGAAAAATGTTGGAAAAGAGAAGCGGTTTATGCTCTTTCTGTACAAAATTTAGCAGAATTCTTCGTAATTATTACCAAAAAAGTCCCTTACCCCTTGCCTACAGAAAAAGCAGAAGAAATCATCTCGGACATCTGCTCTTTTTCCGGATGGAAGATTCTTAACTATAATCAAGAAACACTTAAACTAGCAATACAATTATATCAAAAACACAAAAAACATTTTTGGGACGCGATTTTAGTAGCTACCATGCTCCAATCAGGAATAACCAAAATGTATTCGGAAAATGAATCAGATTTAAAAGGGTTTGATCAGGTTATGATTAAGAATCCCTTTTTGTAATTATCTCTTCTTCTCTTTCCAATCTAGAAAACTTTCTTTCTTGCGGTTGATAAAATATAAAGTTACAAAGAAGGTAATTACTAGAATCATAAATCCAATCTTGCTTTTGCTCTGGAAATAGACTAAAGTAGCGATAAAAGTGGTCACAATACTGCCCATGAACAAACCCATAATAATACTCTCTTGAAACTTTACCAATAAAGCTAAGATCAGAATAATTAAATTAAAAATAATCATAAACATATATTTCTGCCCTTCATAAGCATTCTTTTCCTCTTCCCAAGCTTTTTGTTCATCCCAATACTCTTCCTGGCATTTCTGCTGTTTCTCAGAAATAGCTAAAGATTGTGCCTCAGTAACTTTCTCAGTTGCAGGATAAGGATATTTGCTGTAACAGTCCGGACCCTGATAATAAGAATCTGTACCGGTATATTTAGGAAAGAAAACATTTGCTCCCATGAAAACCATGGGCACGTATAATAATACAATGATCAAAACATAAAGTAATTTGGTCCAGTTCATCAGAAAGAAGAATAATTAAGAAGTATTTAATAGTTTTGGTTTATCCTGTTCTATAGAAAAAGTCGCCGCCTAGGCCAAAATTGTGCCTGAGCTAAGCTTCTCGTAAGATAAATTTAAGCTGCTTTTTCTTTCTGTTCTATAGCGAGAAAAAGACGAAGGCACGGGCCAAGGCGACTTTTTCGAGATTATCTACAGAGCCGGTCTATCCCACATAATCGATCTTCTGCTCTTTAATCTGTTTAGCGCGAGCTTTGCCGAAATAATCTTCCAGTTGATGGTAAGCTTCTTCGATTTCTTTATCCACAGAAGGCTTGACCACTTCTAAAGCTTTCAGGAAATGTTCCATCTTCACTTCTTTGCATTTAATATCTTCCCGCAAGGCAATCATCGCTGCTTCCCGGCAAACCCCTTCAATATCTGCTCCCACATAGCCTTTGGTTTTTTCAGCAAGTTTTTCAGCATTAATTCCTTTAGCTAGAGGCATACGTTTCAGATATATTTCAAAGATTTTTTTCCTTCCCGCTTCCTCCGGAACTGGAGTAAAGATAATCCGATCAAATCTTCCCTGGCGCAATAAAGCCGGGTCCAGAATATCCGGGCGGTTGGTTGCCCCAATTACTACCACATCATTCAGGCTTTCTAAACCGTCCATCTCTGTAAGCATCTGATTGACAATTTTTTCATTAACTCGATGCCCCTCATCACCAGAACCGCTTCTGCGCGGAACTAAAGCATCAATCTCATCAAAGAATAAAATGGTAGGAGATGTTTGTCTAGCTTTTCTAAATATTTCTCGAACTGCTTTTTCCGATTCACCAACCCATTTAGATAATAAGCTTGGCCCATTAACTAAAATAAAATTAGCTTCACTTTCTTTTGCTACTGCTTTAGCCAACATAGTCTTACCGGTTCCCGGTGGACCATAAAGTAAAATACCTCTAGGCGGCCTGATCCCCATGCGCTTAAACACTTCCGGCTGTTTCAAGGGCCATTCTACTGCCTCTTTCAATTTGTTTTTGATCTCTTCTAATCCCCCAATATCTTCCCAAGTGACATCCGGAATTTCTACCATCACTTCTCGCATCGCCGAAGGACGCACAATCTTCAAAGATTCCTGAAAATCTTGTTGAGTAATCATTAATTTTTCTAAAATTTCTTTAGGAATGGTCTGGCCATCTTCAATTCCTTCCTTCTTCAGGTCTGGAAGAACTCTTCTTAATACAATCATAGCTGCTTCTTTAGCTAAAGCGTTTAAGTCTGCACCTACAAAACCATGGGTTACTCGAGCAATCTCTTTAAGAGCAACATTTTTAGAGAGAGGCATATTTCTGGTATGAATTTTTAAAATTTCCAAACGACCTTCTTTTCCAGGAACTCCAATCTCAATTTCCCGATCGAACCTTCCCGGCCTTCTCAAAGCAGAATCTAATACTTGGGGCATATTCGTTGCTGCAATCACAATAACTTTTCCTCGGGATTTCATCCCATCCATTAGTCCCAATAACTGAGCAACTACTCTTTTCTCTACATCTCCCCGCGTCTCTTCCCGCTTGGTAGCAATAGCATCAATCTCATCAAAGAAAATTATAGAAGGTGCGTTCTGTTCTGCTTCTTCAAACTTTTTCCTTAAGTTCGCTTCCGATTCGCCATAGAATTTGGACATCACTTCCGGCCCGTTAATTAAAATGAAATGGGAATTAGTTTCAGAAGCTACCGCCTTGGCTAATAAAGTCTTACCAGTACCTGGCGGACCATGCAATAAAACTCCTTTGGGAGGCTCGATACCTAATTTTTCAAATATTTCCGGATGTTTTAAAGGCAGTTCAATCATCTCCCTAACTTTCTTGATTTCGTCTCCTAAACCGCCGATATCTTCATAATTTATTCCTAAACTTAATCCTTCCTCTTCTTTAAGTTCTATCGCTTGAGGATTGAATTCCACTTCAGTTTCTGGAGTGACCACTACTATCTCTTTCTTAGGAATAGTATCTACTACCATAAATTTCAGATCTCCAAAACCAAAACCAGCAAACTGCGCTTCCATTGCCGAGAAAATACTTTCCATATTATTTCCGCTGACATTTACTCTTCTTCTCGACCCGCTTAAAGAAATAATATCTCCTTTCACTAAAGCCTTGCTCATTAAGCTGCGCTTAAACAATTCCGGAGAAGCTCTGATCATCACTCCTTTCTGGGCCGGAGCGATAATTACTTTTTTCGCAGGTTTAATTTCCGCTTTCTTGACTGTAACCATTTCCCCAATGGAAGTTTTGGCATTCCTACGCAGATTTCCATCCATACGAATAATATTTAGGCCAATATCTCCAGGATAAGCTCTATCCACAATTGCAGCAGTAATTCTTTCTCCTTTAACTTCCACTATATCTCCAGAATTCACTCCCATCTCTTTCATAAAGCCAGAATCTATTTTAACGATACCTCTATTTACATCATCTTGTACTGCTTCCATTACTTTTAGTTTAAGTTCTGGTAGTGCCATAAGGTATCCTCTTAGAAGATTGTTTTTATATAAAGTTTATGGTTTTAAAAGTATATTACTACTGATTAATAACGAAAAGCTTATAAATTAGGCTCCATTATTAAATGAAATATAACTTTAAAACTGAATAAAACGCCTAAAATGAGATCAACACTTTGTACTGTTTTAGCTGGACTGAGTTTAATCCCTTCTATAGCTATCTCTAAAATTCCAGCATCAAAAATGGACCCATTAGTTGTAAAGGTAGTAGAATTATTAAAAGCTGATCCCACAACCTCCCGTAATTCACAAGAAACCCGCGCATCAGATCTTTCCCATTGTACAACCACGGCTATCTGTCCAGCCAAGTATGGAATCTTAATCTCGTATACCCAAAAATTTCAAGAGGAAAATAGACTAATTATCATAGAATATACTGACTACGATGATAAAAATTCGGAAAATACTCCGCCCTACTTCCAATCGGATGGAATAATCGGGTCAGCAGATTCGCTCAGCATTTATGTGACTTTTGATTTTGTCCGGGGAAAAAAATTAAGATTCAATTATGGCTTTAAAGATGGGGGATTAGACCAAAAATTAGATGAAGAATCAGATTCTTTCTATGGAGATGTACTTGAGTTGGGGGTAAGTTCAAAAGAAGCCGAAGATTATTATGATGAAAAAAGAACAGAAATCGATCAAAAATATACTTATTTTCTTAGAAATGCTGAAAGAAGATTAACTCAAAAAAAAGAATAAAAAACAATCTAACCTAAACTACTTATTCCTCTTCTTTTTCTTCTTTCTCTTCTTTCGGAGCAGGCCCGGCTTTGATCTTAGGCAAGGGCAAAGGGCTAGGCAAACTTACTTCTTCGCTAATCTTTATCGCTTGGATATTACCTTTATGCAAAGCAGCATTGATCACCATCTCCATTACCTCAGGAGGAATTCTTTTATTTTTATCCCAACCTTTCTTGATCTCATCCACTTTCTTTTTATCTTCAACATAAAGAACCTGGCCTTCCACCTCAATTTTGCCGTAATTTGGCTCATAATTACAGATAAAGCCAAAAGTAAATTTAAGACCTTTCTTGCCTTCCATAGCAAAGGTAAAATCTTCCAGCTCTTTGATTGAAACATTATTATTGATTTTTATCTGGCCGCCTTTAGCGTCTAAATCTCTTTCTGCAATAATTTTATGTAAATTTATTTTCACAATTGTCATTGTTAACCACCTTTTTCTGTTTTTACTAGACTTTATTCGTTTTCATCCATTAGCAAGGATAGTTATTTATAAATTTTCCTGGATTTTTTTTGGTTTTGTTCAGTCCCCTTCTTTCTTTCCCTCATCTTCCACTGCAAAACTCCCCGCCACCAGTAGCGGGAAGGCAATCGTAGCATCACAATGAATCTTGACATTGGGAGCATTAGCTTTTACCTTACCCCAGGTAATGGCCTCTTCCACTCTCGCTCCTGAATCCGAGCCGTCATATTCCTGGGCAGTATTGATATAGACTACAAAATCAAACCCTTCCTTGAAAATATTAGCATTGAGAGCAAAATGTTTGCTAATTCCTCCCCCTAAGAGAATTCCCCCCGTTTTCTCAGAATTTAAGACCAACTGAACCATATCTTTCATTTCTTTGGCAATATCAATCAGAAAATCCGGATGGCTCTGCTTGAAAAAGAAGATTAAATCTCCGAAAGAGCCATCAATCAATCCTGGGCAGAATATTGGAATATCATTCTTAGCTGCCCAATATAAAACCGAAGATGGATGATTAATTTCCAAACCTAATTCTCGTATCAAATCTTTAGG
>ORJL011382126.1_pt1 | contig 42980 bp, 42 predicted proteins | sample 1779941 | NCBI WGS metagenome assembly ORJL01 (sample SAMEA104232317, study PRJEB22302) | groundwater metagenome | biome: forest; feature: aquifer; material: groundwater | place: USA | collected 2011-08-07 | depth 5.8 m | reverse complement strand
GCCCGCATTCAACCAGTAAGTGCAACACTCGCGGATTTGAAGACCTCCGCCGGTGTTTTGAATCCGAGGCATTTCCTCGGTCGGTTATTGAGCCAGCGCTCAACCGATTGAATCCTGCTCTTTGAGATCGTAGCAAAGTCCGTCTTCTTTGGGAAGAAGCGTCGCACCAGGCCGATGGTATTCTCGACGGTTCCGCGTTCCCAGCTGTGATAGGGTTCGCAGAAGTAAGAGCGTGTCCCGAGGATCCGGTTTGTGCGCATGTGTTCGGTGTTCTCGGTGCCGTTGTCATAGGTGATGGAAAGCCTCATTGTCTCGGGGTAGCGGCTTAAACGGCGTGTCAGGGCAACGCTCATGTCCCTGGAGCCTTTCTGCCGAAGCTTGGCAATCCGAGTATAGCGGGCCTTGCGCTCGACCGTGACCTGCAAAGCGGCAAGACTTTTACGGGAGACCACGGTATCCGTCTCCCAATGACCAGCTTGGCGGCGCTTCTGGACGCATATGGGGCGCTTCCGGATCGAAACTCTCTCGGGGATATGGGTTTTCTTATGGCGGCGCGAGTATCCTCGGTTCTTGCGCTTTCGGTGCGCGCGCACAAGACACGGGATAAGATGCCGCGCTTCGGAGTACACCCATTGGTAGATCGCCTCATGGCTGATGGAGTGCTGGGGATGCCGGATTTTAAGCCTCCCGGCAATGAGCTCGGGCGACCAGCCTCTGCGGAGGCGGTGTTCCACGTAGTGACGGATGACATCGTTTTTAAGGCGCCGGTGGCTCCGGGATAAGCGGTTTCGCTCCTCCGAACGCTTTTGCGCCTTGTGGGCGAGATAGTAGCCGGTGCGAACCGGAGGGGCGTTCCGCCTGAGTTCCCGCGAGAGGGTTCCAGGGCTCCGTCCCAAGACCTTCGCAATCTCGCGGAGTGATTTGCCCTGACTTTTGAGAACAGAGAGTAGATCGCGTTCATGGTTATCGAGGTGTTTGTAGGTTGTCGGCATAGTCCACGCATCATAGCGCGGAAGCCTTCAGACCCACCAAGTGTTGCACTTCGTTATTGAACCGGGGAGGGTTATGTTTGACAAAGATCTCTCGATTTTATACGGGGTCACGACAAAAGCCCTGAACCAAGCTGTCAAAAGAAACCCCGACCGTTTCCCCGGGGATTTCATGTTTCAACTAAATAAGGAAGAGGCTATTTCAAGGTCACAAATTGTGACCTTGAAACGCGGACAGAATATCAAATACCTTCCCTATGCCTTTACGGAACACGGTGTAGCCATGCTCTCTAGCGTTCTAAATAGTAAAGCCGCCATCAGAGTCAGCATAGGGATCATTCGGGCTTTCGTAAAAATGAGAGAGCTTACGGAAGCCCACAGGGACTTATGGCTTAAGATCGACGAAATGGAGAAAAAATACGACCATCAATTTCAGATCGTGTTTAAGGCTGTCAAAATGATGCTGGAAAAAGATAACGACGGCCCGCCGAAGCGGTTTTGAGGGTTATTCCTTCGCCAGGATCTCGTCCACACGCTGTTGGATGTAGAGCGGCTCTTCGACAGAGACGACGCCTTTGGACTGCGCCTTGATGAGGTCATAGGCCTTGCTATACGGAACGAGCGCCTCGCGGCCGCGGGCCAGGCCCGCCAGAGCATCGCCGTGGTAGATATGGCCGGCGGGGTCATCGGGGGTCTTCTGTATCATGTTCTGGGCGTGGACCAGGAGCGCGTCGTAGCGCCGGTCAAGGCGGTAGTAAAGGCCCACCGTGTCGTCCCTGTCGGGGCCGGACTTCTTTAGCCTCAACGTCACGGGTCCCGACGAGGCAGATGCGGCAAAGACCTGGATCGTGTAGACTCCCGGTGCGAGCGCCCCAAGCGCCTCGGGCTCGGCTCCAAAATAAAGCGCGACGCGGTCCTCTTTCAACGTGATACCGTATTTTTTTTGAGCCGAGTCCGCGAGAGGGCGTATGGCGAGTTTGACGTCGCGGCCGCCGGCGTCCTTCACTTCAAAACGCACGAGAGCGGCCAGGGGCTTGCCCTTGGAACCCACGGCCACGGCCTTGAGTTCGTTGAAAATCCTGACGTGCAGAAGAAGCGGCTTGTCCTGCCCGTGTTCGATGTCGCCGGCTCCCATTGCCGTAAGGTACACCTCGGTGCCATCCTTCGCGGGGTCCGCGAAAACCGCCGTAGACGTGAACGCCAGCGCGATCACAAGCAGGAGCGTCTTAAGCCGCGGAATCATTGATCACCATTTGTCCATTGCAGTCACCGACGGTGGGATCCCCGGCGACGCGGTTGCCGGCGTTGAAGCCGGTGCCTACCTTGACGGAGCAGAAACCCGTGAATCCGGGATGGTCTCCGATACAATCGACGGACCCATCCTCCTGGCGGAACGCCCTGCCGTGATACTCGTAACGCATGTAGCAGTCGACCGCGCCGCTGGACTGGTTGTGCTTCTCGCCGAAGCGGATCAGCCGGGGAAGGTTGTATTCGCAGAGCGTCGCCTGGTCGTGCGTGTGGGCCATGATCTCGTAGCCGAAGAGAGTCATGCCTGCGAAAGGATTATAGTCCCTCCAAGTGCCCGGCGGATACCATTCTTCCTGCCAGGTGGCCGTATCGCCGTGGTGGTGGACGCCGATGGCGTGGCCGAGCTCGTGGACAACGGTGTCGGCCACACTGGAGCTGCGGTGGTTGGCCGGAAAGATCTCGACGCGCGTGCAATTTTTGGGCGGGCCGAAATCGCTCGTGTCCGTGTATCCCAAAAGACCGTTGCCCGGCTCGTCGAGCTCGATGAGGACCAGACAGTGCTGGTCGACTTCGTGCGCATGGCCGTGGTTGAAATTGACGACGCGGTCACGGTGGTTCATCGGCTTGACGCGGATAACGGGAATGCCGGTGACGTGCTCAAACATGTCGACGCCGGGGAGCCCGAATATATTCTGGATAAAGAGCTCCTTCTTCTTCCAATCGAGACGGTTGTGAGAGTCATACTTATTGTAGAAGCCGCGGTATTCTTCGTAAGCCGAAAGGCCGTCACCCTTGACGCCGTTGCCCTTGGGGTCGTCTTCGTCGTCGTCGATCGCGCGGACGGCTCCCGTCTTGTCGGGCGCGTACCCGTCGGAGATCTGGTTCTTGTTGGTGTCCTTGGGAACCGGTACGAGCGTCTTCTCGCGCGTCTCTTCTACAGCGAGAGGATATCTTTCGGGGCGGCCGCCGTAAACCGGCACAAGCGCGGCGCAGCCGTCACACGTCGCCTCCATCCGGCTGAACGAACCGAAATCCTCGGACTGCACGAGGAACGTGAACACGTTCTGCTCGTCGTTGGTCGTACATTTTCCGAACTGTCCGGCGCCGGCAGGGTCTTCTTCGCACGTGGTGCCAAGATTGTTTTCGGCCTTCATGAAAATATCGGGTGTGTCCTGCGGATCCGCGGGGAGGTCCCGGTTTAAGCATCTTCCCTTTTCGTTTGAACGCTCGACGAAGCGCACGGAGATCTTGCGCTTACGCTTCGACGGGACCCACACGCCGGGCCGCGAGGGATCGGGCTCGTAGATCTTGGCGTAGACGTTGGTGTTGTTGCCATACTGGGGGACCCATTCGTCGTCTTCACGCTGGAGAAGGATGCCGACCGGTCCGTCGTCGACCGCTTCGCCATACACAGTGGGGTCCAAGTCGTCGAGGATCGAACCACCGTCGCCGCCCGTTGTGACGACCGGCGGGCCTGTGGGACCCGGTTCGTCCGGATGCGCCGGCGCAGGTGGCGGAGGAAGTCCGGGGTCTTCTGCGGGGGCAGGCACGGGCTCGGGTTCCGGTTGAGGGGCGGGAACAGGCTCAGGCTCTGGAGCCGATGCGGGGGGATCTTTTTTTCCTCCCGGAAAGCGATTGCCTTCGGACCAATTGCCGCTTGAATCTTCGGCTCGGCGCGTCACGGAGCCGTCAGCGTTGGTCCACTCGCTGATGCGAAGGCCTGTGTCGGGGTCGAGCCAGGTTTTCTTGGCCCCTCCGGCCGCGGGGTGCGTGACTTGAGAGACGGTACGGCCGTCCGCGCCCGTGACGATCACAGTGCGCGAACCGTCGCCGTTCAATGTGACGCGCGTCGTGTTGCCGGCGCCATCGACAGATTCCATCGACGTCACTTCCCTTTCGCCCTTCTTGGGAGGCGGCGCTATTTTGATCTCCGTGCCCGTCGAGAGGACACTCAATTGAAACGGCACAATGAACGAATGCTGCTTATTTTTGTCATCGACGACCTGGATGGCAAGCTTCCACATGCCCGGTTCGTCGGTGACGCGCACGCGGCCCGCGGAGAGCCATTCTTTTTCCTGTGTGCCTGCGACGCCAGCCAGAAGTCCGAACCCGGCGAACGCCTCACCCGAGTGATCGTCGTCGGAATTCCCTTCGGCCGGCCCCTCGTGGCCGGGGCGGCAGTTGGCCCAGGCTGTCCCGACGAGCCAGTCCGTCAAAAATGCCAGCGTCCTGCGCTTTTGCGGCAAATACTTCGCACGCTTGGCGCCGATCTGGCTCATAGGGAAATTGTCGATCTCGGAGATCTTGTAACGCTTGCCCGACGGGCTGATGAGCTCAAGACGGTCGACCTTGGGACGCATCTTTCGCGGCGTGGGCCAGGCCTCGACGATCACGTCGCTCCCAGAGCGGTACACGCGGCCGACGACCTTCATGTCGCGGTCTTCCTGCTTGTATTCGAAGTAATCGGAGGTTTGGCCCTGCGCCGGCGCGGGAAACGCCGCTGAGAGAACGAGAGCGATCGAAACTAACTTAAATGCGAATTTCACCGGCGGCCGACTCCTTGTGTCTCACCATGGGACGATTATTCCACAAAGACCCCCTCGGGGGCGAGAAAAAAAGGATCTATTTCTTTGGACCACGCTTCGTTTTTGGATTGGAGGGCTTGCCCTTGGGACGGCGGGCGTTGCGCTTCTTGGCGCGGTAGAGCTTATTGATCGTGAGGCGCTTTTTGCGGGTCGTACGGACGATGCCGGGCTTTTTCTTTTTCGCGGCGAGCGCGGCCGCCTTTTTCTTTTTGTTGGAAAGCTTGGGCTTCGCGTCGGCTGCCGGCGGGGCGGGCGCGGCGGCTTCGGGTTCGGGAACGGTGGGCCCGACGTGTTCCCGGTGAAACGCATCGGCGCCCTTGTAATCGATACGCCGTTTGCGCACATTGACATCGTACAGGCCGACACCGGCATCATGAATACGCTCTAAAAACTGGAAATGATCGATGACCCTTTTTTTCGCATCCATGATGGCCGCCTGGATACCGGTCGGACGGAAAAGACCGGGGGCATCCGTCGTCACCTCGGGGCCCTTCTCCATATAAGCCTCCCCATCGTACGCGAAAAACGTCATACGGTTGGGCCCGACTTCGACGGTATAAGCGACAACGCCGGCCTCTGTCAAAAGATCGAGGAATTGAGCGTACGCCAACTTTTGAGTGCGCATCTGTTTCAACACGTCCTGGACCTTCCCGGCAAACTCAGGGCTCGCTTCGTAGCGGAAGAGGTCTCTTTTTCTGAGTTTCAGGTCCGGCTTGAGCGTGGTGAGCGCCGTCAGGATCTTGTCCTGGATATTGGGCGTCACGTGCCTGCCGGCCCTGCCCTTCTGGACGTTCTTGAAACTGAGCTGCTCGGTCGAAGCGCCGACAAGATCGGCGTTGGAAAGACCGAGCTTGGTCATGAGCGCATCCAGCGGCTGGATCTGGCCGGTCATAGGTGAAACTTCCCCTGGTCGTTGAAGCCTTTTTTGTTGAGGCCCTTCTGGAATTTCTTCTCCAACTCTTCGATGGAGGCCTTAAGGCCGCCGAGGATCTTTTCGACCTGATCCGCGTTGTACTCGTAGCTCGACGTGCTCGACAGATTACCGATGAGAGCGATCTTGGCGAGCGCGTTGTTCACGCGATGCTCGGCCAGGCGCTTGAACTTCGCGTCTTTCGATTCTTCGGGTGATCCTGCGGATTCGATCTCCTGATCGGCCATGGCGGCGTGTCAGTACTGATCGCCGGAGGACGGTTGGGCGGCGGCCTGCTGCTTTGCTTTGGCCTTGGCTTTCATTTTAGCCGCGTCCAGCATAGCGCGGACAGCCGGTTCTTTGGAATAAGCGATCGACATGAGGATGTTGGTCACCGGAACTTCCTTTTTCAGCTTCGGGTCTTCCGCCACGCCGGTGATCATCTCCGCATAACGGGCGGGCGGAGCGCTGATCGGGATCCCCTTCGTCTGCAGGTGAGAGATCAGCTTCGTGACGAGCGCTATCCGCTCATCCTGCTTCATGAGCAGCCAGTCGATGTTGGTCGGGCCCTGATTCTGACCGGGCTTGGCGTACGAAACGGCCGTCACCAGAAGCAGGACAACGGCGATGAGTGCGGATTTTTTCATGTTGTTTGAATGTCTCTCGCCGGATCAGTCTTTGTTGAGCTTCGTGAACTTGGCGCCTTCGAGCGTCAGGTTGTACATAAGACCCTTCTGGTCGAGGATGAAGCCGAGGATCGGCTGATTGAGTTTCGACGAATCAAGATCTCCGCCCGCGCCCACGGCCACGACGGCGATCGAGGCGTCGACGCCCGCTTTCCAACCTTCGCTGGCGCGGAACTTATCGAGCGCTTCAGGCTGCATGAAAAGCACGATGATCGACTTTTTCTGCGCGCCGAGCTGGAAACCGAGCGACGCAGCGGCCGTGCTGTAATAATCGACCGTCTTGCCGTCGACGCGGAGCGCGCCTTCGCCGTATTCACCGCCGACGAGCATGCCCGCTTTGATCACGGACGGAAATATGAGGACACCCTTCGCGTCTTTGACGAGATTTTTGCCGCCGGACACGCTTTCGTAGAATTTCGTGAGCGTTGCGTCGGCATCGGCGTCGAGCGCCACTTTTGACGCGGCGAATACATTGGGGGCGAACGTCATTCCGAGCATGATCGCGATCAAAAATCCGGCTGTTTTCTTCATTTTTTTCTCCTGGATCGAATTAAAACGCACTGGTTGAACAATCACTCTCCGAAATCGTCGAATTCGTAGCGGATGTCGTCAAAGTAGAACGTGATGCCTTTTGGGTTCATATCGGCGTTGGCCATCCAGCAAAAGCCGCCGCTGATCGCCGAAAGATCCGCCTTGGAAAGATCGATCGTGTATTGGCGCCATTCTTTGGTCAGCACGATCGCGGGGATCACGACCTCAGCCGTGTCCTGGAAATTGCCTCCGATGCCGCCCATCTTCACCGTTTCGATGCGCTCGTCGCCGAATTTACCGCGGGCCCAGAACGTGAGACGTTTCGCACCGCGCAGATCATAGCGGCCGTCGATGCCGCCCCAGTTGTTGGCAGGATTCTGCCAGTATACGCCGGCCCAGCGGGCGCCGCGCGTCACCTTCGCGGTGTAGACAAACTCGAGGCACGTCTTCCCGGAATACGGAGCGATGAGGCATCTTGGGTTCATCCTGATGTCATTCCAGTCACCCATCATGCCTGTGGGAAAAAAATGGTTGGCTTGACCCTTAGCGTCGGAATAAACGTAAAAATATTCGTTATGGGCGAAACGAGGGGCTTTGGAAGAAGCCTGGACAACCGGCTCTGCCGGAAGAAACATGTCAGGTCCGCCGCCGATGGATGTGGGCGGAGACGGAGCGCTGGGCGTTGGGAGGAACTCGATCCCATACTGATTTTGCCGGGTAGAGTCCTCTGGATCTACATCCAACGTGTTTGCCATTAATGGGTTAGAGAAATACAAAAAAAGCGAAACTGCCGCTAGGAACGCTCGAAAAAGATTCATGACCACCTCCGTGTACCACGTAAACACCGGGCAAATAACCCACCGAACCCGGTTCACACCGACCCTGATTTTACATCACCTTTCGACAGAATATCAAAAAAAATCATTCAGTAAAAAACCCGGCCCGTAAGGAGGGCCAAGACATAATTGGGAGACCTGTTAGAAGCGCTTGCGGCTCGGGGCGCCGCCATAATGATGCGGACGGCGGCCGCGGTGATGCGATTGGCCGCTATGTCCCTGCTGTCCCGGTCCACCCTGCGAAGCGCCCGACGGACGGTGTTGTCCGTACCGCTGCTGACCCTGATACCCACGCGACGGCGCAGCCGCATGAGAGAAACGCTCGGCGGGCACATCGGGATGCGTCGAAACCGGCAGTACACCCTGGATCAAACGCTCGATGGCGCGCACATCGGCGCCCTGATCGGGCGTCGCGAATGCGATCGCATGGCCTTCCCGTCCTGCGCGGCCGGTACGGCCGATGCGGTGCACGTAATTCTCGCTGTCATCGGGAAGATCATAATTGATAACAAGCTCGATCCCCTTCACGTCGATGCCGCGCGCGGCGATGTCGGTCGCGATCAGCACACGGTAGCGGCCGGTCTTAAAACCCTCGAGCGCTTCACGCCGCTGGCTAAGCGTGCGGTTGGCATGGATCTCGGCGGCGGCATGGTTGGTATCACGCAACGCGCGCGTGAGCTTCTTGGCGTTGGCTTTCGTGCGGGCGAACACAAGCACGCTGCCATGATACTGCGCGAGAAGCTTCGTGAGGAGTTGGCGCTTGGCTTCCTGGCGCACGATGAAAAGCTCCTGCTTGATCTTCTCCGGAGCAGATCCCTGGCGCGCGATCTCGACGCGGATCGGCAATTTCATATACACCGAAGCGAGCTTTAGGATCTCCTCGGGCATCGTCGCTGAGAAAAAAAGCGTCTGACGCACGGCCGGCAGGTGCTTGGCAATACGCTCGATCTGCGGGGCAAAACCCATGTCGAGCATGCGGTCCGCCTCGTCGAGGACCACCACCTTCACATCGGCGAGGTTCACGGTGCGGTGTTCGATATGGTCGAGCAAGCGGCCGGGCGTGCAGATCAGGATGCGCGTCGTGGGCCTGCGGAGCATCTGGATCTGCGCGGACATGTTCATGCCGCCGATGAGGATCACTGAGCGGCAATTGAAGGGTTCGCCGAGCCGCCGGATCGCCTCGTCGACCTGGAGCGCCAGCTCACGCGTAGGCACCATGATCAGCGCGCGGCCGGGGGCCTGCGCTAGACGCTGGATGATCGGGATACCGAATGCGAGCGTCTTACCGGTACCCGTCTGCGCGATGCCGAGGACATCCTTGCCCTCGATGGCGACCGGGATCGCTTTCTGTTGAATGGGAGTCGGGATCTTGTATTTCATCTTCTCGATCGCATCGAGTATGCCCGGCGCGATGCCGAGTCCAAAAAAACTGGGGTGCTGGGTTTCAGGTGTCATTTTATAAAGCCTTTGGAGTTGGTGCGTACGTTGGGCCTGATCAACAGGCGAAATTACCTACGGGAGATAAGCGTCCGCTTCGATTTCGACGAGCATATCGGGGTCGATGAGCTTCGAGACCTCGACGATGGTGGTGGCGGGACGGGCATCACCGAAAAACTCGCCATGGGCTTTGCCGATCTTTTCCCAATCGGAGATGTTCTTGAGGTACATGCGCGTGCGCACAACGTCCTTGCAGGAAGCGCCGGCCTGCTTGAGCGCGGATTCGATATTCTTCAGCGTCTGTACCGCCTGAGCGTACGCGTCGTTCTTGCCGACAAGCCCTTCGGGCGTCGATGCGCTCGAACCTGAAACATGGACGTACGAACCGACCTTGACCGCACGCGAGTAGCCGATAAGAGGCTCCCATTTGCCGCCTGAGGAGATGTTCTGTCTGATCATCCCGCTATTAGGCCACAAAATCGGCCAAACCGCCACACTTTCGATGTTAGCGCCGTTGGCTGTCTAATTGAGGGCCGCAACGACACGAGATGAGGCTTTTTCAGCAGACTGCTAGCGACAGGCAGCTAAAAGAGAGGCATTGGTAGGGTATTTTTCGAGTTGTTCGACGAGCGTCTTGGCCGCTTCGACCGCGCCCAACGACGCCAGCGCACGGCGGAGCTTATGGATCTTGGAAAGCTCCTCGGCGGCGACGAGGCGCTCTTCTTTGCGCGTGCCGCTCTTCGAAATGTCGACGGCCGGAAAAATACGGTGACTCGAGATCTCGCGCGAGAGGACGATCTCCATATTGCCGGTGCCTTTAAATTCCTCGAAGATCACCTGGTCCATGCGGCTGCCGGTATCGACCAGGATCGTTGCAAGGATCGTGAGCGAGCCGCCGTTTTCGATCTTGCGTGCCATGCCGAAGATACGGCGCGGGATCTCAAGCGCGCGGGCATCGACGCCGCCGGACATCGTGCGGCCGCTCGTGGCGCGTTCGGCGTTGTGCACGCGTGAAAGACGCGTCAGTGAATCGATGACGACCATGACGTCCTTCCCCTCGCCCGCCTCACGCACGACTTGCTTCATGAGCGCTTCAGCCGTGCGGATGTGGTTTTCGTACGTCTCGTCGCACGACGACGAACGCACTTCAGCCTGGACGCTGCGTTTGAAATCGGTGACTTCCTCGGGACGTTCGTCGATGAGAAGGCAGTAGAGTTTCACGGACGGCGTGCCTTTCGCCACCGCCTGGCAGATATGTTTGAGGTACGTCGTCTTACCGCTGCCGGGCGGCGCGACGATGAGTCCGCGCTGGCCCATACCGATGGGACAGATGAGATCCATCGCGCGCACCGTCAGCTCCGCAGAGCCGTCTTCCAGGCGGATGCGCGGCGTGGGATCGATCGCGGTGCCGGCCAGGAAACGTGCTTCGGCCCCGTCGACGGGACGCGGACGGTTCATATGGTGTTCGGGGCGATAGTAGGGACGGTTCATTTTTCTTTGAAGAGTTCGCCCTGGCGGCTGATGCGGACGACCCCTTCGATCTTCACCTTGATGACAATGACTTTGCTTGGAATTTCGAGCTCGAAGTGCTCGTTCGGCTTGCCGCTCTTCATGCCCTCGATCAGGCGGTCAGCGGAAAGACGGATAAGCTTCTTGTCGAAATCCTGCAGGATTTTTTCGTATTCGGGGCCCTCCTCCAAAAGCGTCGTCGGCCCGCTCATGCGGTAGCCCTCAAGACTGTCCAGATCCATGAAAGACATCGACGCGCGCGGATTCATGCGCAGGTTCTCGACGGTCTTGGCGATCGCATAATCAATGAGATAGACGAAACCGTCCTCCAGTTTAAACAGGAATTTGGGAGCCGCATGCGGTTCACAGTGAGTGTCCGCAGTGGCGATGCTGATGAAGTTTCTGTTTTTAAGAAGCCGGCTTATTTTTTCGAGGATCATACATTTAATTATAGATTAAGGGGATACAAGACCGGAACGGATGACAGGATCATTCTACCGTAAAATCGGGAAAGCGGCAGAATTAAATTCAGACCGGCCGGGGACGGTGAAGATGTGAAGAGCGTATCGATAAGCGCGCCGGCGCCGATCAACAACCCTCAAGCACTCCGTTGTTTTCATGTTTATCCCTCCCCCTCACTTGATTAGACGCAGAGGGAGCTCAAAAAGCGTCGGTAAAATACCCGTTAAGCGTACAAGTACTCGTTAAATTGAATTAAACCCTTTCACCGCCGCCCACGTCTAACTGTTGGACAAATGAAATTGGCATTCCCTTTAGGAGCGTGGGATAATTGAACGTGTTTGCATAATCAAGGAGTGACTCACATGAAGAAAAATGCGGTGACAGTGCTGGCGTCGGCTTGGGTGGCGGTCATGTTGGTCTTAGCCTCTCCCGCCCTTGCGGCCGACAAAGATAATAATCCCCCCGGCTCGGCGGGCGGAAAGGGCACGAATTGGGAAAATCCTCCCGGACCTGAGGGCGGCCGGGGCGCAAGTCCTGACAAAAAGCACTATGGCTTGAAGAAAAAAGCTGACCGCAATAACGACGGCGTGGTCGACCAGGCTGAACAAGAGATGGCGGATAAAATAAAAGCACGCCGGAAGGACAAGGCCGACACCAACGATGACGGCGTGGTCGACGAAGCAGAGAAAGCCCAGGCAAAAGCGATACGGGCCGAGAAAAAAGAACCGGTGAAAGAAAAAGCGGACATAAACGGCGATGGGACCGTCGACAAGACCGAACGCCGGGAAGCCAAGCAGGCGTTTCTGGAAAAACACGACCGTGACAACAATCCTCCCGGACCAAAAGGCGGAAAAGGCACCAATTGGGAGAATCCCCCCGGACCTCAGGGCGGAGCCGGCGCGAGCCCGGATCGGCGTCACAAAGACTAACGTTTCCGTAATATAAACCCCCGCCGGGCTGTTGTCCGGCGGGGTTTTTTTATTCTACGATTATTTTTGGATCAGGATCTTTTCGGGCTTGTCGGTGTGGCGGCGATGCGAACAGTAGCCGTGCGGATTTTTTTCGAGATACTTTTGATGGTATTCTTCCGCATCCCAGAATTCCCCCGCCGGAACGATCTGGGTGACAATGGGATCGTCGTAAACTTTTTCCTTTTCGAGCGCCTTGATGGCATCTTTGGCCTTCTTTTCCTGCTCCGCCTCGTACGTGAAGATAACCGAGCGGTACTGTGAGCCGATATCCGGACCCTGGCGGTCTTCCGTGGTGGGGTCGTGCCATTCAAAAAAAACCGCCAGAAGCCCCTCGTACGAAACTTTTGCCGGGTCGTACGTGACCTCGACGACCTCGGCATGCCCGGTACGGCCCCCGGAGACGTCCTCGTAAGTCGGGTTTTTTTTAGTGCCGCCCGCGTAGCCCACGCGCGTGCTGACAACCCCCGGAACTTTTCTGAAAATCTTTTCAACGCCCCAAAAACACCCGGCCCCGAAAGCGGCCTTTTTTGTTTGTGCCACGGTATCCCCCACAGCCGCCGGAGAAGCGGCAAAAAACAAGAAGATCATTGCCAACGCCACAACACGTCTCATCGCCTAGCCCCGCGTTATTCTACTCCGGAATCGCAGCAAAGAATTAAAAAAACCCGCGCCGATATTGACGCGGGTTTTTTGGAGACTTTGCTAAGCGGGACTAGGCCGCTTTGCCCTTCAAGTGCTCAGCCGCCACTTCGACGGGATCTTTATATGCGGCATAGGAGCCGAGTTCCTTGCCCGAAGCGTCATAGACCTTGAAACCGATGAGTTGCTCCTGGGGAGTGATTTCGTTCTTATACGTCAATAAAAGACCGTTCTGCGCGGAACGTAATTCCCTGGCAACCCCTTTTTCGTAAACAAGGGAGGACCCGTCCGCGAAGTCGAATTGCACCGGCTTATCGGCATCGTACTTGAATGTTCCGATAAGCTCCCCGCCGTCGGATCCGCTCTTAGATGCGTAGCGCTTCACCACGGGAGAGGCGGCCAAACCCTTCTGCCCGCTGTAATCGTAATCGTCGAAAACCTGCGCCTGGCGGTGCACGACACGCTTGGGGCGCGCGGCCTCATCGTACGTATACACTTTTGTCCTGCCGTTAGGATCGGTAGCCGTCTCGACCACGTCCTTGTAATGAACCTGCGTATACGTGTATTTGAAACCTTCGGAGGATGCCGCACTTTTTAAAAAACCCGTCTCCGTACCGCCCCCTGCCGTGCCCGCTCCGTTCGTAAACTTGATGACATTGATAACTTCGTTCTTGTCACCCAGGGTCGTAATTTTTGTGGGCAGACCGGACGCATCGTACTCATAGACCGTCGACCTTCCGCTGGGCTCCGATTTCTTGGAGGGGAGCACGGTGTCGTTGATAGTCGTGAAGTCGGTAACCACTCCGTTGGCCGCAGAGGTTTTTGTAAGCACCCCCTTGTCGCCGTAAGAGAACACCGTTTCCATCCCGCGGAAATCCGTCGTCTTTCGGGCCACGACTTCGCCGAATTCATCCCGCTCATGATCGGTCACCGTCTTATCGTCGGCGAGCGTCTGGGCCAGTTCATCGTTTTCATCATAAACATATTCCACCGGCATGCCCCTTAGATCGACCGACTTCACGATCCGCTCGAGGGCCGGCGCACCTTCGTAGAAAAACGTCAAAAACAGATTTTCAGGCTTCGCTTCGGCCTCGCTGGGATATCGTTCGACTTTTTCCAGCGACCTGGAGGCGCCGTAATGATAAACATCGAATGAATCGATGAAATCCCTCCGCGGCTTCGTCCAGTCGTTATGAAGCACATGCGCGATACGGTCGAGGTTTGTCTTGGCGTCGCGCGCGTAGAAAGCCGTATGAAGCTGTTTGTTCTGGCGGCCGAATTGCTTGATGACCGACAGACGGCCTGCGCCGTCGTATTCATATTCGTCATGAGTGCCGTTCGTACGATCCACACGGACCACCTGGAACGCGGACCCGCCTGCACCGGCGGATGGGCGCAGCGTGTATCGATGCGTCGGCTTGCCTGATTTGGCCGGCGTTACTTGAAGCGAAACGATCACCGTCCCGTCAACCCCGTTTTCTGCGCTCACCGCGTTGATCTTTGATTCCGGAACGCCCAAACGACGTGCCAGGTCGCTTGCCGCGAAAGAAGTTCCGGGGGTTTCCGCGGCAGCGGCATACCCGCAAACGAGCGTCAAAGCGAGAATGAAAAATGTTGGTGCCTTGTGCTTTAGCATCGAGATCATCCTTTGGGTGGATTAATTAATTATGCCTATACCTTATCAAATGCACGCAATTATAACATATTATTAGGCGCGCCTAACAAATAATGAAAGCCGCTTCATGTTAAAATCACCTTATCGAAAAGGAGGTCTCTATGAAAAATGTGCAGTGGCCGCTCAACACTCCGGTCGGTCGTCTATACCTCCTCGCTTCCGAAAGAGGGCTTCAAGGGATCTATTGGAAAAAGCAGCGGCACCCCACGGCAAAAAATCTCAAGGAAGCTGGCGCAGAGATAAAAATTCTCGCCCGGGCGGCCCGTGAGCTGGACGCGTATTTCGGCGGACGGCTCCCTTGGGGGCTATTCGGGCGGGCTTCACGTGAAGACAAAGCTTTTGGAACTGGAACGTTAGAAATCCGAGAGTTCTTTCGGCGGGAAAGCGGCGCGAAGAGCGTTCAGGATCGCCAAAAGATCGATGCCTTCCTGAGCGATCGCGCCCAACACGGGCGTGAGGTGCCCGGTGGCGGCAAAACCGATGCCGATGAGGCTTAAGCTTATGCCTCCGACGGCGCTCTGCAGGGCGATCGTGCGCATCCGGCGGCTGATGTGCATGAGCTCGTCCACTTTCGTAAGCGTCGTGTCCATCACCACGATGTCGGCGGCTTCGCTGGTCACATCGCTTTTTTGACCCATCGCCACACCAACCGTCGCGGCCATGAGCGCAGGCGCGTCATTGATACCGTCTCCCATGAAAAGAGTTTTTGCCTTTGCCGTTTCCGAACGTACGATCGCGAGTTTTTCTTCGGGACTTTTTTGCGCGTAGACTTCCGTGATGCCCACCTTCTCGGCAAGATAGCGGACTTCGGATTCCCGGTCCCCGGAAATAAGGATCGTCCGGCTCAAACGATGCTGGGGGCCGAGGTGGCTGATAAAAGACAACCCGTCCGAGCGCGGCGTATCGCGAAAACGGAAAAGCGCCGCATATGCGCCGTCGACGATGACGATGCATTCCATGCCGCCGGTGGGCGGCGGCAGATGTGCGGCGCCTTCGATACTCTCTCTCGTGAACGTCCTGCGGTCCGCGATGCGCACCTTCCTTCCGGAAACGGTGCCGCTCAACCCCTCTCCCGGTACCTCACAAATTTTGGAAGCCTCGTTGACAACGGCGCCGCGGCGGCGTGCCGTGGCAACCACAGCCTCGGCAAGAGGATGCTTGGAGTATCTTTCGAGGCCTGCCGCAAGACCAAGCGCCTCTTCCTCCGAAAAACCCGGCGCGGTGCTGATCTCGGCAAGATCCGGTTCGCCGTACGTGAGCGTGCCGGTCTTATCAAAAATAGCCACGCGGCACTCATCGAGCTCTTCGAATGCGGACGGATTTTTTACGATGATCCCCCGCCGCGCGCAGAGCGACACCGAGCCGATAAATGCGATGGGGATCCCTATCAGGAGCGGGCACGGAGTGGCGACCACGAGAACAGCGAGAAATCGGACCGGGTCACCGCTGGCGATCCATGCCGCGGCCGCGATGGCCAGCGCGGCGGGAGCATACAGCGCTCCCAGGCGATCCCCGACACGCCTCAGGGGCGGGCGCTCGCGCTCGGCGGCCTGCATCACCTGCGTGATCTTGGAATACCGGGAATCAGCGGCACGCGTGGTCACTGAAATTGTGAGCGCTGAATCGCCGTTGATGGCGCCTGAAATAACGGCCGATCCCGGAGCCTTGTCGATCTGGAAAGGTTCTCCGGTCAGATAGGCTTCGTCCATGCGGCCATGGCCTTCGGCCACCAGGCCGTCGACGGGACAAGTCTCGTGAGGGAAAACGACGATCGTATCGCCGGGAACCACCTCGCCCACGGCGACATCGGAAAGCACAGCGCCTATTCGCCGGTGGGCTATGGACGGCATGCGCGCGGCAAGAGCGCCAAGCACGGAAGAGGCGTTGGCAACTGCATATTCCTCGAGCGCCCGGCCTCCGGAGAACATCAGCACGACGATACTTCCGGCCAGCGGTTCGTGCAACAGAATGGCGGCGACGATCGAAAGGCCCGCGAGGACATCCGAACCTATTTCGCGCTTCAGCAGGTCTTTTACGAGATCCCACAAAAGAGGCGGCGCGCCGACCGCCAGGGCGAAATAAAGCGGATACGATTCCAATTTGAGAGCCGGCGCACCGTACCGCAGCGCGACATGCGCCGCGATCATCGCCGTCGCAAACGCCGCGACCAGACTGCTCAGTTGCAAGTGGCGGTCCCGGTCCTGCGGGACTATGGGCGGAGGGGCTACGTTTGTTCTATTTTTTCTTGGCATGCCACACAGTGCGCTGCGTACGGCAGCGTGAGTAGGCGTTCATGGGAGATCGGCTCCCCGCATCCGGCGCATGCGCCGTAAGTACCCGCCTGGATCCTCTCGAGCGCTTCCCGGATCTGGCGCAATTCTTCCGATTCATGCTTTTCTTCCGCTTCAGTCAGGTCCATGTCGCCGATCATCATGGCGGCCTCTTCAGAATCCCGGGGCAGAAGACTGGACGTCTCGCGATCGTGTTGCTTAAGCGATCGGGTAAGCTCACGAAACCGCTGAGTGAGTTTGGCCTCGATCGTCTTCAGTGCCTTATCGTCGAACAGTTTTTTGTCGTTCATCCTGAAGCCCTCCAACTGACTCCATCATAACACGCCCACGACTTAAAGTTTGTGCGGGGAGTTTGCGCGGCGGCCGAAAAGCCTTTAGAACACCAGTATTTTCCTCGAAGGCGGCGAAGCGACCCAATACAAGAAGATCGATGCGAGCGCGATCGGGGCGACATGGCCTCCCTCGAGATTCAGGAGAATAAACGAAGTGTAGAGCCCGATCCCGCCGAAATAACACCATCGTTTGTACCGTCTCAGCGCAAAACCGAAAAAAGGGAAAATGAGGATGAGGATCAGCATGCCGGCCACATAAAAAGGCAGGAAAGGCGTCGGCGTCGCCAGGTTTTTACTCTGCTGGCCCCGCAAATAAAAGAAAAGCGAGGGCAGCAGAAGGAACAGCCCGATGAAACTTCCGACGATGGAAAGGAATCCGATCGTATACAGCGTCCGGCATCGATCGGCCGTCATTTTCTCATCTTTGGTGAGAGCCGGTCTTGCTTTCAAGGGGTCGATCCCGCATACCCTGCAAACGGTACTTGTCTGATCAAGGCTGGTAAGGCAATGGCTGCACTTTTTCTTCATGTTACGTCAGGATCTCCACGATCTTGTTCCGCGAGGCGAGCCCGGAGACCACCGTGACCCTCGACCGCGCGATGCCCAGATGCTCCGCGAGCTTTTCGCGCACAGCTTCGTTGGCTTTGCCCTTGTCGGGCGGTTCTTTGACCCAGACTTCGAAATGTTTTTCATCCGCCCGCACGACCTTCTCGCATTTCGACTTGGGGTGCGCTTTGACGAATAACTTCAAGTATGGAGGTCCCGGTCCTTGGGTTTGCTGCCGGGTTTCGACTTCGGCTTCCACGTCATCGTGCGCTCCACCGGACGCGGTCCAGAGGCATGGCGGCTCGTTTTGCCAGGCCGTGGTTTCGGCTGGACGTTGGCGGAACGGCGGAAATCGGGACGACCGGCTGCGTGGCGTCCCGCGCTGTCTTCATACACGCGGGCCGTCGTGACTTTGGTCGAATCCTCAAATTTAGCGGACGGGACTTCCGGATGGTGCACGACCTTGAGCTGTGTCTTAAGGAGCTTTTCGATGCCGCGGATGATGCCTCCTTCTGCGGGCATAGCGAACGTGATGGCGCGGCCTTCGCGTCCGGCGCGGCCCGTGCGGCCGATCCGGTGCACGTAATTCTCGCTGTCGTCGGGGAGCTCATAGTTGATGACCAGCTCGATCCCCTTTACGTCGATGCCTCGCGCCGCGATGTCCGTCGCCACCAAAATACGGTAGAGGCCCGTCTTAAAACCGTTGAGCGCATGGCGGCGCTCCCCTTGAGTGCGGTCAGAATGGAGCTCTTTCACCTTGTGGCCCATCTGTTCGAGCGAACGGGCGAGCTTCCAGGTCGCCGCCTTGGTCCGCGTAAAAATAAGGACGCTGCCGGCATACTGCGCCAGAAGCTTCGTCAACAGCTTAAGTTTGGATTCGTACTTGATGATGTAAAGCTCCTGCACGATCTTTTCGGGCGCCGCACCCGACGGAGCCACTTCGATGCGCACCGGGTCCTGCATATAGAGGGCCGCGATCTTCAAGACCCCCTCCGGCATCGTCGCCGAAAAAAGGAGCGTCTGCCGTTCTTTCGGCAGAAATTTTGCGATACGCTCGATCTGCGGCGCGAACCCCATGTCGAGCATGCGGTCCGCCTCGTCGACCACGACCATTTTGAGTTCCGCGGGTTTAAGAGTTTTCTTCTCGAGATGGTCCAGAAGCCTCCCTGGCGTCGCGATCACGACGCGGATCGTCTCTTTCTGGAGAAGTTTCACCTGCATCGCCATATCCATGCCGCCGATGACGATGACCGAACGGATATCGAACGGATTGCCGAGTTTGCGCAACGTCTCATCCACCTGGAGCGCGAGCTCCCGCGTCGGCACAAGGATGAGCGCCCGGCCGGGACCTTGCGTGAGCATTTGGATCATGGGAACGCCGAACGCGAGCGTCTTACCGGTCCCCGTCTGGGCGATGCCCAGGACGTCCTTCCCTTCGATCGCAATGGGGATCGCCTTCTGCTGAATAGGTGTCGGAGTCTTGAATTTTAACCCCTGAACGACGGCGAGAACGCCCGGCGCGATACCCAGCCCTTCGAAGTTCGCGTGCGCGGTTTCCTGTTTATCCAAGCGGTCCTCCGTGATGAAACTACAAAAATGTCAGGCTCGACTTGACGCTGGGATCCGCCGTAAAGCACCGTATGCGGACCCGGCGCCCCAATTCTTCCCAACCATAATACTCTACTAATCGCTCTACGACCATCTTGAGCGTAACGCCATGTAAAGGGTCCTGGGGCTCTCCTGCAAAATTATGATCAGTATTAATCGGGTTATCCTTCCAGCGTTTGAGCCAGCTCTTTGACAAAAAAATAATTGCTTGGGCTTATTCACGCTTTACTATTTTTATGCACTTCCTATTATGAACAAGTCCATCCTGTTTTATTGTAGCCCGCGAAAGTTGAAATATCAATGCGTTGCAAAGCACCCAGGCCCTCGTTCATGTGGTATACTTGCCTCCTTAATCAATAGGGGGATTTAATGAGCGCAGGCACCAAGATGGTCCGTGGAGTCAACTGGCCCACCTTTATCTTTTTCACGATCATGATGTCGGGGGCGCTAATAGGAACACCCTGGTATGTCACCCGTTTCGGGGTCTCCCTTCCGGAGATCCTCCTGACGCTATTCTACACCGTCGCCACAGGCGTGGGCATCACCGTCGGCTATCACCGCTACTACGCCCACACGACCTTCAAAGCGAATCCGGTCTTCCAATTCCTGGTCCTCTTCTTCGGAGCGGCGGCGTTTGAACAGTCGGCGCTGACCTGGTCCTCGGGCCACCGCGATCATCACCGCTATGTGGATACGGACGCGGATCCGTACAGCATTAAAAAGGGATTTTGGTATGCCCACATCGGCTGGATGACCCTATGGAAACAGGTGCCCGACTACAACAACGCCAAAGACCTTCGTAAGAACAAGATGGTCATCCACCAACACTACAATTACGTCCTATGGGCCTTCACTGCGGGGATCATCGTCCCGGTGCTTTTGGGAGCCTTGATGGGACACGCGCTCGGCGCCCTCATCCTGGCCGTGTTCTTTAGGATCACATTCGTGTACCACGCGACATTCTGCATCAATTCAGTCTGCCACACGTTCGGAAAAGCCACTTACGACATCCATTCGACTGCCAAAGACCATTGGTTTGTCGCTGTCTTGACCAACGGTGAGGGCTATCACAATTTTCATCACCGTTTCCCGACGGACTACCGGAATGGGATACGCTGGTATCACTGGGATCCGAGCAAGTGGGTGATCACCTTATTGGCGCGCGCGGGGATGATCTGGGATCTTAAACAGGTCTCCACATTCACCATCCTGGAAGCGAGACTTGCCGCCGAAAACCAGAGGATCCACGAACGACTCACGGCGATCGCAGATCCTGACAAATTCGCGCACGTAAAAGAACTGCTCCACGCCCACTACACGACGCTGACTCAAAAACTCGCGGCGTGGGAAGCGACGGCCCAATCCCAGCGGGGCGCCCTTCAAGCGACCATGGCCAGCCACTCTCACGATCTGCAAGAGGCTGCCCACGAGCGTATGCGGCAGACAAAATCAGATTTTGAAAAAGCTCGCCGTGATTGGAGAGCCCTGACCCAGTCCTGGCTGCAGGATCCCAGCTACGCCTATGCCGCCTGCGCCGGAGCGCAAGCCAAATAAGAAGGTTTGTCGTATAAATAAAAAACACCGGCCGTAAATGCCGGTGTTTTTTATTTATCGCTCTTGAAACGGCGTCTCTAGTTGCTGTCTTTTTTGTCCAGCATCCCCTTGAACACGCCGTTCAGATCCATCAGCGTGGTGTTGTTGGCGCCGGTGGGGATCCCCCAGATCTGGAGTTTGTCGGGGATATTTTTGGCAAATTCCAACGCCACGACATTCTGGCCGCCGCCAAGGGCTTCCGCGGAGAGCCGCTTGCCTTCCGCTTCAGCTTTATAGATCGCGAGCTTTCCGGCCGCTTCCTGCTCTAATTTATAACGTTCGCCGTCGGCCTCGATCTTCGCCGATTGCGCGCGGCCTTCGGCGTCCTGGATGGCCTTAAGCTTAAAACCTCGCGCCTCGGCCTCCTCACGTTTGGCTTCTTCCTCCTGAGCCAGCGCTTTGTTCTTGTTGATCTCCACCTGCTGAGCTGCCAGCTTCTTGGACTCGATGGCATTTTCGAACTGCGGACTGAACTGGAAATGCCTGATCAACGCATCCTGGATCTGGATGGCGGGATATTTTGCAAGCACATCCGAAAGCTTATCCCGGATCTTGAGCTGGATCTCATCGCGCACTTTGCCCTGGTAGATCTCTTCTGCCGAGTACCCGCCGATAGCGATCCTCGCCTCGGAGCGCACTTGGGGCAAAAGGATCTGGTCCTCATAATTGGCGCCGATGCTTTGATGCAGAGACGGCACCGCTTTAGATTCCAACGCATAAATGACCGTCATGTCGACGCTGACGTTTTGGCCGTCGTTGGTCTTGAGTTCCATGTTGTATTCTTTTTGATCTTCGCTGGCCATGGACTGCGAAGGAAAAGATCTCGCAGCTACTTTGTAGACCACCATATCCGTGATCCAACGGTTATAAAAATGATAGCCCACGCCCAGCGGCTCTTTTTTGACCTCACCCTTGAATTTGTCGACCTGCACAGCCACTTCAGTCGGCTTTACGTTGACCCACCCAAACGATAATGCTGTAAAAATAGCGCCTGCGGTCAACGCCCCCAAAAGAACGACCGGCGCTAAGTGCCTCTCAATTTTTTCCATCTCTATTCTCCTTTGATAAATAAACGGGCGGGCTCAGGCTCCGCCGGTGTGACAGTCGGTGCAGCTGGCTTCCTGCCAGTCATCGTCCGTAGGGTGCTTGAACTCCAGACCGTCCAGGCTTCTCTCCGTCTTGCCGATTGGTCCCTGCTCGATGATCTGGTGGCAGGCCGTGCAATCCCTTGAGATCACCTTCTTCTCCGCCGACTGATGCTCCCCGTCATGACAGCGGAAGCAGCCGGGCGATGCGAAATGACCGATATTGTCCGGGTGCGTGTCCCAGCGAGTCTTCATTTCAGGGAACATGTTGTGGGAATACAAATATTTGACCTTCTCGATCATCTTGTCGACTTCGGCCGGATGGGCCGCATAAAAATCGGCGTGCTTTTCCTTGTAATAATCACGCAGTTCCTTATCGATGGACAACAACGCTCCTGCATCGGTGCCATACTCTGCGGAGAGGACTTCCATCGCCTTTTCCTTCACATCGGGGATCGAAGGGTCGATCTCCCCAAATTGCATGGCCTCGTTGAGCATCCGGTAAGGCGCACGGAACCGGTGCGACGGGCGATTGTGGCAGTCGATGCAATCCATCTTTCTTATTTTAGACGGCTCAGGCGCCTGATCTTTCCACTTTGAACCAGGCGACGTGAAGATAACCTCCTTGCCCTGCTTGTCGACTGCTTTAACCCACGTGATCTTCTGTCTCCTGTCGTCCTCGGCGGCATAATAAATTTCGTGATCCACGTTCATATGGGCATGGACCCCTTGAGACTGGTGGCCGCCGCCGCCTACGTTGAGAGACATGCGGATCTTCCAGGGCTCCTGGCCTCCGGTCAGAAAATAAGTGCGGTCAAAATTATAGGCGCTGAAAAATTTGCCGGGTGAATGGCATTCCAGGCATATCTCCTGGGCGGGTCTTAAGTCGTGTACGGGTGTTTTGATGGGGGTTTCATAAGAGTTTGTCAGTACTTTCAGGACCTGCCGGGTGCCCGACAACTTGGAGTGCATGTACCAATCCGCGCCGGCGCCGATATGACACTCGACGCATTTGACTTTTGCGTGCGGCGACTGCAGATAAGCGGTGTACTCGGGATTCATCAGTTTATGGCAAAGCAGGCCGCAAAACTTGACCGATTCCGTGTAATGAAACCCTTTGTAAAGACCGGCGAACGTCATCATCAGAAAGACCGCCGTGCCGACCACGAACACAAAAAACATATTCCTGTGCTGCGGGATCGATAAGTCGACCTTAAGGCTCGTGAACTCAAGCGCCGACTTCCCAGACGCGATGCGGCGTTTTTCCCAAAAAGCCCCTATGGGGATAAGGAGAAGTCCAAAAACCAGGAACGGCGGGAGAAGGAGGTAAGTCAGGAGGCCCAGGTACAGGTTCCTGCCGTGCGCCGTAACGTCTACGGCAAAAAGGAAGCACTCCGCAGCAAATACGAGGAACGCTAAATAGACGCCCGCATAGCTGATGGGATTATAAAAATTAGCGGAGAATTTTCTTTGTTTAGGCTTGGTCATGATCCCTCAAAAAAAACTCTCCGCTTATCTCTAAAAATGTAAAGATACGTTTGGGCTTAAAATTAAACAGCGTCCGGATTGGGGCCCACCTGCTTGTAAGTCGCCTCATCCGGCTGCGCTTTGACGGCGATCAGCTTCTTTCCGTAATCGTTCATCTCGTGCTTCCCGTCGTCCTTTTTGGGGATCTTGTCGACATGGCAGCCTTGGCACTTGGGCTTATCTTTGCCCAGCGCGCTCTGATAGAGCTTAGCTTGATCCAGCGTGGCAAAAGCGCGATCGGCGCTCAATAGCGAGACCAAAAAGGTCAATAGTGCGGCACTAATCAGTTTCTTGCTTTTCATTTTTGACTCCTTTTTTACTCCGGTTATAGTATGGATTGCAATTACATGATAGTCAACTGCCGCTGCCGCACGCCCCGTCCTCGTCAGCTCTTGCCTGTCTCCTGTGAAGCGGAATGGGGGATCCCATAGATATCAAACTCATATTCCTGGCCAAAAAATGTCTTCTTGGTCTCCGATAAATAACCCAGGGTCCCGAAGATCAGAAGGGACAAAAGGACCAGGATCCCGAAACCCACTGAAAACGGTCTTTTGAGAGGATTCCGCTCCTTGCTCCTGTCCAGGAAAGGCCACAGAATAAGAAAAAGAGGCGCCAAAGAGACTATAAATATGCCCACGAGCTTTGGAAAATATTTCAGGACATGATACATCGGCAAGAAGTACCATTCGGGCTTGATCGCGTAAGGCGTCATCAGGGGATCCGCCTTCTCGCCGAGGTCAAACGGCATTAAAACAGACAGGGTTACCAAGACACCCAAAAGAACGAACAGGACGACCCCTTCTTTGAGCACGTGCTGAGGGAAAAAAGGGATCGACTCTTTATCATGCTTGTACTCTTTCTCTTCCCCCACCCGCTCGGGGGTTGACATCCCCTGATAGCGGACAAGAAAAAGATGGGCGATGACCAACAATGCGAACGCCCACGGCAAAAGGATCACGTGGACCACAAAAAAACGGGAGAGCGTCTCCGCACCGACGGCATTCGCGCCGCGCAACAAAGTTCTAATGAACGGCCCCACGTAAGGGATAGCGCCGGCGACTTCCGTGCCGACGGTCGTCGCCCAATACGCCAGCTGATTCCACGGCAAAAGATAGCCCGTGAACCCGAAAATGAGCGTCAGGATAAATAGGATCACGCCGAACACCCAGGTGAGTTCACGCGGCTTCTTGAAAGAGCCCATGAAAAAAGTCCTCACCATGTGAAAAAAAACAAACACGATCATAAGGTTGGCGCCCCACGCGTGAACCTGACGGTAGAGCCACCCTTTATTGGCCACGGTCATGATGAATTTCACGCTTTCAAAAGCCTCTCCCACCGTCGGCCGGTAGTAGATGAGCAGGAGCATGCCGGTCAGCACCTGGCTCACAAAAAGAAACAAGGCCATGCTGCCGAACGTGTGAAACCAGCCTATGTTCTTAGGCAAAGGCTTCGTCAGCTGCTCATTGACCGGCTTCTGGAGCGCTTCCAGATTAAAACGTTCCCCAAGCCATTTTTTCAGTACGGTCTTGACCATCATTTTCTCCGGATCGTTACAACTCTACAAAAACATTCCCATTGGCTATTTTTACCGAGTAGGCGGGCAACGGCCTCGGCGGAGGCCCGGAAACAACTTGCCCCTCAAGATCGAACACCCCGGCATGGCATGGGCAGATGATCTCACGCTTCTTGCCTTCCCAATCCACGAGACACCCCAAATGCGTGCACACTGCGGCAAAAGCTTTGACCGTCTCGGGGGTGCGGATCAGGATCAGCGCGCTGCCGGACACGATCACCTTCTTGGAACCCCATACAGGGATATCCTCAAGCTTGGCGACTTCCTTCAGCCCGACCGCGGGACCGCTGCGCAGCACGGGAAGGATGTACTCGAGCGCAGGCCACACCATCGTGGTGACGGCCGCCAGCAGCCCTCCCTTGATGACTAGCCCGATGAAATCGCGCCGTGAGTGCTTGTCGTCCTTAATGGGTTCCATGCTTATCGCCGTCTTTCTTTTTTTTCATAAGCTCTTTATATTTTTCCATGAACGCCGCGGCCATGATAAAAATGAAGATCCAGATGGGAAGCAGCGCCCATTTACGGCGGCTTAAATTACTCCTCTTTTGCCGGATGCTGTCGTCGATCTCGCTCACCCCGCTCTTGATCTTGCCGTAAAGCTCCGCGATACCCTTTGCGGAAAGGGTGTGCTGGATCGGCCCTATGGAAATGACATCCGTCTTTATGTTCTCCAAAACGGCCATTTCGTCCTCGACAAAGATGCCTTCGATGGAAGCTTGCTTCACAAGCGTCTCGACCTCGGCAAGGCTGGTGTTGGCTTTCTGGATCGTGTCCGCTATTTTCTGGCCTTGAAGATACTCGACGCTTCCCGCCTCATGACACTTGATGCAGGCTTCGGCGTAAAGCGCGGGCGTCGGCTTGTGAATGTCGTGGTTGGAATGGCACGAGATACACTCATTAAATTTGCCCTGCTTTTGCACTTCCGCGTGGACGCTCTCGAGGAAATGTTTCTTTTCGTTGGCGTGGCATTTTCCGCAGGTCGTGGCCACGTCTTTCACCCCCGGAGGGACCGCGCCATGGCTCCCATGGCAACTGGCGCATTGAGCGACCGACAGATCGTGTTTCTGATATAAAGCCACGCCGTGAACGCTGCCCTCATACTTCTTAAAAATGTCGGAAGGGATATTGCGGGGAGCCATCAGCTTCTCGTCGCCGTGACAGCGGTCGCAGGTCTTGGGAAGGTTCGAAGGATATACGGGGCTGCCAGGGTCCGTGACGGCGACGACGTTATGAAAGCCGTGGCAGTCCGAGCAAACTGCGACGTGTTCATCCCCTTCGCTAAAGAGCTTTTTTCCATGATGACTGGTCTTATAGCGGGCCAACTGGTCCGTTGCGATCCCGTAGAAGTTCATCTTCTCGACATCGGAATGACAGGCGCCGCATTTTTCGGCAATCTGGGTTTTATTGGGTTTGCCGATAAACCCCTTCTCGGGAGCCTTGGCGATGTCGACGTCATCCGTGGTTGGATCGCCGCCGTGGCAGTCCACGCAAGCGATGCCCTGTTGCGTGTGGATGCTCCCCTCGGAATCGCGCGCGATGTCCTCGTGGCATTCCATGCAATAGTTCTTCGCAGCACCCGTTTCCGCCAGAGCCCGGGTCGAAGCGCCGGATACAAAAAATAAAATAAAGACGCCCAGAACCATAGTTCTGGGCGTCTTCTTAATTAAACCGATCATAACGCTCAATTCTGTGCTAGATCAGACAAGGCCGGTCTTAGTAGACGGCCTTTTCATTTTTACCGACTTTTTTGTAATGAGCCTCGTCCAAAGCCGCCTTTTCTGCCATGATCTTCATTCCGTAGTCGTTCCACTCGTGCTTGCCATCGGCCTTTTTGGGGACCTTGTCCACGTGGCATGTCTGGCACTTTGGCTTATCACCGCCGAATACGCTCTGATACAACTTCGCCTGCTCCAGTGTGGCGGACGCCTGACCAATGAAGAAGAACGAGACGATGAACCCTAAAAAGACACTCGAAATCAGCTTTAAGCTTTTCATGTTTTCTCCTGTTGATCGGGTTTGCGATCAGCCCCAGAGCAGTTTAACAGAAAGCCATGCGACATGGGCGTCATATTCTCCGCCCTCGGCATCCGTGTTGGGAGTATATTTATAGAAAGCGTACTTAGGCTCCACCACGGCGTTTTTGATCAGGCTGTTCAACCTTAGCCCCACAACAAAATCATACCGGTCAAAATCGGACCGGTAAGACACTTGGGCTTCCTCGTAATTATAGGTGGTGGTGTAGTTGAACGTCGCGTTCAGGGTGGTGTCAGAATTGATCAGAAAATCAGCGCTAGAACCAAACGTCGTCGCATCTCCCTCAAATCGCGGATAGATGAAACTCCCGGCATCCTCCGCCGGAGTCGCCACGCTAAAATCTTGCACGCACACGGACTCGTTCAAGATCAGAGACTGCATAGGCTGTATCATTACATTGGCCGTGTATATATTTGAGATCGTTTCCGATGTCACGCGAAGAGGGTTGTCTTCGGTGTACCAGGTATTCTCCTGAAAGCGCAGTTGATAGCGGAGAGACGGTTGAAGCCAGTTTGCCGGATAGAAAGAGGCCCGGGTGGAAAACTCGTTGGCTTCGTAGCGCCCCCCGTCCATAAACGCAGATTTGGCCCCTGACGTATAAACGGTTTCAAACTGATCGTCATAGTCCATGTTGTCTTTTCTATAGCGGTACTGGGCCGTCAGATTGAACCAGTCCCAGGGATACATTTGTGTCCCCAGAGTTTCAGAGCCGCGATAAAAATAACTGCGCGTCTGGCGGGTAAAAACTTCTGAAGCGCTGATACCGATCCTATCCTCGTAAAGATTGCCGGAGGTTTGTTCAAGCTCCGTCTCGCTGAACAAAGAAACGCGCTCTATGCCTGTATACCGCAGAGTCAGGCCCTCGCCCCACCGATTCACCTTTTCCGTATTATTACTGACAGCGATGTCGTCGATCCCCCCGTTGGGCCCCGTTCCGCCGCCAGCCGCCGACGGCGCCTTGTCCTTGTTGTAGGTCGACTGGCTGTCGCGGCTAAAACTCTCACCTTTAAATTTAAACTGCGCCGTGAGCGCTTTGTTGAGGATCGCCAGCGTGCTTGCAGTCCAGGTGTGAGACACCCATTGGTTCGTCGCGGTGGAATCGCGGACTTGCTCGGAAAAGGCTGAGAAATTGGTCAGTACGCGATTCTCGTCCATTTCATAGATATTTTCCAACTCGCTATTTTCGACTTGCGAATAGCGGTAGGCGGTGGCGGCATAAAATTTATCCTTGAAAAACCACTTGTCGAGATGGAACACCGTCTCATAGTAATCGGATTTAGGCTCGATGACTTGGTCGCGTATCACTTTTTGCGAGGCGGTCGTGGTATTGGACAGCGACTTTTCCTCTCTTAAGTTGTGAGACTCCGCATGTTCCCATTTGTTGTCGTTCTTGATGGTGAAACCGGAAAATTCTTTCGCCGCGTCCACGGTGAACGTATGAACGTCCTCGTCGATTTCCTGCCAGGACGGCCCTATCTTCCGGCCCACAGTCCCTTCGGTGACCGTCGTCCATGAAAGCCTGGACTTAGTCCCTTCCTTGGATTCGTATTCGTAGCCGAGATCCACTTCAGGCAAATTGGGCCTTGTGATCCCGAGCTCCACCCCAAATTTCGCGATATCTACAAAAAGATCCCGGTTGGAGTCGTTGAGCCTTAAGGATGTAAAACCAGGGGACACGCCTCCCTTGGAATCATAATACTTGCGGAACCGGTTCACTTCCATGACCAAGAAGCCGACGTCCTCTTTTCTGAGGCTAAATTCATGCTTGTAATCGGCATTGTCCACCAGAGCGTGCCCCTCCATCTCAAGCGAGGCGCCGTTCCAGGCGTCTTCATCCTTAAACTCGTACTCTCCTATCCCGCCCTCGATCCCCGTGTTCATCCAGTGGTGGGCACGGAATTTGTGGGCATCCCCATCGACGCCGACGTAGGCTACTTCGGGAGTATAACTTCCCTTAAGCTCTCCCGCGTACAGAGACGCCGAAAACGCAAGGAACACGCCGAGAGAAAGAACAACAACTCGTAAGCTCGTCTTCATAGGGCCGCGTCTCCTTTAGTACCGCAGATGATCGTCAAAATTTGAGCCGTGGACCGCCGTATGGCAGCCGCCGCTTATACAAGTTCCGCCAGTTATATAACTACCGTGGTTACGCTTACCCATAGCTGGATAACCTGCCTGCGTGTGGCAGCGTAAGCACAAATTCGCGTCGCGCGCAACCAGCATCTTGTCGTTGATGGAACCATGGACTTTGTGGCAGGTCGTGCAGCCTTCGCGTATAGCCTCATGTTCCCAGACAAAGGGGCCGCGCTGTTCTTTGTGGCACTTAAAGCAGGCTTGATTGACGTCCTGAAGACTGGTCATCGTCCAGGGCCTGACCTCTTCACCGTGAGGGCTATGGCAATCCACGCAGCTCATTTTTCCCTGAAGCACAGGATGGGTAAAGGGCATCTGGAACTCGACCTTTTTGTCCATGTGGCACCGGAAGCACGCGGACGGATCTTTGACTGGATTGAGAATATGAACGCCCTTGCCGCCGCCCGCTTCCACGTGGAGGCTTCCGGGCCCGTGGCAAGACTCGCAGCCCTGGGCTTTGACGTTGTCGTCATTGGGGATGCTGATGCGCGCGTGCGTGGACTTTATGAATTCCTTATTCTCTTTTTCGTGGCAGTCGGCACACGTGCTCGTGCCGACGTATTCGGCTTCTGCGGTAATGATAGTTTTTTCAGCGGCAAAGGCGGATGAAATAACCGTGAATGGGGTAAAAACAGCGAGGAGTACAAATAAAGCCGGAAACAACGCCACTTTTGAAAGACTGGCCGCTTTCTTATCTCTCATCGGAAATTCCTATTCGTTTTATAAAAATTCATTGACCATCAGTCCGTTTAACCAGAGCACCGATAGCTCTTCCGCAAAAAATTATTTCTATAAGTTTATTATAGCCCTACTGTTTCGTATATGATTTATATCATACTTTATGAAAATAAATCCAGTTCTTCGCGCCGGCCTTAAAACCCCCGTATTCTGCTATTGAAAAATAAATTAAAAAATGAGTTCCCAATAAAAAAAAATAGGCTATAATGCCCTCCTTATGAAAAAGTGGATCAAGATTTTAGGCTCCCTTTCTTTCGCACTGTCGCTCATCGGCGCGCTGGTGGCCCTTCTCACGCTGTCCACACTGCTCGAGTCCTCCAAAGGCACTCCTTTTGTCCAGCGCTTCTTTTATCAGGCGGGCTGGTTTGACGTCTTTTTGGCGCTTTTTGGACTCAACATACTCTGCTCGTCCTTGAGCCGTTGGCCTTATAAAAGGTATCACACGGGCTTCCTGATCGTCCACACGGGCATTCTGATGCTCCTTGTGGGCTCGTTCATGTCCCGTTACGGCGGAGTCGACGGGCAGATGGCCCTTTATGAAGGCGAGGCCGGGAACCGGATCCTCCTTCCCGGATATGAGCTCGTGACCCACTTCCCTGACCACAGCGACAAGACCCAGGATCTCGGCCAAGCGGCCCGGCTCGTAAGGGTGACGCTTGCGAGCCCTGAACCTGACGTCAATATAGTCCTGAAAAAAGCCCTCATCAACGCGACGGTCACAGAGAGTACAGTCGAAGGCGGCCCGGACACTCCGGCCAACCTAGGCATCGAATTCACGCTGAAAAGCCCCATGGCTGGCGCCAATCAACACGTCACTCTGTTCCAGCACAACCATTCCAACCCTTCTTCCAATGTACTGGCGATGGGCGCCGCGACGTTCCAACTCCTGGATTCGGCGCCGGTTGAAGAAAAAGAGAGCGCCGCTATCCTCACCAAGCCGCGGCTTCGTATCGTGAAAAAAGATACGGGCGAGACGTTCACGTGGGACCTCGACCCCCTGCCAACCCAGGATTTACCCCTTGGTTCAACGGGTTTCGTGATCAAGAATCTGCGCTACATGCCCAATGCCCGCGTCGATGGCTCCCAAAAACTGATCAATATTTCTGATGAGCCTCTCAACCCGGCGGTTGAATTTGAAGCCGTCGATGCTGCAGGGCATCAGGAGTTTCATACGCGTTTTGAACTTTTCCCTGATTTCGAATCGCTCCACGGGCGCAATAAGAACGACGTCCTGCGCCTGGCAGTGGATCTTGAGACGCCCGGGGGCAAGAAGGCCCAGGCGAGCAAGGGTGCGGGGATTCAATTTTTCATGAAAGACGGCCGGTGGGCCTATCGCTCCTATTCCTCGAAAGGCCCCGGTTTGGTCGAGCTCCTCGAGCTTGGCAGGGAATACCCGGCCGGATGGATGGACTTTACATTTACGGTCGAGAAATTTTTCTCGCGTGCCCGTGTTCTGAAAAATATCAGCGGCACCTCTACCGGGTCCGCGGAACACAAAGCGGATATCGCAGTCGAAATCGCCGTTGAAAAAAACGGTCAAGAGATCTCGACGCGATGGGTCCTGCCCGGGGAAGAACTGAAGCTCGACACCGCTCAGGGTCCGCTCGAGCTTTCTCTCAGACAGCGCTCTACTCCCGTTCCTTTTTCGTTGACGCTTAAAGATTTCAGGAAAGTAGACTACCCGGGCACCTCACAGGCACAGTCCTACGAAAGCGATGTCGCCCTCGAAGATAAAGCCGAAGGACTTAAGATCGAAAAAACGATCCGCATGAACAAACCCCTCGACCATAAAGGGTATCGGATCTTCCAGTCTTCCTATATTCAGGATCCAAACGCCGGCGAAACGTCCATATTCACCGTGGCTAAAAATCCGGGCATCGGGCTGATCTACGGCGGCTCCATTGTGATGTGCCTCGGGATCCTCATCGTTTTTTACATCAAACCGCTCTCTTCTTTCAGCGCAAAGGGGCACTCTCATGCCGCAAAAAAACATTAAACGAAAGATCGGCGTCGTATTTTTCCTGGCGTCTTTTCTCTTTTTGACCGGAGCCCCTTTGCTCCAAGCGGCCACCGAAGCGGACGCCGCCAAGTCCATCGCCATTCAAAATCACGGCCGCGTCAAATCGTTCGACGCGTTTTGCCGGCAATGGGTGGAAACGGTCAGCGGAAGAGAGCGTTGGGAGCGCCGTTCGTCCGTGGACGTCGTCCTGGAAGCGTTGGCGCACGAGGAAACGATCTTTCAAAACCGCTGGATCCACGTGGGCTATCGCCCGCTTGCCGAAGCGTTCGGCCTCGCCAAAGACAGACACCTTTTCTCATATGACGAACTGCGGCCAGCCATGGATAAGATCGAAGCGTTCATGCACAGCTCGAAAGAAAAACGCGACAAAGATATCCGGCCGTCCAAACTCGAACAGGAAACGGAGCAGGTGTATTCGCGTCTGGTGGCGGTGCACGAGCTGTCCACAGGCGAGAACATCACCGTCATCCCCATGCCGTCTTCTGGAACTTGGCAGTCCCCTTACCAGACACTGGACAAGCGCGGCCTGGAGTTTAAGAAAATCACAGGACTTTTCGGTGAAAAAAAATACGCGGAATTCCGCGCCGCCACCGCCGTCTGGACCAACGCCGTCGATCAGGCCACGGGCTCCAAATACCGCCAAATGATCAGCCTTGAGATCTTTTACCAGTCCGCCCGCCCGTTCCAGTGGGCTTGGATTTTATACCTTTTAGCGTTCGTATTCCTCAGCGCCTTCGGCCGCGGCAAGATCAGCGGAATGATCGGGGCCGCTTTTTTTCTCGCCGGATTCGGCTTTCACACATGCGGCCTCGCGCTCCGCACGGTGATCCTGGAAAGACCGCCCGTGTCAAATATGTACGAATCTATGGTATTCATGAACTGGACGCTCATTATTTTTGCAGGGATCCTCTGGGCTTTCTTCAGAAGCCGGCCGCTCCTGAGCGTCGCTGCGCTTATCTCGGCGCTCGTCATGATCTACGGCAACCTTCTTCCCATCGACGCCAACATGGATGTGCTCGTCCCGGTCCTGCGCAGCAACTACTGGCTCACGATACACGTCATGACGATCGTCGCCAGCTACGGGGCGTTCGGACTGGCGATGGGCTTGGGACACCGCCACATCATCCTGTCGCTCAGAAAAAAATTCCACAAGAACGAAGAAACGCAGTCAGTGAACCTGATCTATCACACGATCCAGATCGGGACTTTACTGTTGGGGGCGGGAACGATCCTCGGCGGCGTCTGGGCCAACGAATCGTGGGGCCGCTTCTGGGGCTGGGATCCCAAGGAAACGTGGGCGCTCATCACGTTCCTGGCCTACATCATCATCATTCATCTTAAATTCTCAAAAAAGATCAGCCCTTTTTGGGTCGCGGTGAGTTCCATTCTGGGCTTTCTCTTCGTGCTGATGACCTGGTACGGCGTGAACTTTGTTTTGGGCCGCGGGCTTCACAGCTACGGACAGGGTTCGGGCGGGGTCATCTGGATCATTTACTATCTGGCAGCCGAAGTGCTCTTCCTCGTCTGGGTCGCCGCCGAACTTCAGCGTAAACCTTCGTCACACAAAAAATAACTTCCGACCCGGCTTTTAGCGCCTGATCTGGAAAGTTTTAAAAAGGGCGCGGAGCTCTTTTTCCAGGCCTTGAGAAACTAGCGTTTCCGAAACCGGATCGTTTTTCAGCGCCTCGTCGAGACAGCCCTTCGGCTGGAAAATTTGCAGCGCAAAATTGGACGCGCCCATGGCGGACAGGTCGCGGGCGATCTCTAAAATATCCGCCTCTGACAACAAAGCCGGATGCACCGTCGTACGGAATTCATGCTCGACGCCGCTCCTTAGCAATATCCCCGCACTTTTTCTTGGCGCGATACCGCTCAACCCTCTCTGAGTCACCTTTTCGTATAGGCGAAAAGGCGCTTTGATGTCCATCCCCACCCAATCGCAGCGGATGATCGCCTTCTCCAGGCGCTCGGGATACATGCCGGTCGTGTGCAAAGCCGTCTTAAAACCCATCTCTTGAATGAAATGCATGGCCTCCGGCAGCGTCTGGTGCTCCGTCGGCTCTCCTCCGCAGAAAACAACGCCGTCGAGCAGCGCCCGGCGGTTTTCCAGAAAACGGATGACTTTTTCGAAAGAGATGGCTTGATCGGACCGGAACGGCCTCAGGTGAGTGTTATGGCAGTAGCGACAACGCCAGGAACAACCTTGCGTGTAGAGCACAGCCGCAAGGTGTCCCGGGAAATCGATCGTCGTGAACGGGGTGATCCCCCCGAGCGTCAGCTCAGGGATTGGTCCCGCAGCAGGCAAGTTCCAGACCCGGTTTGCAGGCTGATTCAAGGAAGTGGACGCGCTCATAGTGCTCACTCTTTTTTCCGGGGTTGAATTCGGACACGGGCCGGTGATACCCCATCACGCGTGTCCACACTTCGCAGCGCTGTCTCTCCGACACTTCCAGATCGGCAACGGTCAGGATCCGCTCACGCATAATGCCTCCTTTTTGATTAATGCTTCCTCGTCACAATTCGGACAATATTCATGTTCACCGGACAGATATCCATGTTTGGGACACACGGAAAACGTCGGGGTGATCGTGATGTACGGCAACCGGAACCTTTCGAGCGCACGCCTCACCAGGTTTTTGCACGCTTCGGCGCTCGAGACCCTCTCTTCCATGTAAAGATGCAGGACCGTGCCGCCCGTGTACCGTTTCTGCAGGTCGTCCTGCATCTGGAGCGCCTCGAACGGATCCGTCGTGAAACCCACCGGCAGCTGCGTGGAATTCGTGTAGTAAGGCCGCTCCGGCGTGCCGGCCTGCAGAATATCCCCGAAACGCCGTTTGTCTTCTTTGGCAAAACGGTACGTCGCCCCTTCGGCCGGGCTGGCCTCGAGGTTGTACATGTGGCCGGTTTCTTCCTGATACGCCGTCAGCTGCGTGCGCGCAAAATCCAGCATGCGCAGCGCCATGGCATGGCCTTCCTCCGTCGTGATATCCTGCCGGCCGTCCGTGAAATTGCGTATGCACTCGTTGACGCCATTCACGCCGATCGTGGAGAAGTGGTTCTTCAGGGTCCCCAGATAACGCTTCGTGTACGGGAACAGCCCCGCATCCATATGCCGCTGGATGACTTTTCGTTTGATCTCAAGCGACGTGCTGGCGATCTGCATCAGGCTCTTGAAACGCTCCAAAAGCGCCGGCATATCCCCCTTGTGCAGATACCCCAGACGCGCACAGTTGATCGTCACGACGCCGAGCGAGCCCGTCTGCTCTGCCGAACCGAACAGGCCGTTGCCGCGCTTCATGAGCTCCCTCAGATCCAGCTGCAGACGGCAGCACATGGAACGGATCTGGTTGGGCTTAAGATCGGAGTTGATGAAGTTCTGGAAATACGGCAGACCGTATTTGGCCGTCATCTCGAATAAAAGTACGCAGTTGGGGTGTTCCCAGTCGAAATCCTTGGTGATGTTGTAGGTCGGGATGGGAAACGTGAACACGCGCCCCTTCCTGTCCCCCTTCATCATGATCTCGATGTAAGCGCGGTTGATCATATCCATTTCTTTTTGCAGTTCACCGTACCCGAACGGCATTTCTTCGCCGCCGATGATGGGTTTCTCTTCCCTTAAGTCTTCCGGGCACACCCAATCGAACGTGACGTTGGTGAACGGCGTCTGCGTGCCCCAGCGGGACGGGACGTTGAGGTTATAGATGAACTCCTGCATGTGCTGCTTGACCTCGTCGAAGGACAGGGCATCCTTGCGCACGTAGGGCGCCAAGTACGTGTCGAAAGAAGAAAACGCCTGCGCGCCCGCCCACTCGTTCTGCAGCGTGCCCAGGAAATTCACCATCTGCCCGATGGCCGAAGAAAGATGTCTCGGCGGAGCCGCTTCGATCTTTCCGGGGACCCCGTTCAAGCCTTCTCTTAAAAAGGATTTGAGAGACCAGCCCGCGCAATAACCGGCGAGCATGTCCAGGTCGTGGACGTGGAGATCCCCCTCGCGGTGCGCGCGGCCGACCTCTTCCGGATACACGTGCGACAGCCAATAATTGGCCACGACTTTTCCGGAGATATTCAGGATCATGCCGCCCAGAGAATAGCCCTGGTTGGCATTGGCGTTCACGCGCCAGTCGAGCTTGTCCAAATACTCGTTGATCGAGGAAATGACATCCACCACCGCCCGCTTGTCGCTGCGGAGGGTCTTGTGTTTTTCGCGGTAGACGATGTAAGCCCGGGCGGTCTTGAGATAATTGGAGGTGATGAGAGACTGTTCGACGATATCCTGTATCTCTTCGATATCCACGACTGCTTTTTGAAAACGATGGTCCATCACACGGACCACCTGGATGGTCAGCAGATAGGCGTCATCTTCACCGAACTCGCCGGTCGCATTGCCGGCCTTGAGAACGGCCATGTATATCTTCTTGCCTGAAAACTCGGTTACTTCCCCGTCTCTTTTACGGACGGTCTTGACGACCTTGGGCTGGCACAATTCAAAATTCAAACGGCTTTCCATAGCTGTCTCCTGTCAGATAGAAAAAATTTCCCTAGCCTAGGTCTTCTCCGGGTGGTCTGCGAAATAGATCAAAGCGCGTATGGCATATTCGGACGTCTTAGAATAGATCAAAAGTGCTCCTCATCCACAACAGGTAGTGTATTTAGGACAAGAATATCCTAAATATAGGACTTAATCAAATACTATTTTTTAATAAATATCGGCTGGAATTCCCGTTTGGGTGGTCAATTGAGCAGCGATACGCTGCAATTTCTCGGTCGGGACAGCCTGCAGTCCGTGGAGCCGTGTGGGCCGGTCGATGGTGTAAACCTGCACGGACTCGGGCCGGATGTAGCCCACGATATCGACCCAATCGTCGATCTGGGCGGGCTCGACGTTGTGTTCGGTCCCGTCAAAAAAAAGACTCTGCAAGACCGTGCGCTCGAGCGCGCGAAGACCCGCGACGGTCCCGCCCCACCGCTCGGGCCCCGAAGGCCGGTTGACGCTGGCGAAGACGGACGGACTGCCGGCATCCAGTTTCATGAACCGGCCGTCCAAAAGAGCAAGCGTGCGGCGGATCTCGGGACGGTGGCACGTCGACGCGTTGGAGAGAATACCCACCGGCACGCCGGGAAGCAATCTATCCCTCAGCGCGAGCAGGCGCTTCACGACTTCTTCGAACTGCGGATGCAGCGTCGGCTCGCCGTTGCCGGCGATCGTGATCCAATCCAGGGTGACGCCCTGCTTCACGGCGTCGCTCATGAACAAAGATGCTTCCGCTTCGATCTCATTGAGTTCGGGGAACACCGTGTGTGTCGCCAAAGCGGACCGGTCATATTGACAATAAACACAATCGAAATTACAGACCTTCTGATCGCTGGGCAATAAATTGATCCCCAACGAATTGCCGAACCGCCTGGATTTGAGCGGCCCATAGATGATCTTGGTTTGGAGCGGGATGGTCACGGGGAGGGTGCGACGACGGGTAAAACCAGGCCCTCCAGCTGCGACTTCAAGACTAGAAGGTCCGTCATGAATTTCTGTCTGGCCGATTCAGATTCTTCCTGCAGTTGGTGCACGAAGCCCTTGTAATAATCGACCCCTTCGGTGAGGTTCATTTTGAACTCGTGGAAGTATTCGGTGTCTTTCTTGGCCGCTTTGCCGCAAACATCCGCAATGAGCTCCTTGAGGTAGCGGATATTCAGCTTGAGTTCGTTGATGAAAAAATGGGGCCGAGGAATGGAGTGGTCCAGGATGTCCTTCGTGCCGTAGATATGCTGGATCATTTCCTTGAGGGAATAAACGCGTGAAAAATAAACAAGGTTCGGCCCGGGGCAGACCGCCGGCGTCAGGACTTTTATTTCATCGGGAATACCGTACTTCAGCAGCGCGCCGTCACCCAGGTGGCGGCAAATGCATGCTTTTTCGAGCACTTTCTCACGCTGTTTGGCGAGTTCTTCTTCGCTCAAGCCCTGCCCCTCCAGTTCGCGGAGTTTCATTTGCTGATACCGGGCTGAAGAGACACAGAGAGATTCGCCGTACTCCGTATTGAAGGCGAGGTATTTATTGATGCAGGGGCTGCCGGGCTTTCCGTCCTCTATTTTTTTGAGGCGCGACTGTTCGCTGGCGGAGCTGTGTAAATTGTAGAAAGGCACGCCCAGAGGAGAGGCGTTGCTCAGAAAAATATCGTTTTCGTCGGCGGCGACCAATTTGTTCAGGGTGTCATTGTCCACCGCGGTGGCCTCCGGCACCAAAAGAAACGGGGAGCCCCAGCCGACCGAATCCACCTTGTAATACCGCTGCAAGAACTTGTGCTCGTTGGCCGTGCCCACTCCCCCCTGCGCGGTCACCCGGACGGAGCGGGGAACCGCGGCGCAGATCCGGCCCTTCTCCAAAAGAGCCGCCCGGTAAATAGGGTACAGATCGCCGATCAATTGCTGTTTCTTGGTTTTAAATTCTTCCAGGATCGGGCCTAAAAGATGCCCCGCCGAGGGAAAGGCGTGCCCGCCGCAATTCAGTCCGGATTCAATGCGGAATTCGGAGGTCCATATTCCCTTTTTGGCGAGCATCTTGGCCTGGATGAAGGCTGAACGAAAATCGCTTACTTTAAGAATGATATGCTTTTTCGATTCCCCCGATGCGTCCTCGTAAAAATCTTCAAATTCAGCCGTGAAACTGTACAGATACGAATTGAGCCCCGCCGAGAACACGACGGACGAGTGGAGCGTGCTCTCCGCAAAGCCCCGGAGAGCGGACAACGCGTCCGACTCCTGGCGTGAAAGCTTTTGACCGTTGAATGTATTTTCACGGTCCGCCTTCGTCATGATGTTGATATCGATGGAGCCGGCCGTCACCCGTTGGCGCAGAGACGACTGGAGGGATAATTTCTCGGCTCCGTCGCGCGTGTCCAGCATGCGGAGGTACGCCTGTTTCAAGTCAGAGGCGTCGCTCAACATTTCAAAATAGGTGGAAAGCTCGCTCTTTCCGTCGAAAGCTCCCTTTTTCAGCTCGCTCACCTGCCGCTTGACCATGCGGTCTACGAGATTCAAATAGGCCGTGATCCGCGCAGAACGATGCTCCCGCTCGGACGACTTGATCGGCTCATAAGGCTCCCCGTAGATGCCGCAGTAATAACGCCGGATCTTCTCGATGAGCTCGTCGTCGACGACGGAAATGACGCTGGAAATGCCGTACCGCGCCACCCTGAGGGGGGTGTCGATGGTAAAGCCGGTCCCCATGACAGGGATATGAAATGTATGAGCCCCCGCTTCCACGGGGGTGTCTGTAGGCAACATTAAAGCTCCTCGCTTGCTTTCTATTTTGGACAAGTATACCCTATATCAAATTCTTTAACAATCTTTAACCCATGGTCGACGTCACCGACCGCGCCATCGAAGAGACCGCCGCCATCGTATTGAAGAGCCTGTCCAAGCGCTAGCTGATCGCGACGGAAAACCCCGGGGTATCGGTTATATCGTGAATAATACTTATCATTGGGATAAAATACCCGGGCTTTAAGGACATCGGTCATGGAATATCTGGTAAGCCTATTCACGCAGCACAGCGTTCCGCAAGTCATGCTGATCCTGAGCCTGGTCATCGCCACCGGCCTGCTCTTCGGCAGCATCCGCGTTTTCGGCATCCAGCTCGGCATTGCGGGTGTGCTCTTCTCCGGCATCCTTTTCGCGCAGCTCGGGTTCAATATCGAAAAAGAGACGATGGACTTCGTCCGCGAGTTTGGCCTCATCCTGTTCGTATACACGATCGGCATGCAGCTCGGGCCCGGATTCATGAACTCCTTCAAGAAGGACGGCTTGCGCTTCAACGTGCTGGCGGCGGTGATCGTGCTGAGCGGCGTGGCGCTCACGTGGGGCATCATTCACTTCGCCGGCGTGGACAAAGCCGTCGCCGTCGGCCTGTACTCGGGAGCTGCGACCAATACACCCAGCCTCGCGGCAGCCGGCGAAGCCCTTCGGGGTCTCGGCGCAGACGTCGAACAGACCAAACTTCCCGGCGTCGGCTACGCGGTCGCGTATCCGTTCGGCATTCTCGGCATCATTCTCACGATGCTCATCATCAAAATAGGCTTCCGGCTCGACCCCGCCGCCGAAGCCGCGCGGCACACGCTCGAACAAAGCCCTCAAGGGACCACGCTGAGTGCCATCAACCTCGACGTCACCAACGCCAATCTCGACGGCCTGAGCGTGCGCCAATTGCCCTTTCTGGAGGGTTCTCCGGTGGTCATCTCGCGGATCCTCCACGCGGGGAGCGTCTCGGTCGCCCAAGCAGACAGCGTCCTGCGCACTGGAGATACGCTCCTGGCGGTCGGCCCAAAAAATAAACTGGATGAACTCCGGCGCCTGATCGGCACGGAGAGCGCGACGGATATCCGTAAACTGCCCCAGACCATCACCACACACCGTTTTGTGGTGACGCACAAGGAAGCCCTCGGGAAAACAGCGGAGGACCTGGGGCTCCGCGACAAATACGGAGTCACGCTCACCCGCCTCATCCGCGCCGAAGTGCAGTTCCCCGTGACAAACTCCGTGTACTTACAATACGGGGACGTGGTGGTCGCGGTGGGTGAAGAAGCGGCGCTGAAAAAAGCCGCTTCTCTTCTGGGCAACTCCCCTTCCCAGCTCAACCATCCGCAGATCATCCCGGTGTTCGTGGGGATCTTTCTGGGGATCCTGCTCGGCACGCTGCCCATCTATCTGCCCGGCGTCCCCGCTCCGGTGAAACTCGGCATGGCGGGCGGACCGCTCATCGTGGCGCTCATCCTGAGCCGGACCGGCCACTGGGGACCTTTCGTGTGGTATCTGCCGACGAGCGCCAATTTCATGATGCGCGAGATCGGCATCACGCTCTTCCTGGCCTGTGTGGGATTGAAATCGGGGGATTCTTTCGTCTCGACGCTCACGCAGGGAGACGGTTTTTACTGGATGGGTCTTGCGGCGGTGATCACGTTCGTGCCGATCTTCCTCGTGGCGCTCTACTGCCAACTGCGCTACCGCATGAACTTCCTGACACTCTGCGGACTGCTCGCCGGCTCCATGACCGACCCGCCGGCCCTTGCCTTCGCCAACTCTTTCGCCTTCTCCAACGCCCCGGGCGTGTCCTACGCTTCGGTCTATCCGCTGGTGATGCTGCTGCGCATCCTTTCCGCGCAGCTCATCGTCCTTTTTTTCTAGACGCCGGCGGCCTTCCGGACTTTACTAGGGCGCGCTTTTTTTGAACCAGCCATAAACGAAATTTTGAGTCGCAGCAGACGGTGTCTTGTGTGATTCATCAAAACTTTCCACAAGCTCAAATGCGCCGCCCAATTCGTCTGACAACGTCTGCGCGCTGTACCGGACGATATCCAGACCGCTGCATTTTGGGGGACCGTTGAGACCGAATGTGGCGATGATCAAATCACCGCCGGCTTTAAGCGATGATCTGAGCGCCTCAATATACTTGGCCCGGTCCGTAGGACTTGTCAAAAAATGGAACACAGCTCTGTCGTGCCATAAGTCATAATGGTTCTTTGGCAGATCGACGCGGGTGATATCGGCGGCGAGCCAGGTCACCTCATCCGCCCTGGCGCCCAAACGCTTCCTGGAAATATCCAGCGCCTTCCCGGATATGTCCAGGACGGTGACCTTTCCCAGCTTTCTCTCCAAAAGATCGTCGACGAGCGTCGACGCGCCCGCCCCGACATCAATGATCTGATCGCCGGCATTTAATCCCAGTTTTGAAATGATCGACAGGGACGGGTCCAGATGAGGCTTAAACCAGCTCACCCCGGCGCCGGACTTACTCGTATAGATGTTGTCCCAGTGGTCTTTTGGATTAATTGGAACGATTTCTCATCTTTTCTTTTGTCTTGTCGATCGCCGCTTGAGCGTCGGCAGCCGTAAGCTCCTTTTCTTCCATCTTCATTCCGCATTCAGGGCAATTTATTTCAACGGTGTGCGCATCCATAGGGCACTGCAGCACCTTGACTTTGTCTTCCGCAAACGCATTGCCCGCCGTTAAAAGGAAAATGGAAAGAGCCAATGTATAGACTTTTTTCATAGGACCTCCTGGTTTGTTTGACTGACTGTTTATCGTACCCCTTCTCAAATACCCGCGTCAAATGACGATTATGTTACGGAGGCGGGGCTCCGCGTGACGCCCTAGACACAAACGCCTTCAGGAGGACGCCGGCCGGTTTGTACATTGCAGCCGAGGAAAGACTTGACCCCTTATCTTATCCTCAGGCATAGCGTAAAGAACCTGCCTTCGGCTGAGCGTCCCGTTCAAATACCCCGGCGCATCCGTCCTCGGGAACCCGTGCAGACACTCCTCCCCTCGGCGGAGCGTTCCGTTCCTAGACCCCGGCGCATCAGTGCACGACGCCCTTCGGGCGTCGGCCTGAGATTTGCGCGGCTACTTTTCTCCCCTTGTTAAGGCCTCCGGGGTTGGCGCTTCGTTTAGAAACTCCGGCGCATCAGTCGTCGAGCGAGATGAAAGCACTCCGGCTCTCCGCTGAGATTTGACGAGCCCCTCCCCTTGTTAAGGCCTCCGGGGTTGGCGCTTCGTTTAGAAACTCCGGCGCATCAGTCCGTAGTCGCTACGCGACTACGGCTGAGATTTGACGCGGCAAAGCCGCATCAAATCACCCCGACGCTACCAAAAATAAAAACACCCACCGGTGTTTAAACCAGTGGGTGCTTTTATTTTTGGTAGCGGGGGTTGGATTTGAACCAACGACCTTCGGGTTATGAGCCCGACGAGCTACCAGGCTGCTCTACCCCGCGATATCTTGCCTGACTGAAAATAGTGTTGATGATGAACAGCCGGGGGGAGGATTACCTCTCAACAGTCCGGCCATTATAGGCGAACCGCGCGGGGATGTCAATCGAAGTCCGGCCCGTGTCCAGCCAAAATAGAAATGTCCTCTTTTCCCCAAAGTAGAAATGTCCGCTTTAGACGGTTAAGGTTGATAGTGAAGAGGCCTTCTTTTGAGCCTCCAGCCGAAGCCTTCTTTGAAAATACGGTCCTTTAAAAAAACT
>ORJL011914167.1_pt1 | contig 43144 bp, 41 predicted proteins | sample 1779941 | NCBI WGS metagenome assembly ORJL01 (sample SAMEA104232317, study PRJEB22302) | groundwater metagenome | biome: forest; feature: aquifer; material: groundwater | place: USA | collected 2011-08-07 | depth 5.8 m | reverse complement strand
GATTGAGGATTGGATGAATAATTACCCCAGGAAGATACTGGGATACAAGACAGCCAACCAAGCGGCTGAAGAATACTTACAAAGCGACAGTTTTTGTAAGAGATCTAAAGTTGTCGCACTATGAGTTACAATCCGCGATTTAATCATCGGTTTAAGTTAGTGCTTGAATAAATTCCTGATTCCGATATAATTGCTAAAGCATAACTTGGACGAGTACTCATACCGCATCTCCAAAAATCTGTACTGTTTTAATATGGAGGAATGCGGTATTTATCCCGAGATTTTGGATTTAAGGAAATTTTGAATATTGCAGATTTTATGAATCGAGGGAAAAAGGAAACATTAAAAATGCCAGAGCCAGATTTAACGAATCCCCATCTGCCGAGAATTAATTTAGGGAATAAAAGACCTCTGCGCAATAATTTTCCGTCGAAGAAACCGTCCAAACAGCCTAATAATGGCTGGTTGTTATGGTTTGCTCTTTCTTTTATCGCTCTTATTTTTTTAAGCCAACCAAATTCCATGACCTCCATGGCTCCTAAAAAGATAACGTATACTGAGTTTTACGAGATGGTTCAAAATAATAAGGTGACGGGGCAGATTAAGAGTCTCGAGCTTATTGAGAGCGTGGAAAGTTCTATCCGAGGAGTCTTTAAGGATGATTCCGAATTTACACTGCTTGTTCCTAAAAATGATCAAGCGCTTCTGGATGTCATTAAAGAAAATGTAACTAATTTTTCAGTCATCCCGCCTCAAACTTTCTGGGGACAGCTTATTATTTCTTATTTACCGATGTTTGTTATTGGTTTTATTATCATGTATATGTATCGAAGAGGAAGCGAGGTAGGCAACAAAATTTGGGCTTTTGGAAAAACAAAAGCGCGTGTGACGGGGAAAGAATCCAATTTGATTACTTTCATGGATGTGGCCGGAGTTGATGAAGCCAAGGAAGAGCTCCAAGAGGTTATTGAATTTTTAAAAGACCCTAAAAAATTTCAGCGGTTAGGAGGGAAAATTCCTAAAGGAGTTCTATTGATTGGCCCTCCGGGGACAGGGAAAACACTTTTAGCGAAGGCCGTTGCCGGTGAGGCGGAGGTTCCATTTTTTTCTTTAAGCGGATCGGATTTTGTCGAGATGTTCGTTGGCGTCGGCGCTTCCCGCGTCAGAGATTTATTTGAACAGGGAAGAAGGGCCTCGAAAGTTTCAGGAAAAGGATGTATTATTTTTATCGATGAAATGGACGCGGTTGGCAGACTTCGTTTCACGGGGATGGGTGGTGGTAACGATGAACGAGAACAAACGCTCAATGCCCTTTTAGTGGAGATGGATGGGTTCACCACTCAAACAGGACTTATTCTGATCGCGGCAACCAACCGCCCCGACACATTGGATCCCGCCCTTTTAAGGCCAGGGCGCTTTGATCGTCAGATTGTGGTAGGCTTGCCTGATATTAACGGTCGGGAAGGAATTTTAAAAGTCCATTCTCGGAATCTTAAAGTCGCTCCTGATCTTAATTTTAGAAAAATAGCCCAGCAGACTGTTTATTTTTCAGGAGCGGATTTAGCGAACGTCTGCAATGAGGCCGCTCTTTTAGCCGCTCGCCGTAACAAAGAGACCATTGGGATAGAGGAATTTTACGCGGCGATTGAACGCGTGACCATGGGGCCGGAAAAAAAGAGCCGGAATACTTCTAAAAAAGAAAAAGAGATGACCGCTTACCACGAAGCTGGGCATGCCCTTTTATCTATGCTGATTGACGAAGTGGATACTTTTACGAAAGTTTCTATCATCCCCCGGGGAATGGCCGGCGGATATACTCTTACTCCGCCGACGGAGGATAAACATTATTTCAACAAGAAAGAACTTCTTGGGCAGATGACCGTTCTTTTGGGAGGGTTAGTTGCCGAGGAGCTTTATATCAACACAACTTCAACAGGTGTTTCTAACGATCTTGAACGAGTGACGCATTTGGCCCGCAGTATGGTCTGTGAATACGGGATGAGTGAAAAGATGGGACCGCTCACTTACGGCCAGCATCAACATCAGCGGTTTTTGGGACGGGATTTCTTGGAACAAAAAGATTACAGTGACGAAACGGCTAAACATATTGATGAAGAAATTCGCCAGATTGTCAATCAATGCTACAACCGCGCTAAAAAATTATTGACGGAAGGCCGAGACAGGTTAGAAAAAATCGCCAAACGATTGGTTGAGAAAGAGGTCATTGACATCGAAGAGACCAGAATGTTATTAGGTTTAGAATCATCATTAACTCATACAGATTCCAATCAAACTCAAACCCCTAATATTTCCTCAAATTAAAAGAGTTCAAAAAGTGAGTTTTGCGGCGACAACAAGTTCCCCTCGCGATCATTTCCAGATAACTCTCGGATCACAGAAATTCAGTCTAGGCCGCCAAACCAAAATCATGGGAATCATTAACATGACTCCCGATTCTTTTAGCGGTGATGGCTATTGGAAGAAGTCTCGAACGGTTCAAGAGAGAGCCTTGCGATTCGCGCAGAAACTCATTTTGGAAGGCGCGGATATCCTGGATGTGGGAGGTGAGTCCAGCCGTCCGGGTTCCCAAAAAATAAGCGTCCAAGAAGAAATTAAAAGAGTTATTCCCTTTGTTAAGACATTATGCTCGAAGGTTAAAATTCCTGTTTCCGTGGATACGTATAAACCAAGAATTGCTCAAGAGGCCTTAGACGCGGGAGCGACGATGGTCAACACCATTAAAGGGGTCGATATTGATAAAAATCTTTTGAAGATGGTTAAACGTTACAATGCTTGTATTGTCCTTATGCACATGAAAGGGACACCGCTCTCGATGCAAAGAAATCCTAAATATAAAAATCTCATGGAAGACATCTTAAATGATCTAAGGAAATCCATTGAAATTTGTTTGGAAATTGGAATTAATTCAGATAGAATCATAATAGATCCCGGGATTGGCTTTGGAAAAACAGTTGAACATAATTTAGAAATTATTAATCACCTAGACAAATTAAAAATTCTTAAACAGCCAATTCTTATTGGCCCTTCGCGTAAATCGTTTATTGGGAAAATTTTAAATAAAGAAGCAGGGGATCGTCTCGTGGGGACAATCGCATCCGTTTGCGGCAGTATTTTCAGGGGCGCTCATATTGTGCGAGTGCATGATGTCAAGGCTGTTAAAGAAGCGGCCGTGATGACCGATGCCATTCTTAATGGGACTTAAAAGAATATGCCTTTTTTAATTGTTTGGAATAGCATTAAACCATTCTTAGAAATCTTTATTCTGTGGATTGTTTTTTACAGAATTCTTGTTTTCTTCCAAGGAACGCGCGCCTTCCATGTTCTTAAAGGGATTGGTTATTTTATCTTAGTTTTTTTGGCGGCGCAGTTTTTAAAGTTAGAAATTCTTAATTGGCTTCTGGAGAGATTTTTTGGGATTTCTATTCTAGCTCTTCTGATTATTTTTCAACAAGAATTGCGCCAAGGATTGGCTCGCCTGGGACAGCAAAATTTATTCGCCATGGGGTTGGCCGAAGCCGAAGCCATAGCGGTTATTGAGGAAATTATCAGCTCTGTTTACAGATTATCCGGCCAGCGGATAGGGTGCTTAATGGCGATGGAGCGAGATATTAAATTAAAAACGTATATTGAAAGCGGCCTTTTGATCGACGCGAAGCTCTCATCGGAATTAATCCAAAGCATCTTCAATCCTCAATCGCCGTTACATGACGGAGGAGTCATCTTGCGCCATGATAGGATTGTCGCCGCGGCGTGTCTTTTCCCTCTTTCCGAGAATCCAAATTTGAATAAGATTATTGGGACTCGCCATCGGGCCGCCCTAGGGATCAGCGAGCAGACGGACAGTATCGTTGTGATGGTCTCCGAAGAGACAGGGGAGATTTCCGTGGCATCCGACGGCAAATTTATTCCCATTACGAACCGAGAACGTTTAGTGAATATATTAAAGGACTTGTTGATTGTAAAAGACAAGAAGAAAAAAGCATGAAAGAATGGCTCGCGGATAATTTTATGTTGAAGTTAATCTCTTTGGTATTAGCTATTATGACATGGCTGTATGTGTATGATTTAACAAAATAATTTTATGCCCAAATTAGGTGTTAATATTGATCATATCGCTACGTTACGTCAGGCCCGTCGAGGGTTAGAACCTGACCCTGTCTTCGCGGCTCAAATATGCGCAAAAGCCGGCGCGGAGAGTATTGTCGCTCATTTACGCGAAGATCGACGCCATATGCAGGACAAGGATATCTACGCTTTAAGGAGAATCGTTAAAGGACGGTTTAACTTGGAAATGTCTTTGAATGAGCAAATTATTCAAATAGCCTTAAAAATTAAACCTGATCAAGTGACTCTTGTCCCTGAGCGTCGTCAGGAAATCACCACTGAAGGCGGCCTGGACGTCATCAGGCATTTCGAAAGGATCAAGAAAGCGGTGTGTCTGCTTCAAAGGCGGAGAATTGAGGTTAGTTTATTTATCGATCCTCAAAAGGAGCAGATCGAGAAGACCCTCGCGACGGGGGCAAAAATTATTGAATTGCACACGGGTCAATACGCGTTGGCCAAGACGAAAGAATCCAAAGAACGAGAATTTCAAAGAATACGTCGGATGACGGAGTATGCCTTTATTTTTGACCTTACGGTTAACGCGGGGCATGGTTTAAATTATGAAAACACCAAAGCGATTGCCCGTATTCCTAAAATCAATGAACTTAATATCGGGCATTCTATTATCTCCAGGGCGGTTTTTGTTGGGTTAGAGAAAGCAGTCAGAGAGATGAAACAAATCATATGATCCTAGGCATCGGAACAGACATTATTGAAGTAGAGCGCATCAAGAAGGCTATTGATCGTTGGGGAGATAATTTTTTAGATCACGTTTTCTTGAAAGAAGAAATAGAATATGCCAAGAAGAATAAAAATCCACTGCAGCATTTTGCCGCCCGCTTCGCGGCCAAAGAGGCGGTCTTTAAGGCGATTGGCAATGACCCGACGATTACATGGAAAGATATTTTAATTTTAAATAATGAACATGGGACACCTTACTGTGTTTTTCGTAAGAATGGATTTAAACATAAAATATTAATTTCCCTTTCCCACACAGAAAATTATGCCGTTGCCTCTGCCATTGTTACGACGGACGAAAAACGTCCATAAAAATACTTTTGGCCATGTCCTTATTTTGGCCGGTTCTCCTCAAATGTTAGGGGCCGGATGTCTGTCTAGTCTCGCGGCTATGCGGACCGGAGCAGGACTTGTCACCCTAGGAGTGCCTAAAAGTCTTAATCTGATTGCCCAGAAAAAAGTTTCTAACATTGTGATGACACTTCCCTTGGAAGAAACACCCCGGGAGACGGTATCCTTAAAAGCCCTTAAGACAATTAAACAATTTTCTGCTAAATGTCAGGTAGTGGCTATTGGCCCTGGCATGAGCACTCATCCAAATACCCAAAAACTTATCTTAGGAATTGTGAAAACATCTTTAAAGCCATTAGTTATCGACGCGGATGCCTTAAATAGTCTTGTTGGGCATTTAGATTTTTTAAAGAAAACAAAAACGCCTAAAATTTTAACCCCTCATCCCGGAGAAATGGCTAGACTGATTCAAAGGACAAAAATATACGTTGAAAAACATCGCCATCAAGTCGCTTCAGAATTTGCTCAAAAATATCAATGTATCCTTTTGTTAAAAGGGCCGCGGACCATTGTCGCCTCTCCTGAGGGTAAGATTTATTTTAATAAAACGGGAAACGCGGGAATGGCGACCGCGGGCAGTGGGGATGTTTTAACCGGAATGATCGCGGCTTTATTAGCGCAAGGGTTAACTGCTTTTAAAGCAGCCAAATGGGGGGCGTATCTGCATGGGAGGGCCGGGGATTTAGCGGCGAAGGCTAAAGGCCGCGCTTCCCTGATTGCTTGCGATATTATTGAATCAATCCCAAATACCATAAAATCATTAATGTAAAATGCAGAAATTAGATCAACATTTAAAACTTATTCCACCCAACAGCGAAAAGAAAATCCTCTTGCATTCCTGTTGCGCGCCCTGTTCAGGAGATTTGATGGAAAGATTTGTTGAATCAGGGCTCGAGCTCACTATTTTTTTCTACAATCCCAATATCCACCCGCGTGATGAATATGAAATTCGCAAGGATGAAAATATCCGTTTCGCGGGAAAGATGAATATTCCGATTATCGACGCTGACTACGACCGCGACAATTGGTTTCGAAGAGTGCGGGGGCTGGAATGGGAACCCGAGCGGGGCAAAAGGTGTTCGGCATGTTTCGATACGCGCTTTGAGCGAACGGCTCTGTATGCCTTTGAGCACGGGTTTAAAGTATTTACAAGCAGTCTAGGCATAACGCGATGGAAAGATATGGAGCAGGTTAACGCGTCGGGAGTGCGCGCGGCCAGCCGTTATCCGGAAATAATTTATTGGACGTACAATTGGCGCAAGGGCGGAGGATCCGCGCGGATGTATGAAATATCCAAGCGAGAAGAATTTTATCAGCAGGAATATTGCGGCTGCGTGTATTCGTTACGCGACACGAATTTATGGCGACTTAAACAGGGGAAAGAAAGAATTGTGAGGGGAACGAAATATTACGTTAATTCTTCCGTGGATTTTTAAAAAAATGCGTCCCATGCACAAGTTTAAGGATAAAAATAATTGGTTCGCGCTAGGATTGTTATTGGCGTTATTCGTTTTTTGGGCGTTCTTACTGACTAAAAAATATTTCTTCTTTGGTTATTACGACTGGGACTTAGCTTTTTTCCATCAAGCGACCTGGAACCTCCTGCATGGATCATCTTATTCTTCTCTTTTTGATGTCAACTTTTTTGGCAACCATTCTAACTTGATCGTCTTTTTGTGCCTGCCTCTTTACGCCCTTATTCAACATCCTTTAACTTTAGTTTTTTTGAAATTATTTTCATTTTTTGGTGGCGCTTATATTTTATACCTGCTGGCTAAAGAAAAGTTAGGCCCAATGCTTGCCGTATTGCTGATGTTTCTTTACTGCTTCTATTCTCCCAATATGTTTGGTCTGATTTATGAATTCGATTATGAAAGCCTATCCCCCATATTTCTTTTTGGATTAATTTATTTTTTTGAGAAGAAATTATTTAAACAGTTCATTCTCACGGCTGTTGGTTTGATGCTTATTAAAGAGAACATGCCTTTTATTGTGATGACTTTTAGTATTTACGCTTTATTCAGCCGTGGAAGGAATCGTTTGCTTTGGGCTTTCATTCCTTTCGCGCTTGCCAGCGTAATGTTTTATATCCTAGTTTATATTTTTATTCCCTTTTGTAGAGGGCAGGAAATGCATCCTTACCTAGGATTATATACTCAGTTTGGAGGCAGTACTCCCCTGGGAGTTATTTTAAATATTTTAATCCATCCAGCGCGAATTTTTTCTTTTTTGACAAAGCCAGTGAATATGAATTTTCTTTTTGAGCTTTTTGGACCGCTTATTTATTTGCCGTTTTTGAGCCCCCATGTTTTGTTTTTAATTCTTCCTATCCTGTCGCAACATCTATTATCCGCGTCCTCCACGGAACATTCTATCCATTATCAATACGCCTTAAGCGTTGCGCCCTTTCTTTATTGGGGCACAGTCAAGGCTTTAGCTTTTTTAAAATTCAGGATCAGACCTTCTTTTTTTTATTTTATCATTAGTTTAATGGCCTTGGTTCATCTTTACAGCCTCAATAATAGTCAAGCGGACATCAAGGCAAGAATGAATATTAGGAAAGATCCCCTCAATGGGTTTCGATGGGAAGCGGTCAAGGCGATTCCTGAAAGATCCGCGGTTATCGCGAGTTTTGATTTTTTAGCGGAACTTTCAGGAAGAAAGAATCTGTACGCTTTTTATAAAGTTTACGACGATCGTTTCCAAAATAGCGCGAAACCTTTTATGGTCCCAGAAAAGGTTTCTTACGCTTTGATTGATTTTAAAGACGGATGGCTATTAAATGACTTTTACGACGAACCCGAGATAACGGCCGCCAGGATTCAGAAATTTTTCTTCTCCGGCGCATGGTCAGTTGAAAAGGCGGCGGAGGATATTGTTCTTTTTAAAAGGGAAGGAGAAGGCACTAAGTTAGTTGAAGTGTCAACTTTGGATAAAGCTGATTTGAGTGCTGCCCTGATGACTGTCGACCATAAATTTAGTTTAATGAGTTTTAAAATGGATGCAGAGTCTTCGCGGGGCGGTTCGCTCTTGCCTTTAACATTCCTCTGGCAAAGCCATGAAGATATAAAACAGCGATATGAACTCGTGCTTTTTTTGAAGAAAGATGGTAAATTATATATGGAGCGTCGCCACCCAATTGGATATCTTATTTATCCGACTTTGACGTGGAAGAAAGATGAGACAATTAAAGAACGTTTTTGGCTGTATGTTCCAGAATTAGATCAAGGTCAATATATTTTAGAAATCGGGTTTGTGGATCGTTCCAACAATCGCATCGCGACCCCAAAAACATATCCTCTGGCAAATATATTTATTCAAAAATGATGAAATTTTTATTCCAAATTTTTCAGTTATTGCGAATCAAACAGTGGGTTAAAAACACTTTTATTTTTTTCCCTTTATTTTTTGCCGGGGAATTATTTAAAGGGAATTTCTTAGCCGACTGCACGCAGACTTTTTTTGGGTTTTGTCTTACCGCGAGCGGACTTTATATCCTCAATGATTTTCTCGACCGAGCAAAAGACCGCATCCATCCTAAAAAGGCGAAGCGACCTTTGGTTGAGCTTGACCTACATCCCTTTCCCGTAACAATCCTTATTTTGGTCCTTCTTTTTTTAGGTCTTTCTTTGTGCGGCCAAGTTAACGATGTCGTCTTGATGACGGCGGTGGTTTATATTTTTATCCATCTTGTTTACAATTTTGTTACCAAAAAAATTGTTATTATTGATGTGGTATTTATCGCCATTGGTTTTCAAATCCGTATCTGGGCTGGAGCGGCCGCCGCGGGGGTGATTCCTTCCGTATGGCTTCAGATGTGCGTATTCTTGCTGGCTCTTTTTTTGGGCTTTACCAAAAGACGCCAAGAAATCTCAACCCTTAAAGAAAGAGCTCCTGAGCATAGAAGTGTCCTTGAGCATTACACGGCTTATCTTTTGGATCAAATGATTATTATTTGTTCGACACTCGCGATTGTTTTTTACGGTCTGTACACCCTTTCTTTCCACGCGAGTCCCAAGATGGGCAGTCAAAATATGGTTTATTCTGTTGTATTTGTTTTGTATGGAATATTTCGGTATCTTTATTTAGTTCACGTGCATAAAAAAGGAGATGACGCTGGAGAAATTCTTCTCTCCGATGGCCCTTTGCTTGCCTGCGTTTTATTATGGATGACATTTGTGGGGTGGCTGTTGTATTTTTAGACTATGCAAGGGACCCTTGAACAATCTCAATGTCTTATTTGCCAAAAAGCAACCCAACCTAAGGAATTACTGAGTTTCGCTAAGTGCTTTCCGCAAGAATCTTATAAAATTGTCGAATGTCCCTTTTGTTCCACCAAAAGGACATGGCCGCCGACGGAGAATGTCCGCGCTTTATACCAGTCGAATGCCTGGATGGATCGTCCGCCAAAGTCCTTGTTTTATTTCCTTAAAGGTTTTCTTATCCGTCATGAAATCCGCCGCATATGCAGGCACACAGGATTAAAAGAAATTTTAGATTTGGGCGCGGGATTTGGTGATTTTTCCGCGAATGCCCATCGATTGGGTTGTTCTGTTGTCAGCAGTGACGCTTCTTCAGCACGTCCGTACTATATTTCTTCTTTAAAGGACATCCCCTACGTTCATTTTAATTATGAAGACTATACAATAGAAGAGCCAAGGGTGGTTAGGAAAAGAGTTATTGTTTTGCGGCATGTCTTGGAACATATTGAACGTCCCAAAGATTTTCTCAGTCAACTTAAGTCTTATCAGCCGGAATTTTTTTATATTGTCGTCCCAAACTTCAACAGATTTGAGAAAAACGTATTTAAAGAATTTGATATCCTCTGGGGGATGCCACAACATTTATGGCACTTTGACAAGCGTTCCCTGACATTTCTTCTAACGGAATTGGGATTAAAGATTGTCGCTACAGGTTATGAGACGATTCCCGTGGCTATGCCCAGTATTTTAAATTATCTCAATCGTAGAAAATATCCTGAGTTTATCCGACGCTTCTTAGGTCATAATGTTATTTTTTACGGATTATCCTTACTCCTAAGTATTGTTTTCCCTCATAATGTTATCTGGATGATAGCTAAGGTGGAATGAAAAATAATTATTCGGTTTTATGAGAACAACCATTACGTTTTTTGATGTTATTTTTTCGCTTGGTTCTTGGCGGATGAAAAGTATAAAACTCGCTGACTATTTTATCGGAGGGTTATGGGCGCGTCTTGCCAAAGGCCGAAAAGAGAGCCAAGGAGCGATTCCCCAAACTGATACCATATTGATTATCCGTCCCGGCGGGATAGGAGACGCTATTTTTTTATTGCCGATTCTAAGGCGGATAAGGCAAGAGCATCCTGCTATTAAAATAGATATTCTTTGCGAGAAAAGGAATCGAGAGATTTTTGCTTCGCAGGAAAACCTTTGCCGTGCGATTTATTGTTACGACGAGTTAAAATCATTTTTATCGATACTTCATAATATTTACGATGCGGTTATTGACACGGAGCAGTGGCATTATTTAAGTGCCTTAACAGCCTATTTCCTAAAAGCAAAGATTACCATCGGCTTCGCAACGAGGCCTTTAAGGGCAAAATTGTTTACTCATCGGATTGATTATGGTCTTAATACCTACGAACTGGAAAATTTTAAGAAGTTGTTTCAACCTTTTTTAGACGGTGGTGAGGATGTCAAAGACATAAATTTATGCTATACTTTATCCCAGGTTCAGTTAAATTGGGCCCGGAATAATATCCCCGAAAAATCCGTAACCCTCTTTTTAGGGGGCAGCATACCGCCCAAACGTCTAGCCAAAGAGCAGGCGATCGGTATCATCAACTATATTTTAGAAAAAGGCTATATTGTTGTCCTTTTGGGTGGAATGGATGTCCGTAAGATAGGGCAGATCTTGGAAAGTGAGTACGCACATAAGCAGATTCTCAATTTTATCGGTAAAACATCGTTAGACCAGAGTGCAGCTCTTATAAATAGAAGCAAATTATTTATTGGAACAGATTCTGGTTTGATGCATATGGCGTGCGCGGTGGGAACTTCTGTTATTGGCATTTTTGGTCCCAGCAACTGGCAAAAATGGCAGCCCAAGGGAGATCAGCACAGCGTCGTGACCGAAAACGTCGAATGCTCGCCGTGCACAAGGTTTGGATATACCGTCCCAACGTGTGGGGGGAGTTATCGGTGTATGCGAAGAATAGATATGAATGAATTTCTTAATAAAATCATATTCAATGTTTAAAGCCATCTTTCAAATAATTAGAAATCGCACTTTGATTGAGGAGAGTAATTTTAGAAATTATCTATCCAATATATCATGGCTTATGGTGGAAAAGGCGTTTCGCGTTGTCGTCGTATTCTTCATTGGTATTTATATTGCAAGATTCCTGGGCCCGGAAAAATTTGGTCTTTTAAGCTATGCCCTCAGCTTTATTACCTTATTCTCCGCACTCACAACATTAGGATTAGATGCTATTTTAATTAAAGAATTAGTTAATGAACCTCATAAAAAAGATGTTTTAGTGGGGACAGTCTTTCGGTTGAGAATGGGGGGGGCTTTGGCGGCTTTATTATTAATTGGCCTCTTTTTGTTATTGGTACCGCACGATCGTTCCTCCGAACTATTAATTTTCATTACTGCGTTTACTTTCTTATTTCAATCATTTAATGTGATTGATTCATTTTTTCAATCAAAAATTCTCTCCAAATATGTCGTTTTTGTGCAATTGATTCAAACTGTTATTTCGGCCATATTTAAGTTATCTCTTATTTTCCTAAAAGCTCCTTTGTCATGGTTCGGCTTCGCTGTAGTGCTTGATAGCATTGTTTTGGCCATTGGCTTAAGCACGGTTTATTTAAAGCATAATTTCCTAACAACCATTCTTAACTTTGATTATAAAACTGCCCGACAACTTTTAAGAAGTTCGTTTCCACTTTTTCTTTCTGAAATTGCTATTTCATTTTATATGAGAGTAGACCAAGTTATTATCAAATCAATGCTTGGCAACAAAGCTGTGGGGTTTTATGCCGCGGCGGTCATTATATGCGAGGCATTCTATTTTATTCCTTTGGCAATAATTCGGACTTTTTTCCCTGTTATATTAAATAATAAAAAGACGAACAGCGAACTTTATCATAGAAATTTACAAAAATTATACGATTTGATGGTCATAATATCTTTTTTTATGGCACTTGTGATAAGCCTCACAGCCGATAAAATTGTTCTTTTGCTTTTCGGCCCTCAATTTAGTGAAGCTATCCCGGCGTTAAGGATATATGCTTGGACGAGCATATTTGTATTCTTAGGAGCCGGGAATGAAAGATGGCTGTTGGCTGAAAATCTTCACAAATACATGTTTTATCGAACATTTTGGGGATGTCTCTTAAGCGTGGGATTAAATCTGATCTTGGTACCCTGGCTAAACATTAAAGGGGCTGCTATCTCAGCTCTTATTTCATTCGGGTTTGTTTCTTATTTGGCTATCTTTATATTTAAGCCTCTTCGGAATCACTTTATAATTGTTTCACGGTCATTAAATGTTCTATCTGGGTTAAAAAGAATTTTAAATATTCGCAATCAGTAAGCAATTAAATATATTTTTAAAAAAATCAACCGAATCGTATACCAGTACCTAAAAAGGAGCGGGGGATGGATCGTGGCGAACTAGCTCAACTGAAAGAATTTTTAGAAACCTCGAATAATTCAAGCGAGAAAATATCTTTTTATAAAAAGTATCCGTTAGGGTTTATTTGGGAAAGCAATATAAAATCGACACTAACAAGGGTGATTGAAAACACTGATTCTGCTGAAGACAAGCTTTTCCAGATCCAGGACACCGTTCTGTACTCGATTGATGCGAATAATGAGAAGGACAAAGAACTAACATTTAATTGCTGGAATGAATATTTCAAGAAAGATAAAAACATTGTTTTAAGTGAATTGGCCGACAATATTCAGGAATCGGAGTTTTACAACAAAGATAAGATCTTTCAATGTAACAACAGAAGATACTCCTTGGATTTTTTTAAAAAATTAAACATTGCGTTCAATGTTCGCGAGATTGCTCCCAATCCTTCGCTGCGCGTATTGGAAGTTGGCGCCGGGTTTGGGCAGGTTGGCAGAATATTAAAACTCATAGCTCCATCAATGCAATATGTCATCATCGATATCCCGGAGACGCTGTACTTAGCTTATTTATTCCTTCGACTTAATTTTCCTGCAAAGAAAATTCTCTGGGTTTACAGTAGGGAAATACTAAAGTCGAACCTGCAAACGATCCAATGCGGCGAGATTGAGTTTGTTTTAATCCCCTGCTGCTTTGCAGACTATTTAGTAGAGCTTGGATTGGAATATGATGTGGCTGTCAACACCTCTTCTTTTGGAGAGATGAAGAATGAATCCTCCGGATACTACATCGATCTGATTCAAAAACGGCTTAATATAAAAAATATTGTCTTTTTAAATCGATTTTTAAATCCCTTTGACCCCGATATAGAAATGTATCGGCTCGATGAAAATGGATGGTATATGAATCTCGATGAGGGATGGAGTTTGATTAAGTGGGAGATAGAGCCTGAATTTACAAGATTCCCGTATAATGAGGTACTCCACAATAGAGAATTATTCGTGGTTGCGAAACGTGATATTCCTAAAGCAAATTATCAGGACAATTTAGATGATATTTACCAACAAAAATGGTATAAAAATTTCATTTTATACCCACATGAAAGATATGCGGATTTTTTGCGTGTTGATTTAGACATGGGAAGTGTGATTCAACGCTTAATACATGCTGTTAAGAAAAAAATTACTGAAAAAAACTGCGATGCGTTAATTAAATATATTTATTTACTGGAGGGTAAATACGCGTATGAGGAAAGATTTTATTTTACAAAAAAATATAGAGAACTTACAGGCCGAAAACACTTCATAGATGGAAATCCGCGTGGAGGGACTCGCTTCATTAAGTCGATTTTAAAGTCGATTGGATTATTGAACATTGTTTTATTAATTTTAAATAAATTTCCCATTGCTCGCTTATTTAAAAAAATCCTTTTTAAAGAAAAGAAATCTGCATGGCAAGAGCACTATGGCAAATAAAAAACTTGAGTTTGGCAAACTTTGTTCTTTGTCGCCGAGATGACCTAAAAATGGCAACTTTACTGATCTCGTCGATAAAATCAAAAAAGTGCCAAGCTCAAATAAAATGCGAATATTTGCGTATGTTCTACTTTGTTGAGTTTAGTTAGGCTTGGATATTCGACTGAAGCATAAGGCATGAGGATCTTTGTGGCATGGTTCAACCTAAAATAAGCGTCATTACACCATCTTTGAATCACGGGCGATTCTTGCGCGAGACGATTGAATCGATCGTTGGCCAGTCCTGCAGGGATTTCGAGCATATTGTGATCGACGGTGGGTCCACGGACGAGACGCTCGATATTCTGAAGGAGTATCCCCACATCCGGTGGATATCGGGACCTGATAACAGTGTTCTCGACGCGTATCAAAAAGGTCTCTCCATGGCCCGCGGCGAATACATCATTCAATGTTGCGTCTCGGATGGGTTCCTGGACAAGCATTGGTTCCAGAAATGTGCCGAGGTACTGGACAGAGACGTGGAAACCGCCTTGGTGTGGGGATTCCCCCAGTATATGTCGGAGGGGGGCGATCTGCTGAATGTGTCGTATCAGGAATTTTTCAATGATCCTCCCCCGCAAAAGCAGGAATTCCTGGCCATGTGGCTGGCAAATGGATTTTATCTGCCGGAAGGAAACTATTGTGTGCGCAGTGAGATCATTAAACGATACTTTCCAAACGATCTGTCGGAAAAGGATTTTCAGATACATTGCCATCTGGGATTCGTGTATCAGTTCATGGTGCAGGGTTATTGCCCGTATTTTCTTCCGGCGGTCGCTAATTTCGGCCGCATCCATCATGATCAGCGTGGCCAGCGCTTGATGGATATCGAAAGGCCGGCACAAACAATGTACTTCAAGCACGTGAAAGACTATCGGAGAAATCTGATCAGTGGGAGGGTTGTTCACTGTTTTCGCAACGGCCGTTCGGAGGTTATCAGTGATATCAGGCCGGAAGAACTGGGGTCATGGAGGAGAAAAATCTGGCGACATCGAATACTCCGGTCGCCTTTGCTGCGAGTTGATCCCTATGCCATCGCTCTCAAGATTAAGGAACGGATCAAGGCATAAATACGATATTTTAGAGAAAGGATTTAATGAGTTTTTTAAAATCTTTTGCGCGCAAACACCCCTTTGCTATCCCGCTATATAAATCGTTTTTCCTTTTGCTTAAGGAACTAGGCTTTTTAGGGGAATTCAAGAATTTTAAGTCGTTAGCCAGCAATAAGCGGTTTGCGTTGCGCTGGGGTGACCGGTATCCATGTTTTGAAGATAAGACGAAATCAACGGGTTTTGACCGCCACTACATTTATCATACGGGATGGGCTGCTCGAATTCTTGCAAAAACAAGGCCGCAAGAACATGTTGATTTTTCTTCCTGTCTTTATTTCTCAACGCTCGTTTCGGCATTTATCCCTATGCGTTTTTATGATTATCGCCCCGCCGCATTGACCCTGCCCAACCTTGAAGTCGGGCATGCGGATCTCCTGCGCCTGTCTTTTCCCAATGATTCCATCCCGTCCCTTTCCTGCCTGCATGTCGTGGAACACATCGGTCTGGGACGATATGGTGACCCTTTGGATTCGGAGGGAGACCTTAAAGCCATCGCAGAGCTCAAGAGGGTCTTGGCCAAGGAAGGGAATTTGTTATTCGTGGTTCCTATCGGGCAGCCCAAATTGATGTTCAATGGCCATCGTATTTACAGCTATGAACAAATCCTCAGTTATTTTAGCGGTTTGAATCTGGTTGAATTTACATTAATATCCGAACACAGGGAGGGAGGGGGATTAATCCCCAATCCTCCACCGGAGTTGGTCAGACGGGAAGAGTATGGTTGCGGCTGTTTTTGGTTCCGAAAGGATGCCTCCAGATGAAAATAGTCGATACTTTGATTAAAGTAGGCCGTTGCAACGAATCAGCGCGCGTTGCGTGGGTCGAGAAAACATTAAAAAAGATACCCGCTGGTTCGCGAATCCTTGACGCTGGCGCCGGTGAGCAGCAATTCAGGAAATTTTGTTCTCACTTGAAATATGTTTCTCAGGATTTCGGTCAATATGAAGGACAAGGAGATAATAAGGGTTTGCAGATGCGCAAATGGGACCATGGGAATCTGGACATTGTCTCGGACATCACCAGCATTCCCGAACCGGACTATTCCTTTGATGCGATCCTGTGCACCGAAGTCCTGGAGCATCTTCCGGACACTTTGGCCGCAATCCGCGAGTTTTCGCGTCTTCTAAAATCAGGGGGATATTTACTTGTCACGGCGCCATTTTGCAGCCTGACGCATTTTTCACCGTATCATTTTTCCACGGGGTTTAGCCGCTATTTTTATGAGCATCACCTGCCGAAGAATAATTTTGAGATTTTAGAGATTGCCCCTAACGGGAACTACTTTGAATATATCGCACAGGAAATTATGCGGATACCAGAGGCCGCAAGAAAATACGCGGGGCGCAGCCTCAATATTTTTGAACTATTCATTTTATTCTTAAACCTTCGCATGCTCCAGGGATATAGCGCGAGAGACAAGGGATCAGAAGAGTTGTTGTGTTTTGGATACCACATCTTTGCCCGGAAACTGTAAAGAGGGGTTGTTGTTATGGTCATCGTAAAATTGATGGGGGGGTTGGGGAATCAGATGTTCCAATATTCTGTGGGACGCCGCCTGGCCCTTAAGCATCAAACGCAATTTAAATTGGATATTTCTTACTTCAACACACAAAAAAAAAGAAGCTATGGACTTTCTGTCTTTAATGTCAAAGAATCCTTCGCTGGTCCTGAAGAAATAAAAATATTATCTGGAAGAAATCCAAACGACAAAGAGACTCTCGGGACTCTTATTTTCAATCGCCCGAAGACTTATGTAAGAAAAAGAGCAATAGAATTTTATCCACATATTCTCGATCTTTCAGATAATGTTTATCTGGATGGCTATTGGCAGAGCGAAAAATATTTTATGGATATCGCGGATATTATTCGTCAAGAATTCACAGTAAAAATACCTGCTTCAGAGAAGAATAAGGAACTTAGCCAAAGCATGACGTCAACCGAGTCTGTGAGTATTCATTTCCGAAGGGGAGATTATATTAACGAATCTAAAACGCGTGATTGTCATGGGATATGTGGATTAGAGTATTACGGCCAATGCCTAAATTTGTTGGCTAAAAGAATTGTAGATCCTCATCTTTTTGTGTTTAGTGATGATATGGAATGGGTCCGCCATAATTTTAGACCATCCTTCCCTGTGGTATATATTGAGCATAATGCGGGTAAAGCCTTCGAGGATTTGCGGCTTATGGCTGAATGTAAGCATCATATTATCGCCAATAGTAGTTTTTCCTGGTGGGGGGCATGGTTATGTCCATATGAGGGGAAGATAGTGTTTGCTCCAAAGCAATGGTATAAGAAAAAAAATAAGAATAGAATTGATGATATAGTCCCATCCAATTGGATAAAAGTATAAATTCGATGAACACTAGCTATTCGAATCCAAAAATAACGGTCCTAATGTCTGTTTTTAATGGTGAAAAATTTCTAAAGGAAGCCATCGAAAGCATTCTTCATCAGACATATGATAATTTTGAATTTATGATTATTAATGACGGGTCCATAGACTCGAGCAAAAATATCATTTTATCTTACAGTGACCAACGTATTAGATTAGTTAATAATGGAAAAAATATTGGACTTATTGCCTCATTAAATAATGGATTTGCCCTAGCTAGGGGGGAATATATCGCTCGTCAAGATGCGGATGATATTTCAGCCTTAAATAGGCTTGAAGAACAAATCAATTTTTTTGAAAAAAATAAAAATATAGGACTTGTCGGAACCAATTTTATTAAGATTAATGAAATTGGAGAAGAAGTGCAGAGAATGCAATTACCTCAAAAATCCGAAGATTTAAGAAAAGAATTGTTAATGACCAACCAATTCGCCCATGGAAGTGTTATGTTTAAAAAAGAATGTCTTGAAAAAACCGGTTTATACCGAGAGGAATTCAAACACTGCGAGGATTATGATCTATGGCTTCGATTTTCCCAGCATTACGACCTAGCCAATATCCAAGAATATCTTTATAAATGGAGGCTCGTTCAAATTTCCATTTCCAGTAAACAAAACTATTTTCAAAAAAAAGCGACCCTCTTTGCCATTCAAATGCATAAAGAACGCCTGCTTTTTGGTCAAGATCAGATTCAAAAAGGTTTATTAAATAAAGAGGATGTCCATAAACTTATTCTTTCATCCAAGGATGAGCAAGATGAGACAGTCTATAAAATTAAAGTTTTACGTTGCGGCGCCTTACGTTATTTGATAAATAATGACTCTAAAAATTCTAGAAAATGTTATTGGGAAGCCTTTAAGCTTAAAAAATTTAGAATTAAAACTTTTATCTTAATTATTTTTTCATTCCTAAAACCCTTTTGTCCAAAATCACTTTTTAGATTTCTCTTGGAAACTAACGAAACCTTATTATCAAAGATAGAAAAAAATAATGAGTGAAACTCAAGCTCTCCCACTCGTTAGTATCATTATGCCGGTTTATAACCGAACGGAGTTTATTCGTGAGGCAATAGAGAGCCTCATTCAATTTGGACGCAATGAACGGAGACTCTTAAATGAACCCTATTAAATCCATCAAGGCTTTCATTAGTATCTTTTTAGAAAATAAAAAAATCATCTTCTGGGTATACAATCAAAAAGAAAGAGCTGCGGCTATTCGATTAATCAATTCTATAAAAAAAGAACGGCCATTTTTGCTTAAAGCTGGAGAAGCTCATCAATTATATACGCTCGTTAAATCTGTGTCAAAAATCCCCGGAGATTTTGTTGAGGTAGGGACGTATCAGGGAGCCTCGGCTAAGCTTGTTTGTGAAGCTAAAGGGGCTCGGGCATTTCACGTTTTTGATACGTTTGAGGGCCTTCCCAAGCTTGGACCTAATGACAAAGGAGAAGCTCTTGAAAAGGGACTATTTTCTTCCAATTTGAAAAATGTTCAAGATTATCTCAAAAGTTACCCGAATGTGTTTATTGTCAAAGGAATTTTTCCTGACTCTGCTTCTTCTATCTTAAATAAAAAGTTCGCTTTTGTGCATTTGGATGTTGATCTTTATCAAGGCATATTAGATAGCCTTAAATTTTTTTATCTTAGAATGTCCCGTGGAGGAGTGATACTTATGCATGACTATATCTATGTGCACGGCCATACCTATGGAGAAGGAATTCGTGAGGCTGTGCAGGAGTTTTTTCATGACAAGCCTGAGCCGGTTATTGAACTCTCAGGGAACCAATGCTTGATTGTTAAGCTCTAGTATAAAAAATGAATAATAAATCAGAAAAAATACCACTTGTCAGCGTTATTATACCTGTTTATAACCGAAACGAGTTTATTCGTGAGGCAATAGAGAGCGTGCTTAATCAGACATATCAAAATATTGAAATTATTGTTGTTGATGACGGATCTGAAATAGATATCGAAAATCAGATAAAAGATTTTCTCTCCAAGGGGAATATCCATTTCTATAGAAAACCGCATGCAGGACTATCTGACACCCGCAATTATGGAATTGCCAAGGCGCGGGGAGAATATCTTGTCTTCCTGGATGACGATGATTTATTACATCCCCAGATGATAGAAATTGCTTTAAGAGAAGCAAAGGAATCCAATGCCGAGATAGCATTAGTCGGCTACAGATATTTTTGGTATCATAATATTGATCCCACAAAAGAATATACAGATTTTAATATCTGCGATCCAGACTTAAGTAAAATATTATCGATTTCTACTCCCGTTCAAATTCACTCTGTATTCATTAAAAAGAAAATAGTAGAAGAAATCGGAGGCTTTGATGCTGCTTTTATGGCTGCCGAACATAGAGATTTTTGGGTTAGAATTTTTAGTCTAGGTATTCAGCCGAGGATTATTAAGAGGTGTCTCTGCTTTACTCGTTTTCATAATAAACAGCATATGAGCAGCAATGACGCCCACATGCAGGAAGGGTACTTAAAAGTCCTTCAAAAAGCCCAAACTTATCTTGATCCAAAGATCCAGAAAGAAATCGGATTAAAAAATAAAATTACCTTGAGATATGTGTTTGCGGGGTGGTATCATATTGTCTTTGATTCGAAAAAAAAGGGGCGAGAATATCTCGCAGTGGCGATAAAAAGGAATATTCTGTTTTTGCCATTCGTCTTAATCCTTTTAGGTTTATCAATTTTACCCCAAAGCTTTTTAGCAAAATTAACCTTAGGCGTGGAATGCCTTCTTAACCGCCGTAATCTTCGGCGAGAAGAAAAACTTAAGCTAGAAAAGAGTCAAGCTAAATGAAATCAACAATGTCAAAAGAAAAAGTGGCGGCCATTATTCTCGCTGGTGGGGCAGGCCTACGGATGGAGACCGTAACGCCTAAACAATTCCTGCGTATAGCCGGCAAGGCCATTGTGATTCATACCCTCCTCCAATTCGAACGTAATCCAAATATTACGGATATCGTTGTTGTCTGTCCGCAAGGGTATAAAGAAGAGTTAAAACAACTCATCCAAAAAGAGGGTCTCAAAAAAATTTATAAAATCACGGCGGCAGGCAAGACACGTCAAGAATCTTCCTGGCATGGCCTTAAGAATTGTCCTAAAGGGACAAAATACGTCCTTATCCACGATGCCGTCAGACCATTTGTGACGGATAAAATTATCGATGATACCTTGGCAGCGGCTAAAGAAGTCGGTGCCTCAGATACTGTTATTGATACGGCCGATACTATTATTGAAGAAAAAAATGGATTGATTAAAAATATTCCTGATCGAGCCCACCTAAAACGCGGACAAACCCCCCAGGGTTTTAATTATCCGACCATCAAAGATGCCCACCAATGGGCGAAAAAAAATAATATTGAAAATTCAACGGATGATTGCCGCCTTGTTTTGCTTCAGGGTAAACCAGTTAAAATCGTACCTGGCTCCATTTACAATATTAAATTAACTGACCAGACAGATCTCTATTTGGCCGAACGATTATTCCAATTAAAGCAAAAAAATTTAGGTCCAGCGGATTATCGCTTGCTGCATGGTAAGATCGCCGTCGTTTTTGGAGGGAGAGGAGGCATTGGAGAGAATGTGGTTACTTTACTTAAGAAATATGGATGCCAGGCTATTGCTGTCTCTCGCGCGACAGAAATTAAATGCGATGTCCAAAGCGAAATAAGCGTAAAAGAATGTTTCCGTGGGATTCTTCAGAAATACAAAAAAATCGACATCGTGGTCAATTCTGTCGGGTTACTTAAAATGTCAAGGGTTGAAACAATGAATCTTGCCGATTGGGAAGAAATTATATCTGTAAATTTAACGGGAGCTTTTCTTATTTCTAAATATGCTATTCCCATCTTAAAGAAAAATAGAGAGGGGCATATCGTGCATGTGGTTTCGAGTTCCTATACAAGAGGAAGGATGAATTATTCAGCCTACTCCGCTTCCAAAGCGGCGCTGGTTAATTTTGTCCAGGCGTTGGCTGATGAAGTCATGGAAAATAATATTTATGTCAACGCGATTTCACCTCAGCGCGTGGCTACAAAAATGCGGTCGGCTAATTTTGGGGAGGAATCAGGGGAAGCTTTAGTCTCTCCTTTGGAGGTTGCGCAAGAAATCGTTAATTATTGTATCGTCAAGGAAACCGGCCATATTGTTGATGTGAGAGCGCAGAAATAACGAGATTATGTTTAAAAAAAATCACAATTTTACTCTCCAAGATATCGAGAAGACATTTGTTCTTAAGTCCTGGTGGGCAGCTCTGGCTATCCTTCCGTCAGCCAGGCGTCTAGGCCTTTTTATCTGCAACTATACAAATATTACACCTAACGCGTTGACTTTGGTAGCCTTTGGCATGAAGATTATTTCTGCGGGTTTCTTTTTAAATGGAACTCATCCATTCCTAGTGGGAGGGGCTCTATTGTATCAATTATCCTACCTTTTGGATTGTATTGATGGGACGGTTGCGAGGTTAAAAAATATGACCTCGCCTCTTGGGCGGTATCTTGATCACACTTGTGACTTAATAAGCGGCGTCATTAATGTTCTGGCTTTAGGATATGGCCAAGGGATGCTTACTTCTCCTTATATTATTGGGATTCTCTTTGCCCATATTTCGATTTATTACATTACCTACACGCTTAACCTTGCCCGCGGTGCCTGTGAAGCTAATTTTTTCGTTATCGAACGATTCCGATCGTTACAACTCGTGCAATCCTTCTGCGCCTACCGGGAATTTTTCTTTCAAAGAAATTTTAAATCATTCTTTTCTTTTCCCGATTACGAAGCCTTAATGTTTTTTATTTTTCCTATCCTTGGGTACCCCATCCTTGGGATTACAATCTGCTTCTATATTGTCATCCTTTTTATTTGCTATGAAATTTTTTCTTCCTTTGTCACTCTACACACCGGCGGATCAAAATTCCCTTGATAAAAATTCAACTACAAAAATCTCTCGATTGCTCCCGATTTTTTCTCGCTTCCGAGGGTTATCTCCTCCGGTTTTCGTCCAAAACAGACTCCTAGTTGTTCATAGACGGAAACTTGTGTTAGGTCCACAAATCGCTGTTTGATGGCTTCGGCTGTTTCCATATATTGAATTTTACCGTGTTGAAGGCAGATAAAGCTGACGCCAGAAAGGCCGTTTTTTAGAAGAACAACAGATGAGGCGCCGGCTTCCTTGCCGAAATTGACATCGTAGACGGAGGAGTGTCCGCAGCGCACTAAGTGGCCGGGATTAACTTCGCGAATCTCAGGAGCCTCGGAGATTGCTTTAACATACAATTTCTCTCTTTTCATTAAATCGACAATCGAAGGATCAGTTTTAAAGCGTTTGTTTAATTGGAGAGCCGCGTATTTCCCGGCCCCGGTGAGCTTTTTATGACCAAAGGCATCGACCGAAGAGGCCTCATCGACAAGTTCCTTGCCGCTGGCATCTTTGAGTCCTTCCGCGACAATAATTAAATAGCTGCCTGCTTTGACATCACTCTTGGCAATACGATTGAAATATTTTTCTTTGCAATGGGCGTAAAGAATATCAAAATCCGCCGGGATTTCGGGAATAAGAACAGCATCAGCGTCTGCCGCAACACCGGCACGAAAAGCCGTGTGCCCAGCGTAGCGGCCAAAGACTTCCAGAACAATAATCCGATTATGCGTCCAGGCGGTGGTTTTTAAATCTTCCAAAAACGTTGCGATGCGATTAACGGTAGAATCGAATCCGACGGAATACGTTTGCAGATCCAAATCCATCGTCTTGGGGGCGTGAACGCACTTAATCCCTTGGGCGGCTAAATCAACCATGACGCTTCCCGAGTCATCTCCGCCGCTGATCACTAGACCATCAATAGAAAATTTTTTCAACCCATTTTTAATCCGTTCATATTTTTGGGGGTCTTCAATTTTTTTGATTTTTACCCGTGAATGGCCTGCTTCTGAGCCGGCTAAATTAGCGTCGATACGATCAACCCTGTCGGGGGTAAGTTCAACAAGGCTGTCAAAATCAATCAAATTATAAAGTCCGGCGTAACCATTAGGGATAACGTAAGCTGATATCCCTAAATGCTGGGCCATTAAAGCGGCGCCTTTGATGACGCCATTAAGCCCGCCGCAATCCCCACCGCTTGTCAAAATACCAATTTTTTTCATGTGTTCCACTCCTTTTTTAGAATAAGAATATAAACTAACACAGAGAGGGCAAGAAATCAATGTTAATCTAGTGCTAATAACATCGTATAAATGATACTTAAAATAGTGGGCGCGATCAAGAGTCTTACCATGGCATCCATTAGATATAAATCCGATGGTTCTAGTAAGGCAAGGCTTAAAATCAACCCTAGATGCAAGGCTATTGTGAAGATTAAAAAGAAGTAAGGAGGCCTTAAAGATTTCTTTAAATTTATTAGTAAAAAGAATAAAAACATTAGCCAGCTTAAATTCCAATATTGGAGATTAACGAAATATCCCAATAATGCTCGTATCGCGTTTAGTAAATGAGGAATATTGTGTTTAATAAAATTGTAAGATAAATGATCGGCGTTGAAAAGAATATTTCCCAGATTAAGGCTGGTTTTTAATACTGCCCAAGGAAAGATTATGCTCAAAAAAATTACTATATATTTCATCAGCTGGCCAACATTGCGAATGAAGTTTTTCCTGGATAACCAGAATAAAATTAGATTAAGCACGTTAAATAAGAGATACGCCATCCCCTCATTTTTCGTCCACGCGGAGAAACCTATAAATAGTCCTGAAAGAACCAAGAATATTTTCTCGCCTTCCAGAATATATCTTAATAAAAATGTGAAACTTAAAATATAATAAAATAAAAGTACCGGTTCAGTAATCGTGCCGATTGTATAAATTTGCAATGCGTTTAAAGACATCACAAAGAAGACGCCTATTATACTAGCTTGCCAAGAAGTATTTCTTTTTAAGAAATAATATAAACAAATGCCTAGGCCGAAAAAGAAAATCGGGAAAAGAAGTCTTGGCCATTGGTCATTCCAATAACCCAGCCATAATAAAATCCATGTCTCCATCAAAGGAACATGGTGAGGATAATCCCAGTTGCCCCAAACTTCCGAAAACTTATCAAATTTCTCGAAAGGAATCCGTCCTTCCAGAAAATAGATTTTGGCTTTAAAAGCCCAAACAGCCCAACTATCCCACATATCAATATCCACTAACCATGTCCGCGATATAACCAAAATGCCGTTTAAGAGGATAAGTACCATAAAAAATACAAAAAGAGGCTGTAATTTATTTTTGTTTAAGGGAGCGCTTTGAATCCCTGGATTAAATTTTCGCGCCCTATTTTGGATATTATTTTTAATAAAAAACAAGAGGGCAAAAATCAATACGAGGATGACAGAAATAGTCTTTAGCATGCCAAAGGAAATTTTTGCCCAAGAAAAATAAAACATAGCCAATGTTAAAAATCCAAAGCCTAATCCAAAGGCAATAAATAGTTTTTCTGGCAAATAAAATTTCCCTTTCGCTTCTCGGAGATTGTCTAAAATAATCCAACCGATAAGCAAGGGGATCCCCAAGGCAATAATAAAGTTCAATAGATCCATGGCATTCCCTTAAGAAGATTTGGCATTATTTTCCCTCTGATTGTTTTCCTAATAAATATTTATGATGGTCGAATGCTTTAATAACCTCATATCCCTGAGGAATCTTGTAGTCCTCTTTTCCATAGACAAGAATATAATCCCGGGGTGTCTCATTATCGCCATAATTACGAGGATATAAAATATACCGCCCTTTTTCTCTTAGAAATTCAAATTTTTGGTTTGGTTCTTTCGGTAGGATGAGTTGTATCTCTTCTAAGGGCGGCAGAATCTGATCGCATATTTTCAAAATCTCATAATAATCTTTTGAACCTCGATCAAAGATAGAATGGGTGGCTCGCAAATTTTCATAAGGAGCAAATACAGCCTGTTTATAGTAATGAATCTCGGGACTAAGATTAGTGATATTCCAGCGAACCCATAAGAAAATCCAGGCACATAAAAATGATAATAGTGTGTATGTCCGAAGTTTTTTAATTAATTTCATATCCAAAATATATCAAATAAACTGTGAATTGGGAAGATTTAAAGCTAAAATAAATTAAAAGGAAAAAGATAAGTAGTTTTCAAATAACCCAATTCATTATCTATGAAACTTTCCATCATCATTCCCGTTTATAATGAAGTAAAAACCATTCTTGAGGTTCTAAAAAGAGTCCAAGAGGTTAAACTGCCGGGAGGCATCACAAAAGAAATCCTTGTCATTGATGACGGGTCAACGGATGGGACAAAAGAAATCCTTGAACAAATTCCTCCGGATCCTGCTATCAGAATTTTTTTTCAAAAGCAGAATCAAGGAAAAACAGCCGCTGTGAAGATAGGCATCGCTCAGGCCACGGGAGATTTTATTGTTATTCAGGATGCGGATTTAGAATATGACCCTAAATTTTATCCAATTCTTCTTGATCCTATCTTGAAGCAAAAAGCGGATGTTGTCTACGGTTCGCGGTTCAAGGGGCGCAGGGAAGGGATGACGTTTATTAATTGGCTGGCCAACAAAATTTCCAATTTTACCATGAACAGCCTTTTTCACAGTCATCTAACGGATTTTCACAGCGGATTTAAATTGTTTAAGAGGGATATTCTTAAAAATATAAAAATTACTTCCAAAAATTTTACCTTTGACACCGAAATTACAGCGCGCTTACTTGATCAAGGATATTTGATTTACGAAGTTCCTATTGAGTATTCCGCCCGAACGAGGGAGGAAGGCAAGAAAATTACTTGGGGGAGCGCCTTAGAGACCTACTTTTTTTTGCTTAAATTTAAATTTTCAGCAATCCACTAATCCATAAATCTCCCTTTACATCTGGGCATAATTTTGGTATAAAAAAGGCCAATATTAAATGGTTATTTTGCTGGCGTAGCTCAGTTGGTAGAGCAGCTGTTTTGTAAACAGCGGGTCGGGGGTTCAATTCCTCTCGCCAGCTTTTATTAAAAGTTATTTAAAAAACTGTTGTCCCGAGTGTTTTTTGCGAGGGACCAGCTTGATTTTTAGGGCAGATACTCAAGTGGTCAACGAGGACAGACTGTAAATCTGTTGCGCTTGCGCTCCGGAGGTTCGAATCCTCCTCTGCCCACCACCCCGCTTTCCGTTTAATTAATTAGAAGAGCGGGGTGTTGTCCCGAGGTATAAAAAAATATTAACCGAGGGATCAGATAAAATTATGTGGTATGTTTACATTTTACGATGCAGAGACTCTTCTTACTACACAGGTATGACGGATGATATCCAAAAACGATTACAGAGACACAATCAAGGTAATGGCGCTAAATACACAAGACCAAGAAGACCCGTTGAGTTTGTTTATGCTGAGGAATTAGGCTCGAAAGGAGAAGCATTAAGCAGAGAATTTGAAATTAAGAAATTGAGCAGAAAAAATAAAGAGAAATTAATTAACTTCGCGTCCCTCGCCACAAAGTGACTCGGGACCGCTCGAATCTTTTCTAAAATTTTAAACTGTATTTGTCCCTCGCTGATAAAGCCAAATGATGATGTCGGCTCGGGACGTTTGAATTTTTTCTAAAATAAAATTGTTGTAAATTCAAACGCGGGAGTAGTTCAATGGTAGAACACGAGCTTTCCAAGCTTGGAACGAGGGTTCGATTCCCTTCTCCCGCTTTATTTTGAAGTAAAATTAGTGGATACAGGATTGGAGGGTTCTCCCGCCTTTCTTCAATTAAAAATTGAGAAAGGAAGGCGGGACCCCGCCAACACAAGAAATATTAGAAACGGCGGGGGATTCCCTTCTCCCGCTCCATTATTTTTATGAAACTAAAAGTCCACAGGGTTGCGGTTTTAGGTGATGGCGGTTGGGGGACCACTCTAGCCATTCATTTATCCAGGAAAAATATTCCCGTCCAGCTTTGGGGGCCTTTCCCTGAATATTTAAAGGAAATTGAAAAAACTCGCGCCAATACAAAATTTTTGCCAGGGATACATATCCCCGATGCTGTTTTTTTACAGCCCAATTTGGCCGAGGTTATCAAAGACAGCGATTTGATTATTTTTGCTATTCCCTCCAAATATCTTCGGAATCTTCTTCAAGAAATAAAAAAGAAGAAATTCAATTTTTCTAAGAAAATTGTCTTAAGCGTTATTAAAGGCATGGACACAAAATATTTTTTGCGTATATCGCAAGTGATTAAAGAGGAATTAGGGAATGTTAACATAGCCGTTCTTTCTGGTCCTAATATAGCCGCGGAGGTCGCCAAAGGAACGCCATCGAGCGCTGTCATTGCCTCTAAAAATGAAGAGACTGCCCAAACGCTCCAAAGGTTATTTAATTCAGATACATTTAGGATTTACACCAACAGGGATGTCGTTGGAACAGAATTGGGAGGGAGCGTTAAAAATATTATCGCGATTGCCTGCGGCATTTGTGACGGACTTCAATTTGGCACGAACACTAAAGCGGCGCTTTTGACGCGAGGACTTTCGGAGATGGTATGTTTAGGGAAGGTGTTGGGCGCTCAAGAGAAAACTTTTTTCGGCTTAAGTGGGTTAGGCGACTTAGTGACAACGTGTTTTAATCCTTCTAGTCGTAATCGTTCTGTAGGTGAGCAGTTAGGCCGGGGCAAATCAATCAAAGAAATTCTTTCCTCAACGGCCATGGTCGCTGAAGGGGTTGATACCGTCAAAGCCGTTTATCAATTAAGCCGCAAATATAAAGTTCCCATGCCCATTACCCGCGAAGTGTATCAAATTATTTATCAAGGAAAAAATCCATCGCAAGTCGTTTCCGACCTCCTGAGCCGCAAAACAAAAGCGGAATGAATTTGCTTTTCATAACTTTAAGTCTGTAGTATACTTACAAAATATAATATGAATATATTTTACGGAGCGTAGCGCAGCTGGCTAGCGCACTTGTATGGGGTACAAGAGGTCGTGGGTTCAAATCTCACCGCTCCGATTTTTTAGAAAGAAGAGGTCAATATGCGTAAAAAAGAAGAAGAGGCTTTAAAAGAAGAACGCAGATTTCATAAGCGCATCAAAAAAAATTTTATTTTGACTTATTTTGACGTCAATAATCCTTCCGTGAAATTTGAGATCACGCAATTAAAAAATATCAGTAAGGGAGGCATATGCTTTATTACAACGCGGACTTTTCCTGCTTCCACTCAAATAGGGATTGAATTAAAAACGCCTTATTTGTCCGGGACAACCTATCTTGAAGGGACGGTTCTTGAATCCCATGAGAAGATAAAAAATTTACTTTACGAAACTAGGCTGGAGTTCGCGCCGTTGGAAGCGCCTGCCGAATTTTTATTAAATAAACTCATTGAATATTTCGTTAATGGAGATTTAAAATAATATGCGAAAAGTTAATATTGGGCTTGTTGGATATGGAGTCGTAGGTTCAGGGGTCGTTCAACTCCTGCGGAAAAGGGAAGTCTTTATTAAAGATAAATTTAATACGGAATTTGTTTTTAAAACTATCTGCGATCGAAGCATTCGGCGTAAAGATATCCGGGGGTTAAGTAAAACTTATTTAACGACAAACCTTAAAAAAGTTTTGGATGATCCGACTATTGAGGTTGTCGTGGAATTAATCGGAGGGCTTAAACCCGCCAAGGAAGTTGTCATGGGGGCTCTTAGGCGCGGGAAGCATGTTGTGACGGCGAATAAGGAGTTGATCGCTAATTATGGCAAGGAATTATTCCGATTAGCCAGGGAAAAAAATTGTTACCTTTATTTTGAATCATCGGTTGGCGCGGGCATCCCCATCATTAAAGGAATTACCGAAGGAATGGCCGGGAATAAATTCAGCAATCTCTATGGAATCATCAATGGAACGTGTAATTTTATCTTAAGTGAAATGACGAAAAATAATCTTTCATTTTCTAAGGCGCTCGAGGAAGCTCAAAAAAGGGGATTCGCGGAAAGTAATCCCGCCTTAGATATAACCGGGAAAGATTCCGCCCACAAACTGGCCATATTAGTTTATTTAGCCTTCGGAAAATTCATCAATGTGGAAGATATTTATACGGAAGGAATTACTCAGATATCCCAGCATGATATTGATCACGCGGAGACGCTTAATTTAACCATTAAACTTTTGGCTATTGCCAAAAAAGCGGAGAAGAAAGTGGAGGCGAGAGTCCATCCGACGCTTATTTCCAAAGATCATCCCTTAGCCTCCATTAACGGGATTCACAATGCCGTCTATCTCCATGCCCGTCCTTTAGGAAATATTCTTTTCTCCGGAGAAGGCGCGGGCCAGATGACGGCCGCCTCAGGAGTGGTGAGCGATTTGATTAATTTTTCCTCGAAGGGGAAAGGCTCGACTTTGTTGTGCAACCTTTTTACGGAAGCTCCTCACACGAAAATTCGTAAAATCGATGAGATTAAAACTAAATTTTATATCCGCTTTATGGCAACGGACAAACCTGGCGTTTTGTCTAAAATTTCTGGAATTTTAGGAAAACACGGGATCAGTATTAATTCGGTCACTCAAAAGGCTCATGTCCGGAGATCGACTGTTCCTGTCATCATGCTTACCGATTACGCGACGGAGAAAATGCTTCGTCTTTCTTTAAATAAAATTTATCAACTTCCGCTGGTCAAAAGTAAACCCGTGGCTATCAGAATGGAGAATTTAGAGTGAGCTGGCAAGGCCTGCCCTGGCCTGGCCGCCAGGGGATCATTGATCGTTACCGCGAATTTCTTCCCGTAACAGAAAAGACTCCCGTGGTTAGTTTGCTGGAAGGAAACACGCCGCTTATTTTTTCTGAGGATTTAACAGAAAAAATAGGTCTTAAGGTTTATTTAAAATATGAAGGATTAAACCCTACTGGATCATTTAAAGACCGCGGCATGACGATGGCCATCTCGAAGGCCAAAGAAAAGGGGGCCCAAGCCGTCATGTGCGCTTCGACGGGAAATACGTCCGCCTCGGCCGCCGCGTACGCCGCGCGTTCAGGGATGAAATGTTTTGTGCTGATCCCCGATGGTAATATTGCGTTGGGTAAATTAGCTCAAGCGATGATCCACCAGGCCAAAGTTTTGGCTGTTAAAGGAAACTTTGATGAAGCCTTAACGCTGGTCAAAGAGATCACAAAAAATTATCCCGTAGAATTGGTTAATTCCATTAATCCTTTTCGTATTGAAGGACAAAAAACGGCCGCTTTTGAAATTTGTGATTGTTTAGGTGATGCTCCTGAGTTTCACGCGATTCCTGTGGGCAACGCCGGAAACATCACCGCTTATTGGAAGGGTTATAAAGAATACAAAAAAGCAAATAAATCTAAAACGCTTCCCCAAATGCTTGGGTTTCAAGCCGCCGGCGCGGCTCCGATTGTTTTGGGAAAAGTCATTGAAAAACCGGAGACGATTGCCACCGCTATTCGCATTGGCAATCCGGCTAGCTGGAAACAGGCGGAAGCGGCCCGCGATGAATCGAAAGGGCTCATTGATATGGTCACCGACGAAGAGATTTTGGAAGCCTACAAAATTTTAGCGGCCGGAGGAATTTTTGTTGAGCCCGCGTCTGCCGCTTCCGTGGCCGGAATCATAAAATTATCTAAAAGAAATTATTTTAAAGACGCGAAAAATTCCCAGGTGGTCTGTACCTTGACGGGACATGGGCTTAAAGATCCTAATATCGCGATTAAAAATGTCGGCGAACCAGCAGTTGTTGAAGCGGACATGAAAAGCGTATTAAAGGGGCTTGGATTATAAAAATTGAAAAATAGCCTTTTAGGAAATAAGAAAATTTTAATCACCAGCGGTTCGGTGTGGGTTTCTATAGATGACGTGCGGATTATTAGCAATCGTTCCAGTGGTCAGTTAGGCAGAATCCTCGCGAAGCAATTAACAAAAGAAGGCGCTAAGGTTGATATCCTTGAAGGGCCTGTTGAATTTGATGAATTTTTAAAAAAGTTTAAACATGAACTTAAAAAAAAGTATACAATCGTTATTCACGCGGCGGCTGTCTCGGATTACCGGCTTAAAGAATCCTTTAAACAGAAATTAAGTTCGCAATTAGAAAATTTAAAGCTCGAGTTAGTCCCAACGCCGAAGATTATTGATGTTATTAAAAAAATTGCTCCGCGTGTCTTTTTAGTGGGATTTAAGTTGGAGCCGGCTTTAAATAGAAAGAGTGTCCCTCAAAAGTGCCTGCGGCTTTTTGAGGGCGCGCGCTGTGATTTAGTAGTGGCCAATTCAGTTCGTGGTAAAGAATACCAGGCGTATATTTTAGATAAAGAACGTATTTTAGCCCAAGCTTCTTCAAGGGAAGAGCTTGCGGAAAAATTAATTAAAATAATTAAAATATGAAATACATCACAATCGTTCCCGATGGGATGTTTGATAATCCTATCGAACAATTAGGAAAAAAAACGCCGTTAGAGGTGGCGCGAACAACCAATATGGATCATTTGGCTCAAAATGGTTTTACGGGACTCGTGCAAACGATCCCCGATAAAATGAAACCAGGCTCCGATATCGGGAACATGGCTATTTTGGGGTATGACCCGGCTAAGTACAATACGGGACGCGCTCCATTAGAAGCGGCTAACCAAAATATTATTTTAGCGGAAGATGAAATTGCTTTCCGTTGCAATTTAGTCACGATTTTAGACGAACAAATGGCTGATTACAGCGCCGGACATATTTCCACCAAAGAGGCGTCCATTTTAATTGATGCCCTGAATAAAGAGCTGGGATCGAAAGAAATTAAATTCATCGCCGGAAAAAGTTATCGTCATTTGCTTATTCTGAAAGTGGGCGACCCTGAAAAATATTTAAAAATTAAAACAACGCCTCCGCATGATATCTCGGGTAAGAAGATCAAAGCATTTCTTCCTCAGGGGCAAGGCGCTGAAATCCTTCTAGAATCAATGGAAAAATCTAAAGGAATTTTTCAAAACCATTCGATTAATCAGGTTCGGTTGGATCTTAAAGAAAATCCAGCGACTATGATTTGGCTGTGGGGGCAGGGGATTAAACCACAGCTGCCTTCTTTTAAAGAAAAATTTGGGATAGAAGGCTCCATTATTTCCGCGGTTGATTTAGTGAATGGCATCGGAAGGCTTGCTGGCCTTGAGATTATTGACGTCCCCGGAATCACGGGATATTACGATACAAATTATTTAGGGAAAGCAGAATATGCGTTACGTTCCTTAAAAACAAAAGATTTCGTTTACATCCATATCGAGGCGCCCGATGAGGCAGGGCACAGCGGGGATTTGAAGGCAAAGATCACGGCTATTGAACGAATCGACAAGGATATTGTGGGAACCATTCTTAACCATTTTGATCCCAACGATGAGGTGAGAATTTTATTGTTGCCTGACCATCCGACACCAGTGGAACTTCGTACGCACACTTCAGATCCTGTTGGATTTATCATGTATGGAAATGGCATCCCCAAAGATGGATCAGAAAGCTACAATGAACGCACAGCCCAAGAAAAGGGGTTAAAATTTAAAAGCGGAGAGGCCTTGATGGAGTGCTTTATTAAAAAATATAAATAACGCAATTTCTAATTAACCTAATATCGAATTTCTAATTAATTTCCAATACTCAATGATTTAATGACCAGTTTGGGCATTGAAACTTGGGCATTTTAACATTAATTAGAAATTAGGTTAATTAGGAATTAGAAATTTATCGAGATTTTTATGGAAAAGTATATTGTTGTTCAAAAATACGGAGGTTCCTCCGTTGCTAATATCGACCGCATTAAAAATGTGGCTAAACGCATCGTTGAGGCTAAAGGGAAAGACAATCATGTGGTTGTGGTTGTCTCCGCGCTAGGAGACACGACAGATGAATTAGAAAGCATGGCTTTCCAGATTATGGATTCTCCTCCTGAGAGGGAAATGGACATGCTTATGTCGACGGGAGAGCAGATTTCCTGCGCGCTTCTGGCGATGGCTGTTAAGGCTCTCAAACATGAGGCGATCTCCTTCACGGGCGCCCAAGGTGGAATCAAAACAGATAAAACGCATACGAAAGCCAGGATTGAGACAATTGACGCGGGGCGTATCCGCAAAGCTTTAGAAGAAGATAAAATTGTGATTGTGGCCGGTTATCAAGGGATCACGGAAGATCAGGATATCACGACTTTAGGGAGAGGCGGCTCTGATTTGACTGGCGTCGCCTTGGCTTACGCTTTGAAAGCCAAAGTTTGTGAAATTTATACAGATGTTGACGGCATTTATACAACTGATCCTCGCATTGTGAAAGAGGCCAAGAAAATAAAGGCCATTACTTTTGATGAAATGCTGGAAATGGCTTCCTTAGGAGCGCAGGTTATGCAGGCTCGCTCCATTGAGGTGGCTAAAAAATATAACATTCCGATTCATGTCCGTTCATCGTTTTCTAAGGAGGAAGGAACAATGATTGAAGATAATAGTAAATTAGAGGAAATCGCCGTTCGAGGGGTCACTAGTAATAAATCCGAAGCAAAAATTACTATTTGCGCGGTGCCGGATCAGCCTGGAGTGGCCGCTAAGATATTTACCAAAATTTCGGAAATGGGCGTCAATGTTGATACGATTGTTCAAAATGTCAGTCATACCAAGTTAACGGATATTTCTTTTACGGTGCCAAAAATAGATTTAGCTAAAGCCCTTAAAGTCACGGAAAAAATTGCCAAAAAAATTAACGCGGGAGAAGTTCAGCACGATAAAAATATTGCCCGGGTTTCAATCATTGGTTCCGGGATGCGTTCCCATTCTGGAATTGCCGCTAAAATGTTTCAGACATTAGCCAGAAAGAAAATTAATATCGGAATGATCACAACTTCCGAAATTAGCATTTCTTGCATCATTGATGAAAAATATATGAAAAAGGCAGTCAAGGCGTTGCATCAGACGTTTAATTTAGGTGCTAATTAAAATTTCTAATGTCTAATTGACCTAATTTTTAATTAATGTTTGAATTTCCAATTCACATATTAGTCATTAATTTATTAGGTATTGGGGATTTATTAGAAATTAGATATTAGGTTAATTAGAAATTTTTTAAAGATTATGCCCCGAATCATTATTTACGATACAACTTTAAGAGACGGCGCGCAGACGGAAGGCATTTCGTTTACCGTCAACGACAAGCTGAAGATTGCCGAAAAGCTTGATGAGCTTGGCGTCCACTATATTGAAGGCGGCTGGCCGGGGTCAAATCCTAAAGACAAAGAATTTTTTAATTTAATCCGTGAGAAAAAATTAAAACACGCCAAGATTGCCGCCTTTGGCTCGACCTGTCGGGCAAAAATTAAGGCAGAGGAAGATGTAAATCTTCAAGAGCTGATTGCCTCCGAGACTCCCACTGTTACTATTTTCGGAAAAAGTTGGGATCTGCACGTAACGGATGTTCTTAAAACAACTTTGGATGAAAATTTAAGGATGATTGGTGATTCCCTTTCTTTCCTGAAAAGGAAAGAAAGGGAAGTTTTTTATGACGCGGAGCATTTTTTTGACGGCTATAAAAATAATCCTGAATACGCTTTAAAAACACTTTTAGCCGCCCAAGAATCCAAGGCTGATTGTATTATTCTTTGTGATACGAACGGAGGGACTCTTCCCAGCGAGGTTAAACAAATTATTTTAGAAATCAAAGGTAAGGTTTCCACCCCGTTAGGTATCCACACGCACAACGACATGGAGCTTGGGGTTGCTAATAGTATGGCCGCTCTGGAAGCGGGATGTGTTCAAGTCCAGGGGACATTTAATGGCTTGGGCGAGCGATGCGGTAACGCGAATTTATCGACGATTATCGGCATTTTACACAGCAAACTTAAATTAAAATCCATTCCGGAAAAAAATATTACGAAACTCATGGAAACTTCCTATTTTATCAGTGAAGTTAGCAACTTAAAACTGGCGGATAACGCGGCTTTTATCGGACACTCCGCCTTTGCCCACAAAGGGGGCGTGCATATCGACGCGATGCTCAAAAATCCAAAAGCTTACGAGCATGTGGATCCGTCTGTCGTTGGTAATCACCGCCGTTTTGTGACATCAGAACTCGCTGGTAAAATGCCCATTGTTTTAAAGGCCAAAAAATTCAATGTAGATTTGGATAAGAAGTCTCTTGAAACTAAAAAACTTTTAGAAGAACTTCAAGAAAAAGAACACAATGGCTATCAATTTGAGGCCGCCGATGCCTCTTTCGAGCTTTTCCTCCAGAGACATTTAAAGAAGTATCAGCCTTTTTTTATTTTGGAAGGATTCAAGGTGACAACCGAAAAAAGATTCGATGGTAAAGTTTTTGCCGAGGCCTCTTTGCGCGTTAATGTCAATGGTAAGGAAGAGTTTAGCGCCGCGACGGGGGATGGCCCTGTGGACGCGTTGAACAAAGCTTTGCGTAATATTTTAACCAAATTTTATCCTGTTTTAAGTGAAATGCATTTAAGTGACTACAAGGTGCGAGTCCTCGATACGAAGGAAGCTACGGCCGCTAAAGTACGTGTCCTCATCGAATCCCAAGATAAAACCGATTCCTGGACAACTGTCGGCGTCCACAGCAATGTGATCGAAGCCAGCTGGGAGGCTTTAGTGGATAGCATCGAATACAAATTATTAAAAGATCAGCGATGACCAACCTGCCCCCCCGTTTTGATTTCAAATCCGTCGAAGACAAATGGATTAAGTTTTGGGAAGAGAAGAACCTGTTTCACGCCCAAGCTAATCCAGATAAAAAATCCTATTCTATTGTTATTCCTCCTCCGAATGTCACCGGCATTCTCCACATGGGACATGCTTTAAATAATACTTTGCAGGATATTATGATTCGTACCAAGCGTATGCAAGGCTTTGAAACGCTTTGGATGCCGGGAACGGATCACGCCGGTATTGCCACGCAAAATGTCGTTGAGAAAGATTTAGCTAGGGAAGGGAAAAAACGCCATGATCTGGGACGCGAAGCGTTCGTAGAACGTCTTTGGGAATGGAAAAATAAATATGGCGGTACGATTATTCACCAGCTTAAAAAATTGGGTTCTTCCTGTGATTGGAAACGCACCCGTTTTACCATGGATGAGTCTTACAGCGAAGCGGTCAGGTATGTCTTTGTAAAATTATATGAAAAAGGGCTTATCTATCGCGGCGAATACATTATCAATTGGTGCCCGCGCTGTCAGACGGCGCTTTCCGATGAAGAAGCGGAGCATCAAGAGACCCAAGGAAATCTTTACCATATCCGTTATCCGCTGAAAGGTTCGTCTAGCGAATTCTTAACCGTTGCCACAACGCGGCCTGAAACGATGTTGGGGGATACGGCCGTAGCCGTTAACCCTAAAGATAAACGCTACAAGAAATTTATCGGCAAAACGCTTATTTTGCCTCTCATGGAACGGGAAATTCCTGTCATTGCGGATGACTTGGTTGATCTTCAATTTGGAACGGGCGCGGTTAAAGTGACTCCCGCTCACGACCCCAATGATTTTGAAATGGGCAGACGCCACAATCTTCCCTTTATTAACGTGATGCATCCGGATGGTCGAATCAACGAAAACGGAGGGCTGTTTAATGGTTTAGACCGTTTTGAAGCCCGCGCGAAAGTCATTGAATCCCTTAAAGATAGAGAATTTCTTGTTAAAGTGGAACAACATACCCACGCGGTTGGTCATTGTTACCGTTGCCATACGGTCGTTGAACCATATTTATCTAAACAATGGTTTGTTAAGATGAAACCTCTGGCTAAGCCAGCTGCCCAAGCTGTTAAAGATGGTAAATTGAAGTTTTATCCCGAACGCTGGACTAAAGTTTATTTAAATTGGATGGATGGTATTCGTGATTGGTGTATTTCCAGGCAGATTTGGTGGGGACATCGGATCCCCGTTTGGTACTGCGTGGGGGATGAAAAATGTCACTTGGCCTGCAAAGAGCCGATTGTCGCGATGACAACTCCTGAAAAATGTCCCCATTGCGGCTCAAAGAATCTGCGCCAAGATGAGGATGTTTTGGATACCTGGTTTTCTTCTTGGCTTTGGCCGTTTGCGACTTTGGGTTGGCCTGGGAAAACAGATCAAAAGATAAAAAAAGATTTAGAGTATTTTTATCCAACGGCATCTCTTTTTACCGCTCCTGAGATAATTTTTTTCTGGGTAGCTCGCATGATTATGGGCGGAATTGAATTCATGGGAGAAATTCCTTTCAAAGATGTTTATATCCACGGCACCGTGCGCGATGCCAAAGGAAGGAAGATGTCTAAATCCCTAGGCAACGCCATCGATCCTTTGGAAATCATCAATGAATACGGCGCGGACGCGCTTCGTTTCAGCCTCATTATTAATTCAGGCCAAGATATTTTTATTTCCAAAGATAAGTTTGAAATCGGCCGTAATTTCGCCAACAAAATTTGGAATGCCGCGCGTTTTATCTTAATGAATATGGATTCAGTCAACCCTGAGCAAACTCCGTCCCAAAGGACGGGGTGCGTCGAATGGGTTGATTTGGAAAAAATATCCAAAGAGAAACTCGATCTGCCATCTCAGTGGATCATTTCTAAGTTTTACACCACTCTCGAAGATGTCAATTCGGCCATTGAAAATTTCCGTTTTTCAGAGGCGGAAACCCTGGTTCACGACTTCTTCTGGGGAAATTTTTGCGATTGGTATTTGGAAAGCATTAAAAATAAATTAGAGGACGAAACTATTCAAAATATTGTCTTTAAAATTTTAAAGATGTCGCTTAAAATGATTCACCCCTTTATGCCATTTGTCACGGAAGAAATTTGGAGCCAATTACCCGAGAGAAAAGGGCCGCTCTGTGTTGATTCTTGGCCGCGAACAAATGAAAAATGTATTGATACGGAAGCAATCGCTGACATGAATAAGCTCATTGGTGTCGTGACTTGCGCGCGTAATATCCGAGCTCAATGGAACATCAAACCTCAAGAGAAAATAAAATGTTTTCTGACTACTAAGAAGAAGGAAAATTTAACGCTTTTAGATTCCAACAAAGATTTTTTGCAAAGACTCTCTGGTATTGAGGGATTTTTCATAAACACGGAACTAAAACAAGCTAAAAATATCGCGACCGATCTTGTCGAAGAGATTAAAGTAGCTATTCCCCTTGAAGGGATTATTGATGTTGAAAAAGAAAAGAAGCGAATTCTAAACCAGATGGAAGAGCAGAAAAAAGCGGCTTTAAGTCTTTCTCAAAGGCTTAAAAATAAAGACTTTATTCATAAAGCCCCAGAAGAGGTTATTGCCAAAGAAAAAGAACGTTTGGCCTCACTAAAAAATAAAATTAAAGAGCTGGAACATGTCCTTGTCAATTTTCAATAAAGAAAATTTTCCTCCCCCTTCATGGGGGAGGATAGGTGGGGGTGGATATTTTAAATATCACCCTCCCCTCACCCCTCCCATCAAGGCCTGCCTGCGGCAGGCAGGGAGGGGAAGCTCCGAAGAAATTAACAAAATTATCCTCCAAGCCTTAAGGGAAGACGCGTTTCAAAAAGATATAACCACGAAACTTTTTATCCCACAAGATAAAATTTCTGAGGGTTACATTGTTGCGAAAGAAGAAACGGCGCTTTGCGGACTGGATATCGCGCGTTCCGTTTTTCAAAAATTAGATAAAAATTTTAAATTTACAACACCTTTTAAAGATGGACAAAAGGTTAAAGCCCATACCAAGATTGCCTTTTTAAAAGGGAAAGCTCAAGCCATTCTCACCGCCGAACGGACAGCGCTTAATTTTTTGGGATACCTTTCCGGCATCAGCACGAGCGTGAACCAATTTGTTCAAGCCACGCGACCATTTAAAACCATCCTTTTGGATACCCGCAAGACGACTCCTGGGCTAAGAATATTAGAGAAATATGCCGTGCGCTGCGGAGGGGCACGCAATCATCGGTTAAATTTAGAAGAATTTATTTTCCTCAAAGATAATCACAAAAAATGTTTTCCCCATTTTAAAAATTTAGTAGTTAAGGCAGGTGAGGTTAAAAGGCAGACTAAAAAAACAATCGCAATAGAAGTGGAAACCCTGAATGAATTTAAGGAAGCGCTGGAAGCCCAAGTGGATATTATTCTATTGGATAATTTTACTACTTCACAATTGAAAAAGTGCGTTAAAATGATTAGAATGGATACGGGAATAAGGCGGCGTCCTCTCTTAGAGGCGTCAGGTGGGATTACGTTAAAAAATATCCGCGTCTTTGCCAAAACAGGAGTGGATCGTATCTCAATTGGGGCATTAACCCATGCTCATCGTTCTATCGATTTTTCCTTGGAGATTATAAAATGAAGAAAGCAATAGTAGCATCCTTATTATTTTTTTTAATATTTTTCCCCTTTAAATTATCTCAAGGATTAGAAAATAAAGAAGAGGAGGAAGACCAACCAATTGTTCCGGCTTCAGCTTCTGATTCATCTACGTCTCCTATTTTTGACGATAAAATGCTTTTAGAGGGATATACGCGGAAATATCAGGAATTGCCGCAGGAGACTATTTTAGAAATGATCAAAGATGATACTCTCTCCTCCTATCGCATGGCCGCCGCGATTCATGTCTTCCGAGAAAAATTTAGCGTGGAAGTCGTTTCCAACGCGAAAGTCCAGATTGAAAAAATTCTTCTTCGGCGTTTTAATCGAACCGACTCCTCTTTTGTCCAGGTGGAAATTATGGCGACTTTATGCCAGATGGATCGTTACCGTTATTTTAAGGCCATGGTACCCGCCCTTGTCCAAAAACTGGATCACTACAACGATACGGTTAACGAAATGGCCTTTAACAGCCTCAATAGTCTTTTGGAAGCGGGGACGAAGCGGCCACGGGAGGCGAGGATTGTCTTTAATACTCTGCGAAAAGTCCTTTTTCTTTCACGTAAGCGTTTAGCCAATATTACGGAGCCGGGGCCCAAATTGACGCGGAAATTAAAACTTCTGCGCTGGTCGATTAAAATCCTAGGGATTCAAGAAATAGACAAACTTCCCAAAGAAGTGATTAATTTGTTGTAAATAGATTGTGTCATATTTTTCCTACGGATTCCCCTCCCTTTTGATGGGAGGGGTGAGGGGAGGGTGGTTTTCGATGATCCTCACCCCCACCTTACCTCCCCCATCAAGGGGGAGGAATTCATTGTAAGATCAAAAATGAAACTCTCCCGCCTCACTTGGTTTTCTTTTCTTCTGCTTTCTTTTTTTAGCCTTTTTGTTTGGCTAAAATTAAGCTACCCCCAATTAACATTCGTGAAATTAACCGTTGATAGGGCAGAGGCTCTTCAAAGGGCGCATAATTATCTCTTGGGACAAGGTTACAACCCCGACAATTTTCAAACGGCCATTGTTTTTGGATTCGAAGGTCAAGCCAATCGATATTTACAAAAAAACATTGGCTATGAAAAATTTCTGGAATTTATCAAGAAAAATGATTTTGATTTATTTTTTTGGATCGTCCGTTTTTACAAGGAAAATACAAAGGAAGAATATCGGCTGACGGTTAATCCAGCCACAGGGCAGATCACTTCTTTTAAACATATTATTGATGAAAATGAGGCAAGGCCCTCAATCGATCGCGAAGAAGCTAAAACAAAAGTTAAGGGATTTTTAAAAGAAAATTTTAATTTTGACGAGTCGCGATATTCCATCCGCGGGGATTTGCAGACAATCCTCGATCACCGCTCTGACTTTTCTTTCAGCTGGTTTAAAAATAGCGTGAGTATCCCTTGGGACAAGGATGAAGAGAAGGGGACGGCTAAATTAATTATGGGCGCGACTATTTCGGGGGAGGAAATTTTATCATTCTCTAAGAACACCTTTTCCGTTCCCGATCAATTCAACCGCTATTTAGATCGCAGCCAGAATATTGGCAGGAATCTCTCCACCGTTATTTGGATTCTCTATCTAGCTTTGTTTGCTGTTTCTGTGTTTTTGATTGTGGTCCGCCGCAATCATTTAAGCATGCACACAACCAAGAGATTTTATATCGGAATTATGCTGATCTCTTTTGGCCTGTCTCTTCTGGCTATATTAAATCAATCCCAAATTATCCTTTTCGATTTTCCCACAACAGTGCCATTTAAGTCTTATTTATGGCAGTATTTAATGAGTACTTTTGTGAATTCTTTCTTCGCGAGCTTAGGGATTCTCATGCCAAGTTTAGCGGGAGAATTGTTGCATTACGAAGTACGCAAAGAAAAAAAGACAGGTTCTTTTTTGCATTACATTCATTCTACGTTTTTTTCGCGTGGTGTCGCTCAATCGATTCTTTTGGGATATTTTGTCTGCATGGGCATGTTAGGGATTCAATCTGTCCTGGTTAATATTGGTCAAACTTTTTGGGGCGTATGGATTGAACAGAGTTTAACAGCGCAACTTTCGACCAATTATTGGCCATTTTTAGCCGCGTTTAGTTTAGGCTGGAAGGCAAGTTTTTTTGAAGAAATTATGTATCGCTTGTTCGCGATTAATTTATGTAAAAAAATATTTAAAAATATTTTTTTAGCCGCGATTATTCCTTCTTTAATTTGGGGATTCGCGCACAGTGGCTATCCTGTTTTCCCCATGTGGTTTCGCGGCATTGAAGTCAGTTGTTTAGGATTTTTTCTTTCATTTGTTTATTTAAAGTATGGCCTTATTCCTGTGATTGTGGCGCATTATTTATTTGATGTTTTTTGGGCTTCATCGGGTTATCTTTTTGGTCAAACGCAATCCTTTAATTTTTATAGTTCGTTGGGAGTTTTATTTTTGCCACTTTCAATCGCGGGTGTTGCTTTTCTTTTTAACAAAAAAGAAAACGAACAGCCCATGCGCTGGCATTTAAGTAAACACCAAGAATTTAACCTGCAGGTATTAAAAAGTTTTCTAAAAAGTCAAGAAAATCGCTTCAAGGCCAAGTCCAAAGAAGAGATAAAAAAAGAAATCGCTTCCCACGGCTGGGATATCGCGGTTGTGGAAGTAGCTTTAGAGGGATTCAGTAACCCCTCACCTCAATCCTCTCCCCAATGGGGAGAGGACTCAGGTACAAACTGGTAACATAGTTTACAAAACAGACTGGGTACATGGTTTACACTATATGGCAAGGAGGACATCCTATGCCATGGAAAGTGATAAACCAAATGGACCTAAAAATTCAGCTTGTAACCGACCTCATTAAAGAACATTTTAGCATAACTGATCTTTCTCAAAAATACGGAATTAGCCGACCAACTGTTTACAAATGGCTTAATCGATATAAAGAACTTGGTATCGACGGGCTCAATGAACAAAGCCGAGCGCCTAAAAGCTGTCCGCATCG
>ORJL010415964.1_pt1 | contig 43245 bp, 66 predicted proteins | sample 1779941 | NCBI WGS metagenome assembly ORJL01 (sample SAMEA104232317, study PRJEB22302) | groundwater metagenome | biome: forest; feature: aquifer; material: groundwater | place: USA | collected 2011-08-07 | depth 5.8 m | reverse complement strand
TAAACGGTTACGAGTGTTTCTTCCGTAGCGGGATTTATCAGTGCATTGACTATGTTCCGCAATCTCACCGAGTTAAAATATGACATTATTTTCCTTTATACAACTACCCAATTCGCGCCATTACTTTGTACGAGTATGGCATCGTATTGGTTAAGTTCCTGCGTTGTTGAGCCGTCTATAGTTTGTCCGCTTGTAGTGGTTACTGTTATAAGTCCCGTGCCTGTGTTTTTTACTTCATACAACTTGCCAATCATACCTACTGCCGTAGGCAACGTTACCGTAAATGTGTTTGCCGTACAATTTACCATATAATCGGAAGTGGATAAAGTATAGGCGGCTGACTTTTCAACGAATGGCAGAGACATACCGCTTGTGCCTGACGATGCAAATGCTATCCATGTAGCCTCAGTAATCATTTGCCTGAATAAAGATTGGTCGCCATGCCATATGAAATTCAGTATTATTTGCGTATTTGAAACAGATACAACCCTTCCATGAGTAGTTAGTACATTACTGCCATCACTCGCTCCACGTAAGTCAACTCTTAAAGATTGAACGGCTACAACACCGCTATAAATAAGTCCGGTTGGAAATGGAGTGTCAAATGTAACTGTTAGATTGAAGTTCTGGTCACTGCTGTCAAGGAAACTTTGTAGTATAACGCCTGTGTCAATGGAGCCTGACCGTACATGAACGAATCCCTCTGCTGATGGAGCGGGTGCCGGCGGAGTCGGTGGAGTCGGCGGTGTTACAGTTCCTTCTTTTTTTGTGTCTGTATTGCCATATACAATCCACCGTGTGCCATCGCATATCTCAATGTTCAGTGTGGACGTATTGAATCCTATCATACCTTTTAGCGCGTTAGATGGATTCGGCTTGCCATTATCCGCGAATATACCAGCGAATGTAGGTTTACCGGATGTGAGTTCCTTGAATTGCCTATCCAAGTCAGGGTCGTTAAAGTTAGCCAGTTTCTTATGTGTCTCTCTGTATTCAACCATTATACGCTCACCTGTGTTGACCGATGTCTGTATTTAGCGGGTTTCACTTTATAGGATAAACTGATAATACCAAGTTCATTTACTTTCTGTGTCGCACTGGCACTGAAAAGAAGTCTCAAATTGTTACCGCGTAAATGTTTTTCTGGATTTATTATTCCCTGTGCAAATATAGCCCTTCTTGCAAAGTAAGCGCGCCATATATTCGGATTCTCTACAGTTAATTCGCCTTGCATTTTAATATATTCAAGTACACCACCACCGCCAGGAGGGATGGTAGGAGGGTAGGTGGGACTGAAGTTATCATTTTGAAGGTTCTGGTCGTCAAATGCAAAACGGATATTCTTCATAAACCCATTATCCGCGCCGTGTGCAAGTGTCATCTTCATATCAACATCTAAATATCTTGGCACTTTAACGAGTGAGGACTGTTCCATAGGAAACTGAATGTATCCTGTCTCAAGTGTTATCGGGTTGGCGATTTCAGTTGGTATTAAGTTCTCATGGTCTGCCATATCAGGAACGAATTTAGCGATGAAGTACCCGCCACCGACAGGTGTGAGTCCACCTGCTGGCAGAGGTGCGCCGTAACCGAAGTCAGTGGATAAGAAAATAAGTAGAAGTTCTTCCTGCTGTGTGCGTAAATCATCTTTATTGACAAAGACCCAATAAGGCGCAAGGTTAGAATAGACGGACATACCCTGTGAAATATCACTGAACACATAAGCCTGCTGGTTCGTGCTATTACTTGGGTTGCCATGTGCCATAAAGAATATCGCTTTGTTCTTATAATAAACAGATGTAACATCCGCAGATGTGGCTTTAAATGTTCTTAAATCCTGCTGAACGTAATAGGACAAATCCTCAAAGTTATTCAGGTCAAACCGCATGAGTCCTTTATGGGACTGGAATAATATCCTACCGTTATTATCAACTGAAATACTCTTACGATTGATTGCGCCGTACTCATTTTGAATTGTCTCTACACGGAACGGAGGTGAACTTCCTGTTACTAAGTCAATACTATGCTCCTTAAAAACAAGAAGTCCTATTTTCGTTGATAAAAGTTTAATGACAGGCTCAGAAAATACCGCGCCCAACGCTTCTTTAACAAGCGCATATTCAAGATTCCAGTCCAAACCCACTTGTTCCATGAACGGATATATTTTATTGTCCGTACCAGACGCGCAAATCCATAGCCGATTGCCGTAATACTCAATGAGAACGTCTTTTGTATTTGCGGATTGTATCCCACCTGCCACCGCATCATTAAGAAGCTGGACATTATCAAAGGTGGTTATGGGTGTGGCGTTAGGGTCTAAAGCAAGTTTAATGTCGGATATTGAATCTGTGATGGCAAGACTCCCACCTGTCGGGACTATAGCCTTTTCCTGGATTTTAAGCCAAGAGTCTAACGTTCCTCCAATTCTATAAATAAGAACATTAAGAGTTGCAAGACCTGATGTTGCTAATATGGTAGTGTTTACACTTGCATTTTGGTTTATCAATTTCAATTCATTGGATGGCTCACCTGGTTGCGAATAATAAATTTTACCGTCAAATCCAATTCCTTTAAGCACAATGCGCCATCTGTATGTGCCATTAAGTTCCCCTGACCCAATACCGCCAGCCGTTGTAAGTCCAGGTGTAACCCATGTGGGAGTATTTATTAAATTAAGTGTCGCTCCATTTCCTGAAACATCTGATGTAGTTGTGCCAATACCTTCATTGAAATTATAGCCAGATACAAGATTATTTTCTGCGATAATATGCAAGCCAGCTCCACCAGCGTAATGAGTTGTGATTTCTGATGCCGATAAAACCTTGTTGTAGATTCGTAATCCATCTGCAGTCCCAATTAACGATGCAAGTTCAGCCCCATCTTTTCTTCCAAATCTAAAATTTGAGCCACCTATATTCATATTGGATGCCAATGTATCTAAGTTAGTTGTTGTCGCTTGTAATGTTCCATCAACATAAATAAGCAAGCCACTTGCAAGAGACGAACCATTATAAGTAAATGCGAATTGGTGTTTTGAATTATTATCATATCCAAGAGTTGTTGTTGTTTTTTGAATAGCCTGTGGCGCGGTAGTGCCTGCAATTTTAACAGAGAAACTTCCATCGGCATTTAAGAATGTTGTGATTCCGCTTGTGTAAGCCCCGAAACGTAATTGTGAAAAAAGAAACATGAATAATGGAGATGTAAAAGCAGGAATTTTTGCAAAGAATTCTATACTAAATGAATCTGTTCTTTCAAAACCAACCAACGGTGAATTTCCCTGTAAATACTGGTCTTCAGTTGCGGTATTAGAAAAACTCACAGCAAAATCACTTGTCGCTACTGTATCTGTTACTGCTAAAATTTCCGATGGCTTCCTTATGGCGCTGTCGTAAGCATAACCGTTACTCGGACTTGTGCCAGATGTAGGATACAAAGCTATCCGCCTAATTGCCGCGCCACTTGACGGATTCTTTACAGCAACGTAAAGTGTATTGCCTACAAGAACAGCCGACTTAGGTTCATCTACTGCACCGAAATTAAAAAATGTGGTAAACAGTTTTGTGGTATGGTTATATTCCATGACGACATTAGCCGCACCGCCAAGAAGTATGAATGTTCTTAAAATTCCATTGCCATCGCGCTGATGAACGACATCGTTAATAATGCTCGTAGGATTACCTGTTGTTTGTAGAATTGTGCCTGCCACACTCTCATAACCCCATCCTTCACGCGGACGCAGCTTTCCTGTTACACCAATATCAAGATTTACCATATTACGGACATACCCTGGACGCATATCGGTCAACTTGCTTCGTGTGTCCATACCGATAAACGGCGGTAGTTGAAGTCCTAAAAGATTTTCCATGTTTATCTCGGAATATCGTCTGTAATGTTTTTCACACCTGCGCTTGCACGTCTCGCTGTGAATATCCTTGCAGGTTCACGGTCAGCTACCTCAAGTTTCGTTTTCAGCACATTCTCGTTATATTCGTCTTTGTATCTTTGTGCGTCATCGTTCCGTAAGCGCGTTTTAATGAGCCACACTACACGCGGCACAACCCGCAACTGAAAGCCCTCATTGAAATATGGCAGGGCGTCAAGGCTATCCACATCGTTCACAAGGGTAGTGGGCGCTGGAATGGCAACGTAACGGATACGAACAATGCCATTTGATAGGGTGCGCGGGTAAAAGAATATCTTGCCGCCCGTACTCCACCAATGGGTAGGCTGTGGGACAGGGGCTTTATCCCGCCATAAGTTAACAAACTGGTCAAGTTCTTCCTGTGATGTGGCGTTCACGAACAAGCCGTTGTATTCCACCCGCTCTATTTTGTAGATGATGGTTTTTTGGGTTATAAATTGCGGGACAGTGGCAATAAGAGCGTTAATTTCAGATTGAGATTGAAGGGGAGATATGGCAGTCATGGTTTCTGAAATTACAGATGGCGATTGCTGTGGTTCATCGTAGAAGATAAAACTTGACGTACTTATCGCATTTGTTCCAAGAGCCACAAAACCAAGTGTTTCATCTTTACACAACTCCGTTTCCGTGAAGAAATTGACGATGCTCTTACTCGCCCAATGAGCGAGTGCCGGACGGGTTACTCGGCTGTCATCGTGTTTGATTCCCGCTTGGTCAGCACATTCGGAAATAAACTGTCCTAAATTCATTGTCGTATATCTCCACGCGCTTGAGCAATTTCAGTTTCAATGGTGTATGTGTCAATGATTGATTTCAATTCCTTTTCTGCGAGTGCATCCACGTTCTCCCATCCTGTGATGCTCTTGCGTCTCCGTGCTGTTGCTTCCGCTTTCGTTACGATAATATCATGGTAGAACTCACGCACAATAGGTGTCCCTGTTACCCCATCATCCGTTGTCATATAAGAAGGAAGGATGAAATAATAGAGTAAGTTATTTGAACCCGTGATAGAAGTAGGCAACACACGTATTGTATTTTTCCAAATGTAATAAACGACATTGGACTTTGGGTCGTTTGCCGTGTAAGATGGCGCATAAAGTGTGCTTCTTAATGTGTGCACTATATCAGACGGTTCAATTTTACGAGCACGGATAACACCGTCAATAATGAGGGCTTGTTCAACGCCAAAGTTAGCCGGAAGAACGCCAATGCCCGCTATAAATGGTATTGTCGCATCAATAGTTAAATCCTTTCTATCAATGGTCGCAATCCTACGGCATAACCACACATACGCTTGGTTTATCCATAACTTTAATTCAGGCTCACGAAACTCTTCTGTTTTCACATCTGACAATCTTGACATTAAATCTGACATCATTTGTTGGAATGTCATTGTTTGACTCCTTCTTTAGAATTCAGTATCTGTATTCTATTCCCTGCTTCTGTCAAGAGTTTATCCGCTTCATTGTAATCTTCCATTTTCTGTTTCGCTTTAGCCGCCATGAACACGGAAATAATATCGCCGACAGTGTCAGTGTAAGTTATAACATCACCAACTAACGCAAAATTAATGGGTTCGGTAATATAGGTTAATTTCCTTGTAGTTCCTAATACCGTTCCCGTTCCCTCGTAAAACCAAATGAGCGGATACTCTATCCAGCAAATAGGACTTTTATCAGACACTGAAAGTATATTTGTTCTGTAATACGAAACTTCAGAAGGCTCAATCTTCTTGTAGTAAATAATTTGTGGGTTTATGGCGCGATATGCCTGCAAACTAACAAATCTCATATACTTTTTTGTCGTTGCTAAAAGTGAGATATTCCCGGTATCCCCGGTAGAACTAATCAGGATAGCATCTTGTATAACTACAGTAGCGCCTAAAAGATACTGCGGCTCAAGCGCGGATACAACAAACCTCTGCGCCTCATTCGCCCATAGTATCCATTCGGCTGTATCGTAGCCGTATGTTGACTCCTCGCCAACTTGACGAAGCGCTTTATCAATTAAATTCTGTACCGTCATGTTAAATTCCGTTCTGTGCTGCTGTTATTTTGAAACTACCCGTTGTCGGCAAAATACCTGCCGTAACAGAAAACCGTGTAAACGGATGACGGTCTGACAATGTTTGATAGACTTTCGTTCCCGCAACAATAGCAATCGGCGCACCTACGTTAAAAATATCCGTAAAACTCTCATTATAGGACGCTTGCGGTTGGACTGTTACATCTTGGTCTAAACCATTGACAAAGTAATATGTGCTTTTTGCAAAGCCACGTTCATGGGATACCCTTGATACGTGTGCCAAAACATCACGGATTGCATCATTCATTGTTTCTAAAACTGAAGGTCTGTTAATATCCATGTTCACGCCTCTCTTTTCATTGGATGGGTTCTAACGTGCATAAAAGGCACTACCTTTGCATTAAATGTCTTGTTGCATACAGGGCATACCGATTGCGGCTTGCCTGATGCTACGGGTGATTCCTGTGCCTCTGGTGCGGGTTTAACGGGTTCGGCTGGCGCAACGGATTTTGTATCTGATAGAAGTTTAAAATCGTTACATCCACGCGCAATGGCATCTTTGAGTGTCTTAATAATCTCTGGATTGCTCGTGCGATACGCAAACCCAAGTTCGGGGTCGGGCGCGAACTCCGCTACCTTAGACATACGATTGAATTCTTGACCGTTTACTAAACTCTTTTCACCATTTTTCAAAAGCACTCTGTAATCTGAACCTGATACAAAAACTGTTTCCTGTTGCATACTGCCTCCTTTTAGGGGATAAGAAGCGGATGTTCATAACGCATCCGCTCTTTACCTTGTCCTTTATTTTTTATTTCTTTACACTCGTTTCACGCCCTTTAAAATACCATGTGTCTTGAGTAAACTCACCTGAAAACCTGCCTGTGTGAAATACTCATTGATGGTCTCGTGCGCATTTGGCTGTTGGCGATTTGTGAGTAAATGCGTGTCCTGACTACCATTACTGCCGTGCAGATAACGATAGGCAAGGTTATTAGCATCTACAGCCACGCCATAGCCGCCGTACACCGCGCCCTCAAGGTTGTTGTGGACAATTATATCCAGCGTAACCCTCCACATTTCCAATCTCTTCACGGAAATACCGTAAGTTGAAGTATCTTTAACAATCCTTACTTTATCCCGTGCGAAACTGTTAATGAACGTCGCCAAAACAGGAGCAATAAAGAAGAATTTGCGGTTGTCTCCATATCTTCCAATCATCTCGCAAAATTCTTCCAACTCCGGTTCGGTAAGGGGATTGCTGTTGAGATTCATTATCGGCGTTCCACTTCCAGAAGCCTCTAACAAATCCAAAAGCCCGTCTGTGGTTGTCAGTTTCTTGTTTGCGTTAAGCGGGTCAATTGCCGAGTTACCTGAATTTTTGCCATGCCAGAATGTTTGTTCCCACAGAAGCTTGTGCATTTTAGCGGCTTTGTACTCTGCCCGTTTAAGCGGATTCCCGCCAATGACATTCTCCGAATTGACGGTATCGTCCACACCGTAAGTCGTTGAGAGGCTCTGAATGTATCCTATTCTCTCAACGGGTTTTGTCTGAAGAATACTTAACGCGTTCCCACCTTGAGCTATAGATGCACTATAGATTATCAAGGGGTCTGTATTCACCAGAGCGGCAGGCGTTGTCCCTGCAAATCCACGTGCTGTAACCACGATTGTATTTGTTGAGACGGTACTCGTTGAAACTCTCATTAACTCACCTGTGCGCGGTACTTTGAACATCATCCCAGGGATGAACGCAGACGCATCATCCACAACGAATGTAGTTACGACAGCATCATATCCTGCGCCAAAGTTGATTGTCCGCAATCTCCAATTAAATAAATCTTCCTCATCCCAGAAGAAGCGGTACGTATCCGTTTTCTTCTTCTCTGTTTTCGCTGTGAGTGTTACAAGGGGCGTGATGTCCTTCTCAAGCTCCATTATAACAGGCGAAACATCCTGTTTCTCCTGCCCTACAGCGTTTGAACTCATTTGTAACAAATCTTCGGCTTGCTGAACTCCTTGTTCCATTATAGGCATTTTATTTTCTCCTTTGTTTTAAAGGGAATTTCTTGCCGCATTGCCAGCTTCAAGGATATTAACAACACTCTGTCCATACGTCTTGTTCGTACCTTTCGCATTTCCAGGTGTTACTTTACCCTGTGTTGTGGCGGGCGGCTGTCCCTTTTTTATACCTTCAAGTGTCTTTTGAGATTTAGACGCATTGGCATTTAAGTCAGGGAATTTGACCGCGTTGTACGCCATTCTCAAGGCTTGTTCGGGCGGCAATACCGCACCGAGACCGGGTAGCAACTTCAACATAGCATCGGCGTACTTATCAACGTCATCTACACCAAACTCATCCTTAATGGTCTTGCGAAACGATAGAATCTGTTGCTTGGACTGTTCAGCATTTTCCGTCTGCTCTCGCGTCTGGGTGCTTTTTTCAAGTTTGTCAAGCCGTTCAGTCAATTTCGTTATAAGACCATTGCTTGCGCCTGAATCATCAACTGCTTCTTCATATTGAGTTTCTTGTTTTTGTGTTAATGTTCCACTCTCGTATGCTTCTCTCCAAGCATCAATAGATTCATAACCGCTTTCCACGGCACGTTCATCAAGGAAAGAGAGAATACCCTCATATCCTGAAATAGATTCCTTATATTCATCGCGTTCTTTTATAATTTGCGCTCTCTCATCTTCCCATGCTTTTTGCCGAGACGATGCTTCCTGATTCTTGCGTGTCCATTGCGCTCTGAAATTTTCATACGCTTTAGGATTGGAACGCTGTAATGCCTGACCTTCAGGTGTATCCATTAAATCAACTTCAGGGGAAGGCGAACCTTCTTGTCCCGCCGTTTCGCCGGCATTGTCCACCACTGCTGGCTGGGTGCTGACTTGTTCTTCCGCCATTTTATTCTCCTTTGTTATACTTGTTTTTTATTGACTGCACTTACAAGATTCTCCGCGACTTTCTTATTCTCTTCGTCTGGAAGTGTTGCTTCTGATTCCTCTGGATACGCAAGACTATCAACTGCTATTGTAACATTCCCACCTTCCGTTGCGCCGACTGTAGCGGTAACATCAAGCGGAATGTTTTTAAGTTCCACAGTATCACCCTCACCTTTGCCTTCAAGTTCAGGAAGCTCACCGACAGGCCAGGTAAGCGTAAGTCCGCCACCCGTATCTCCCATTGCAGTCATATCTTCCTGTGTACCTTCATCTTCGCTTGGCGCACTTCCTTTACTATTTCTCAAAGCGGATATAATTGACCCGCCTTTCATGCCCATCTCTTTCTTCTGCTTCATCATTTCCATTCTGTTCATTGCCATTATTTTCTCCTTTTCGCGGAATTGAGTGCAATTGCAAGAGCTTGAGTTTTATCTTTCACTTTCGGGTACCTTTTACCACTGCCACCTGAATGTAATGTGCCTCTCTTAAATTCACCCATGACTTTACCCACTTTACCGCCTTGACGGTATGAATGTTTAGGCATTTTGTTTAGCCTCCGATTCCATTTTCATTTTTAGTTTTATATTCGCTTCCTCTTCATCTAAGAACGTGGCAAGAGTTTCCAATGCTATACATGCTCCTTGGGAGCGATAAAGTTCCTCATCTTTGAACGTCTTACATTCCTGCGTTTTAGTGTAAATTGCATCCTGCATCCATTTCATCCATGCCTGATAGCAAGGATTACTCCGCATCTCTCTCACATCCTCAAGTGTGCCGCTCACTTTAATGAAATTACATTCTGCCATTGTTACTCCCTCCACCTGCCGCTATACGCGATGCCGATTCGGTTACATTCTCTGCCGTGCGCGGCATTTGCGTTGTGCGAGTCTCATTACCTGTCGGAGCGGGTTCGGTATTGATACCTTCCGTTGGTGTTGGCGGGACACCCAAACCTGCAAGTTGCGCGTTCGGTGTTTTCGTGCGTAGATACTGTATGAGTCCGTCAAGCACAATTTTCGGGTCGTATCCTTTTGGACTTTGCGTAGATTGTGCGGCAAGAAGCTGTAACACTTTCATTATTTCAGCTTCTGGCGATGTGAATATACTGTCAATGAGTTTCTGCGGCATTTCAAATAAATTCAGACCGTACTTATCAAGCTCGGCAAGATTGACTGCCGGATTATTAGCAAGAAGTTTCCGGTACATCATAAAGGAGTTTTGGCGCATGGGTTTTGAATTGGCAGGGTCGTTTACTGTACCGTAAGGAACGAATGAATACTGTCCGATGGTATCGCTTGATATTTTGACCCACTGTTCGCCCTTTGCTCTGCCTGCGAGATAAACAACCTCCGGTACTTGAAGAAAGTTCTTGTTAAGATTCCGCCACTTGCACATGAAGGGAATAATAAAATCGTTGTTCGTTTTTAAAATATCAGCTTGAATACGCATGTTACCCGTTGCATCTTGTTGACGGTTCGTAGTTGCAGTTTCACGCCGTTGCGAGGATTCACCCGTCATAATAGGCCAGATACTTGTTACTTTTGACGTGTTGCGTTCCGCTACAGCCTCGCGCTGTAATGCTGTAGGCGCAATGTCAACATTCTGCGATTCCTCTACACCGCCCTTCATGTTCATCATCACAATACCCCCAGGCCGTGTTCGCATAAGACTCTCAATTTGCACTCCTGCACCCCTTACCACGTACTTCATCTTATCAAGTGCCAGACTTGAGGAGTCCATAGCCTGACGATGGATTGTTTCCTGTTCAGCAAATTCATGTTTAGCGGCAAGGATAGAACCAATCCCCGGGAACTCGTTCGGTTGGCGCATCACACGGAACGCGGTGTAAGGGTGCTCGCCCTTACGTATTTCGCCCACTCGTTGTTCACCATATTTACGCTCTCCGTAGTAATTCGGTATGACGCGCATAAGCAACCGTTTATTGAGTACGGTTATAATGACTTCTTCTTCCTCGCCATCCCCATTCACATCAAACCGAGTAACCATATTATGAACCTGATATTTCTTTACGTTCTTTGCGCGTTGCGATTCAGGTTGAAGTTGTGTAGAGGTTGAATCTCTGTCAAGGTCGTAACGTTCATTAGCTGTATAAAGGTCAGTATCATTAAGTTTATCTACGTCAAGTTCAGGAAGCTCACCGTTCTTGTGCATCCTTAAAATATCGTTTCTGTCCATGATGGATTTGTCTATCAGGTAAGACGCCGTGTTCATATTGCCGTCAATTATCTCCGGGTCCCACCAGAAGTACCACGGTCTTAATGAAAGATACTTAGGTGATGTGAATATCCTCGTTGGCACACCTTCTATCATTGCCGTTGTGTAGTCTGGTATAATGATTCCTGGCGCGAATCCATACAAACACGCATTGTGAATAGTGTTCGCTACGGCTGTTGGCACTTCCTGTATCTGAAATTGCCGTTCAATGAGTTTCTCAAACACGGGCGCGGTATCTTCTTCATCTTCATCGGCTGGAGCTACGCCTGCGAACAACCCACCCGAAAACAAAGTGAGATACAAACGTGCCGACCATTGTTCAACAACAGAAAACGGTTCGCTGGTCTGATAATTGCTTCTATCATCATCTAACTTTCCATTTTGAACCCACACGCGATATTTCGTTTGAACATCAAGCCATTGAGGTTCATAGTTTAACTGTCTGAAAAGGTCAGACACAGTAAATTTATCATTAAAATCATCTATGATTGCCTTTACCGTTTCTTCAGGCAAGCCCGATGGCGTTGTTTCTTCTGCTCCAAGAATATCTGCGTTATCCATGTTTATCCTGTTTAAAATGGTAACTCATTGACTGACACATCAAAATAATCTTGCACGTCTGTTGAACCTGTTACTAAAGCTAATTCAAGTGTATGCGAACCAGCAGTAAGACCTGTTATCACAACAGTGCTCACAAGTGTCTTATGAGAATTTGCCTCATTGGTATATCGCTTCAATGAACCTTTTAAAATTGTATCCACATTCACATTGACCTGAATTAAACTTCCGGCTACCGAATGAAATGCTGAACCCGATACGGCAAGAATGACCGTTCCGCCATTAGATGTGAAGGATGTTGAAAGTGGAAGCGGACCCGCTTGCTGTGAATAGATTTTAGCAGCAGACCATTTAGGGGATGATAGTACAGGACGCCACACAGTTCCGTCAAAATAATCAAGTGCTTGCGTTGTCGTATTGTATAATTCAAGTCCTGTTGCAGGTGTTATAATCGCATTTCGTTGAGCTGTTGTGCCTCTTGGTATTAGAATCCCCTGCGTTACCGAATTCCATTGCATAATCGCCGATGCGTCTTTTGTGAGATTATCACCAAACACTTGACCTGTTAAATCTGTTAATTCTTTGACGACACCATTGATACAATGTTTTATAGTTTTACCTTGTAATTTCGTTTCACCGTTGCAATGTCCGTAAGTTTTTTTACCTTCTTCATTTACAGATGTTCCATCCTCACTTGTTATTACTGTCGTATCAACGATGCCAGCAGTAACAGGCACAATACCCGTTCCCCATGTTAGCCCATTTATCAATGACAAATGTTTTCCATTTCCTGAAAAGTCATTTGCTGTTTCCAAGATACCTTCATCCATGTGCCAGCCATATAAAAGACCAGACTCGCCAACATTAACATATCTACCTGCACCTGAATTATAAAGCGATAGCATCTCCGCAGCAGAAAGTTCTTTGTTCCAAGTATGGGTTTCGTCTTGACTCCCATCTAAAAATCCAGCTAATCCACTACGATTACCAATAGTTATTTTAGCTGTTGTGCCACCCCATGTTTGCGTTACTGTTTTATTTCCACCAATCTGCGAACCTTGATAGTATAACTTAGCTATTTTTGACGTACCATTAAAAGTTACGCCAACATGGTACCATGTGGCAGCATTAAAAGTTACTGATTCATTGTAGTTCCCTGCCGTGTTCGCAACAAATAAATCCAATCTATTTCCTGTTGCACGCGCAAGACTGACTCCAACACTTCCTGTTTCGCCGATGCTTGCAAACCATCCATCACCAACAGCAGATGTGAATTTCACCCAACCATCAATACTCCAATCGTCTGTGCTTGCAAAATAGGATGGTATTGTAGATGTTTCCGCATAATCATTTATACCATCAAAACTTAACGCACCACCCACGCCAGCCGCTTTCATCACTCTGTCAGTGAGTGTATATTTATTTGATAACGTAGCTTTCGTTCCAATTATACTTTCCCCACCTGTTACTGTTTGCTTGATTTCAGGGTTAGCGGATTGTACATTAACTGCGCCTGTAATTGTCCCGCCTGTCTTTGCGTACTTCTCCGTGTCAAGTTCATTGATTGCAGCCTGAACATCTGTTGCGGCAATGCCACCAGCGGGAACATTTTTAATCTGACTTGCTTCATCATCACGAAGTTCCGTCCCAAGAATACTTGAATTTGCTCTATTAAATGAACTCGCAAGATGTTCAAATGTGGATGTAACGTCAATGTTTACACCATTAAGAATACTTCCTGCGATTTGTAATTTTCCCCCATTTAAAACATCAATATCTTTAACTTGTGATGGAATCGGATTTATATTTGTGGAATATAAAATAGCACATCCAGAGCCAGCGCCTGTAACAACTATATTACGGGATGCGGCAAAATTCGTTGTCTCTATGGCACAGTTATTAAAAATTACGAATGAATCAGTATTTATTGTAATTGCTGTCGCCGCTATGCCACCCGTAGCTCTTATAAACACCCCATCAAAAGCAACGAAATCTGGTGTAGATACAATCACAGAAGATATAGCGGACACTGTAAAATCTATACCTCGCACACTTAAAGTTTTAGCTGTTGTAAGTCCGCCAAAATTCCCGACACCAAGATTTATTGCATCTCCGGCTACCGCCATATCATGCGCTTTTTGTAATGTAAGATAAGGTTTTTCCTCAGTGCCCGTACCGGTGGTATCATTTCCATTGGCGTCCACAAACCACTGTTTTGTATTGACAGACAAACCACCTGAACCAATTTCTATTTCACTCCCAACAAGCCCTGCCTTCCATGTATCGGTTACTTCATCCCATAGAAGTCTTGCATCTACAGAAGAACCGCGTTCAATGCGAACGCCACCACTTTCAGTGGGTGTGCCTGTTACATTGGAATTTAAAACAATTTCATTATCTTGTATGTTTACCGTCTCACCTAAAACAACATCCTGTTGCGCCAAGTCAAGACTTGACTTATCAAGAGAACCCATTTAAACCTCCGTGTTAATTCGTTATGTCGTATTTAACGCCAATTCTCACAGCTACATCAAGCGTCCCTACTGGAAGAAAAGCAGCATTCGTTTGCGCGGTAACGATAATTCCATCGCCAGGCTTGATAACCCTTGAACCTTCGGGTCTAAATATTCTCCCCGATGTTTCATTAACATTCATTGTAATTGTATCAAGAAGAGACGAGTCATTCTTGCGTTTGATACGGATAGTCAATGTTCCATTAGTAATAGTAGCTGACAAATCTACTGTCATAAGTATGACACTCCCCCTTCGTGGTGCAGTTGCATTACCGAATTCCCCAGTAGGTTCAAGAAACATAGGGGCTTCAGCCTGTGCCGCACCAATGTTCAACTGCGACCAATCATAAGTAAAATCAAAAGTTGACATATTGCCTCCTTGCTTTTTTTTATTTCCTGAATTTATATATAGCACACAAACATACTAAAGTCAAGTGTTTACTTGTAAACTCCGTTAAAACCTGCTAAACACTTGTAAAAGCTGGTAAAAGTTAGTAATTACTTGTAGAACCTACTAAACCCAACTACCACCCTGTAAGTTTATCTTTCACTTTCCGTTCGTGGATAATATCCGCCATTTTAGGATTGTAATACTCTATCTGCTGATTAGCAAAATACCGCCAGCACGCCATAGCATGGTCGTCTTTCATCTTCGGGCGCATCTTATTCTGCACTTGTCCATCAGTAATGGGCTTGCCGATGTACCGCTTCACAGTACGGATAGTGTATGTGCATCGTTCGCAGACCAGAAGTTTCGCCTTACCCGAAATGTCGGCAGGGTGAAGATACTCTCGCATTTTCAAAATCCCTGAATCAAAGTCATTATTCGCGTCCAGACAGAAAATACCACCTTCACAAAATTCATCGTAAATACTTGCCGGAACTGAATTGTTCCTTGCAAGCATCGTGTTCTTCTGATGGGATGCAGGGTCAATGAGCCGTAAATCCGCTTCATGCTTTAAGTAGTTCGCTTCCCTGTCTTTTATCTGCTGGCAATACTCACTTGCAAGCAGTCCGCCCTGCATGAGTTCATCCACTTGAAAAATATCTCCGTCAGGGTTTATCGCAAACCACAATGTGCACGTCGGGGTCTGCGGATGCGGGTCGGTAACGGATACAAGAAGCCAATCGTCTGGTATCGGAGCAATATCTTTGTGAACATGGACAACATCGCGCCACTCACCAAACACCATAAAACTATGCGTTATGGCATGTCCTTTAAGCGACACAAGTTTCTCTTCCTCTGACATACCTTGCGTCATGCGGGCAATGGAATTTTTATCAAGGTGTCTATTCTCTTCTGTGTCAAAATAGAAGAACGAATAGTCTGGTGATGGGTTATCAATAAACTCAAAGTAAAGATGGCTCATACCTTCCACTGCCGTCATTGTGGTTATCATTATCCCATTTGTGTCCATGAGTCTTGCTAAATTCTCATCGTGGAGTTCCTTTGGCGGCTCTTCATCGTCCCATATCCAATCACAGGACACACCACCATAGTCCTTGCGTTCCTGCTGGTAGGAGAGAAGCTCAAGGAGACTTCCATTCGGCAAGTCATACGTGCGTGTCTTTTCCTTCCAGCATCGCCTGTAAGCAGCCGGAAGAAGCGCGTCAATGTTCGGACGGATAATTTTCTCAATACCTGCCGCGTAATTGATACAGCATACACGCGCGCGGATGGGACGAAAGAACATCTTGTATGGCAGTAAATTCTTTGGTACGAAGTTCGCTGGCAATAACTGAATAACCGTCTTTATCGCGCCAGCACGGGTCTTGCCTGACCGTTTGCCGCCGAAAGCGCCTTGAAATGCGGTCTTGCTCTCCATGAAGGGTATCTGCTGTGGGTTACGTTCAAAGGATACATTCAGAAGCGGATGGTCTTCAAGTAACTGACGTTTTGCTTTGAGTCTGTAATCCTTAAGTTGGTTCTCAAGTTTCTGTTGGCTTATCTCTGTCGGTATTAAATTCACTTTTCATGTCCACAATTTCACCGCGTATTTCATCCCCTGATAGTTCCGATAGGTTCACTACAACGCCCATGTTACCCGTCTTCTCAAGTCCTACCCAATTACCGAGTACACGCGCCGCATCAAGTTTAACTCTATCCCGTTCCGTTGTGGCAAGCAACAGAAGCACGGTAAGCACTGCCATCGGGCTTGATTCATTCAGTATGGAATTGGCAAACCGCAACCTCTCCATATCATCCTGAAACTCTATCTCATTGTAGGAATGGAGTTTTGTGTCAATAAATGAGAGTATCTTACTTTGTAGTTTCGCGCCGTAGTCCACCACTTCCTTACTCTGCGGTGAAAGTTCTTTACCGTCTTTTTTAATTACGATGTCCATTGTCCACCATGCCTCAAATCTATTTCACGTTTGATATAAAGTTTTTTTAGCCAACGGAAACATTTCGCTTCTATCTCTCTTACCCGTTCTGCACATATTCCATATTTACCTTTATGCCTATTTTCAACAAGGCAGCCTACCTGTTTTAAAGTTTTAGGTTCTTTCCCATATCTCAATTTCAAAATTCTTATAGCTCTTGGGTCTCTTGTTTCAATATAATCCAAACATTCACTTAAGATATTCACGCTCTTTTCAGACAAAATAGCTATGTTGCATCTGTCTAAGAATTTTTCTCTCATGTTTCTAATTACGATGTCCATGCTTAAAATCCTAATCTCTTAAAAGCACGATTTATCTCTCTGGGTGTATTATCAAAACATGTTTCGCTGTTTTGCGCGGAAGAAAACATTAATGGTTCTCTAACGATTTCAACAAACTGTCCATGTAGTGTTTCTTTAACTTTAATTTTAATACCTCTTTTCCTACAACCACACCTTAATCTTTGTGTGTCATTTTTTAAAATTCTTTTTTGTTCTTCCTGAAGTTGTTTTTTTGTCATGCTCTCACTCTACCACAAAGTAAGGAATATGTCAAACCTACCTTGCCCACAGCTTCTCAAGGGTTACATCCGCACCGTCTATCCATTGCCGTTTGAGTTTTCTTTTCGTAACTTTCCAATCGTGCCGCGAATCTAACTCATGTTTTTTATCCATCTGTTTCTGAAACTGTTTTGATAATCTGCGATATATTTTCTTGTTTTTCATAGTATCCTATAAGAAAAAAAAGCCTGCCAAGATTATCAGGGCTTGACAGGCGGCTAAAGATGTGCTATGGTTAGCACATGAACGCAACAATTGTCAGTATAGCAGAAGAAGGGTCTTCTGTCAAGTGGCTTGCTCTGAACCCCACTAATCGTTCCAGCAAATCAACCACCTTTATTGCAAGTGTACATACTTGCCGTATCGTCGTATTCTGATAACAGTTCTGCGGGGAGAACCAGTGCCCGTACCGTTACGCGCTAAACGCGGAACATCCCCTATTGGTGCAAAACACCGCATCCTCTGGGGGAAGGCAGAGAAAACCGAGAGCATCTTTATCATCCCATCTTAAGCCAACCTGAACATGCGATGAGCACTCCGTAATCCTCTGCGGGCATTTTAAGTCATGCCAATCTATAAAACTATCAATGCTAATCGTTTGATGCTTTGATGACGTGTTAGTTCACATGGAAGAAATCATAATATCATTATGAGTGAAACGGTGGGGGGGAATAATTAAATACCTTATGAGAATGGCGTTCTTTAAACATTCATTAAAGAAACAACCTTTCTAATGTTCCATCATCATCCTTTGAACTACGTGGTGTGCTGGACTCGCACAGAAGTTACATGCGGTTTTAAGTAACAGAAAAGAAAAAGCAATCTTCCGCTCTGGTGCGGCAGGAGAGGGGTGTTCGTTTAATAAGTATCATAATATCGGGTATGGTTAAAATTATGGTTGAATTTTTTGTCAGGGGGGTATAATTTGCCCCTTCACATGGCTTTGATAGTAGGAGCGAGGTATAAGTAGTAATTTACCACAATAGGCTCTCCCACCCCATGCCATACCAACGCTATGGGGTTATGTGTCCCTAAACATTCCATTTCCCCCCGTGTGGGTAAACGTGGTGCGCTGTAATGTGTTCTAAGTGAGTGATACCAAGATGGGATGAGGGAAACATAATGTGTGAGGATATGGGGGAGGTAACCATATATGGGGGTGGCTGGCAGGCAGGCGTTTGGCGCGACTGATACCCGCAAACGCACATCATTATTAAACGCGCATCACAAACAAGACAAACATTGTATTAAATGAAAGCATCATGCGAGTTTACATCATGGTTATTATGCGACATTACTATAGTGAATGAATTTAGTACGATAGTAAATGGATGTTGTGTGATGTGTGTGTGAAAAGTGGCAAGGTATCGTATCAAGTGGTTGTACGGCGTGCAGTGGCGGGCATCGTGGTGGGAGGGGAAAACAGTTTAGAAGGGGATATGGGAGGTTGACTTAAACATTTGACTTCTCTTCGTCTTATCCTGTAAGTTTCAAAGTTATGGACAGGCGCATCAAGCAACCTCAACATCATTATTCACTTAGCGCCGACATCCACACACTTGTCCAACGTGTTAAGCATGACACGGGCATTACATCCAACGCCGACATCATCCGGCAGGCTCTCCGGCTCTTGAGTTACGTTGATGTACGTTATCACTACCTCATCCGTGAGAGTAACGATTGGCATAGAGAATGCGAAGCCCTCGCGCGTGGTGAACAACCAGAAAAGCCTGTAAAACCCTTTATGCCGATAAAGTAAAAAGAGTCCCGCTAATAGTGTGCTTCATCCATCATACCCCAACATCTTGTGTTTCCATTGAACATCATATTCAATTAGATAAAATTATACCATTATTTTGCTATTACCCACTTGACATACTCTTGACACTGTGCTATATTGACTATGGAAGCAAATAAAACTTGGAGGAGGCAAAACATGAACAACGCGAAACGATGCCAAAACCCGAAATGTAAAAAGCTTGAAAGTGAATACACTCTAAAGAACTGGCTTAAAACCGTAAACAGTTTTATTGAAAAAGGGACATTCCTTTTCCATTGCAATAAATGCCTTGCAAAACATGGGTTAAGCTGTGATACATGCAAAAGGGCATAACATCACATCCCCGGCGCGCTGTGATAGGCGTTCCGGGGACATAGACCGTATAAGACCTGACAGCAACACAGGCGACGGAAAGTAAAAGGTGAAAGATGAAAGCACAAGTTATGCAGTTTAAGTGGACGGAATCACGCGGACGCAACACAAGCGGATGGAATATCTGTTCCCTGTACATTGACGGCAAAAAAGTTGCGCGTCAATGCGGCGGCGGGTACGACATGCAGGGCGCAGCGTTTGGTGAATACTTAACTGAACATTATCAAGACCGCTTGACAGTAGAAAACGCGGGCGGGTTTAAACCGCATAAAGGTAAAATCTATCTTGACGGCGCTTGTGGATTTTCAAGTATGGAACGAATAGCGGCGGGCATCGGGTTGACAGTGGAATACAAATCAGAAGGGCTTTACATCATCACGGACACAAAAGAATAATCAAAATCAGTGGGGCGCGCATACTTTATCAACGCGCAGGAAAGGAAAAGAAGATGAAACAAAAAATCTACAGGAACAGCACAACGGGAATCGTGTTTCCTGTGTGCAATGAACACGCGAAGCACTATGTAAGGGAAAACATTTTAGAAACTATTTACAATGGCATGAAGTGCAAAGACTGCCAAAATGGTTTTTATAAAAGAAAAATTGACAGCGCTTGTAAACTATCCCTGAACCAGCGGCTTTCTCTTCCTGCTGATATGTTTGCGGCGGTGGACAATGAATTGACGCGGCGGAAACATGCAAAGGCAGGCGAATAATGAAATATACAATGGAAACGGCATACGAACAATATAAAGAAAGTGGACTTGAAGCTATGATTGTTGGATATGATGAAAACGGAAAAGAGATTTTTGGCGAGAGACTTTCAAAGTGGGCTTATGGGATAATTGAAAACTATCTAAAGCAAAAGGCAGGTGAATAATGGCAAAATACTCACTTCACCCTTGCGATAAGTGCGGGCGGAAAATATCAAGGGGATATGATGTTACGCGGTACACGCAAGCGTTTAATTATGTTTGCGGGAGATGTTATAAAACAGTGGCAGGCGGCGGGTGGCTTGATTCCGTAATTAAAATACACAATGAAACAGAGGTGAATAATGCCCTACTGCCATAAATGCGGCGCGATGAAGCCCTCTGCTGAAATGCGGCGTACAAAAGTATTAAGTTTGCGAGAATGGCGGGCGTATGTGTGCCGGACACATGGGGCGGAAGGGCGGCGGGTGAAGATGGGTCGGAAGATTAAAAAAGTAAAGGAGATGCAAAATGATGACAGAAAAACGGTGGCTTGAAGTATGGATGTTTTTTCAGAATTGCAAAAAGTCTGACCTTAGATGCTTAATATCTTCCGCTCAAGAAAAATTAGCGGAAATGGAAAAGGAAGAAAAAGGAGAACAAAATGAAAAACTCTGAATCAGGTGAATGGGTACACGTCAACCTGCCTATCACGACGGAACAGCACGCGGCGCTTAGGGCAGAGGCGCGGGCGCGGGGGATGCACATGACGCAGTTGATCCGTGAAGCGGTGATGCAGTGGATGATGAGAAGGAAGGTGAAAGCATGAATAGATTTAAACCTTACACAAGCGAAGACTATGAAAAAAGTTTCTGCCTTAAACGTGCTAAAGAATTACGTGAAACGGGTGAATTTCTAAGCGTTGTTGTACGTTATGCGGGATATGAAAACGGAAAAACTTATGCGCGGATATGGATTAAACGAAAAGAGGTGAAAGCATGATTTTATTTTCCGATAGATTGAAATTTGAAAATGAATTTGACGAATGGGCGATAAAAAATCATGTGGAACCGTGCGCCGCAAGTGTAATTGTGTGGTTACAGAGTACGCAAGCTGGGCGGGATGTGGTAAAAGAACTACACAAAGAGCTGCCAGGGAATAAAATGACTGACTATGATATAGCGTATGAGCGGGCGCGTGATGCGCGGGCGGCATATATCCGGGCTCACAACGCACGAAGGCTTGCAAACTTGGCAGTAAGAGCCGCAGAAGACGATTGCGATAAAGCGATAGCGGATGTGGAATTAGCGGAAAAAGCAGAGTGGGAGGAATTACAAAAACTTAAAAATGGGGTGAAACTATGATACTCCTCACCCTGCTCATCTATGCCTTTTTTGTGTTCATTCTCTATGCGTTCGCGGTGAGTGTGCGGGACATTTTCTTCAGTGATGACGATTCGTGGGATGATGATTTTTATGATGTGCCGAAGTGAATTTTGTGGAGATACTTGACACGGATTGAAAAGTGTGCTATGGTGATTTTAGTATGAGTACGGACGGGATAAAAAATCCCATAGAAAATAAGCAGGGCAGGCGAAAATGGAACTTCACGTATCCCGTGCGGCTCATACTACATTTAGCCTGCCCCTTTTTATTCCACAGGACAAACTTAAATGGCAAGACCACGAAAAAACAACGTTGACTATTTCCCGCATGATAACGGGATGCGGAACGACAGAAAGCTGAAAGCCGTCCGGATGCGGTATGGTATTGAAGGTTATGCAATTTATAATATGCTTCTTGAAACGCTTGCAGAGGAAGACCTTCTGCAAATTCCATTGACGGACATAAATTATGACCTTATAGCGGCTGATTTTGCCATTCAAATTGACCGCTTAAAGGATATGATAAGCTATTTTACTCAAGCCGGATTGAACCTTATGCAAGTAAAAAAAAGTGTTTTAAGGTGTTCACAGCTTGATAATCGCATGAAAGCTGTTTTCTCCAAAAGAGGGTTTTCTCTACAGAAACTAAGAGAAAGTATAGTTTCTGCCACAGAAACAGGGGTTTCTGGAGAGTTTCTGGAGCATCCTGTAGCTGAAACCGGTATAGTAAAGCAAAGCAAAGCAAAGCAAAGCATAAATACTTATGCACCGAACCAAAAGAAAATCACTTTTGATTTCGTTGCCTCATCATGGCTGGATATTTTAGACAGCGATAAAAAACTCTGGAGTGAAGCATATCCAGCTTGTAACATTGACCTTGAACTTAAGCAGATGGCGGCGTGGCTCGTGGCGAACCCGAAGAAAAGGAAAAGCAATTACAAAAGGTTTATATCTGGTTGGTTGACACGGACGCAGGATAAAGGCGGGACACGCGGGATACAGGAAAACAAACAAAAGAATATCCTTAAACCCTTCGTACCATTATCAGAAAAAGAAATGGAGTTAGCAGGATGAGGTCTATATTAGATTGCTTGCTTAATTTTTGGGAAGAAACAGACAAACGAAAGGCATCCGGCAAGGACTTAAACGGCTTCTCTACCGGACTCCCACGTCTTGACCGCGAGACCGACGGCTTTTGTGGTGGCGATTATTGGATTATTGCGGCAGAAAGTGGCATCGGGAAAACCACGCTTGCATTAAACCTTGCATTTTCAGTGTGTAAACAAGGTGGAACAGTGCTTTATGTTATATCAGAAATGAGTGAATTACGATGCACCGAACGAATACTTTCCATGAAGTCAGGTATTGATTATTACACATTGCGGCATCCAAAGTATTTGACAGAAACACAGCACGCGCACGGATATGAAACAAGCACTAAACTTTCACGATTACCATTTTATCTTCACGCACAAAATTACACAGTAGATGATATTGACGCGATGGTAACGCAAGGCGATGTGAAATTTGATGTTATTTTTGTAGATTATTTGCAGGACTCCGAGTTATGCAAGGGCGTTGATTTTGTTTCAGGCACACAAACGGAATCTTTTAATCTTAAAACGCTTGCAAAATCGCAAAATAAATGTGTTGTTGCATTATCGCAGTATTCCTATTCAGGCACATTAAAAGGTTCGTCTGCTATAAAACAAAATGCTGATAATGTCATTGCTTTAACCCGCGACCATGATGATGAAACAAAGAAAAAAATCTTAAATGTTAAAATTGAGAAAGCGCGATATGGGAATAGCGGTAGTAGATTTGAATGTATTTTTAATTTGAATACCGGTAAGATTTTTGAAAGAGAAATAAATAATGAGGGGGTGATTAAGTGAAGTTAGGTAAATGCGATGCAGAAATAAATCCTTTAAAGATTGATGGTTTTATGCGTGGTAATTGGAGAAGGGGACATAATCCTGTTGTTCTTGTTGTTTCTGGTTGTGAATTTTTATTTGAATGTCAAGATAAAAAAGAGCAGGATGAGATAATTGAAAAATTACAGAGCGCCATAAAAGGATGGTAAAATGAGCATCGGACAGATTTTAGATGATATGAACGCATGGCAGACACGTATTGATTTTTTGGAAGATGACCTTGCGAGGTATAAGAATAGCACGGACGAAAAGAAAACAAGCCTTGTGCCGACAGTAAAACACTTTCTTGCTGTGTCAAACAAAGAGCTTGATAAGGTGATGGATAAACTAAAATACTTATCGCAACCCGGAAATTTACAAAAGACATGGGCGGATGATGTTACTAAACTTTGGCGCATTGAAGACTTTGCGGCGAAGCATACAGAATTAAAGGCGTCAAGCAATGGCGAATTGCGCGGGTTATGTCCTATCCGGAAAGAAAAAACTGCGAGTTTCTATGTGAATCCAGCGAAACAGGTTTTTCATTGTTTCGGCTGTGGTGCAAAAGGCGGGATTATAAAACTCGTACAGGAACTTTTTAACGTGGATTACAAGGAATCTCTTGCCATGTTACGACAGAAAGAACCTATGCGACAGAAGAAAAGTGATATTGATTTACCGCTTATTAAGGCAGGGGGCACAAAATGGAACAAGTGATAAATCGTATTTTACACGGAATACCATTACCCCACAGCTTCGTCCACGAAGGCGATTGCATCGTGCGCCATGTATCACCCGCCACAACCTGTCAGGTCTGCGGTGTGCGCGGTAGGCTGGAAGTGGACGGGAAGATATATTGCAATCCGTGTGCGTGGGACATGACTTGTGCCGAGCAGAAAGCGGCTATTAAAAAATTAAGCCATAATTTTAGTGAAGGGGATTGACTTTTAGAAAGCCATGTGGTATATTAAAAATGTTATGAACTTGGAATCAGGAAAAATCCTTGACACTAAAGCCGCCAGAGCGATTCCCCATTTCCTCTTCCAAGTTCAAATGAAATCTAACTCTGGCGGTCTTTTATATTCAGGTGAAAGATGAAACTGATACCTTTAACACGGGGAAAATTCTCTATCGTAGATGATGATATTTTTGATACACTCATACAACGGCGATGGTATGCTACACCAGAAAAAAATGGAAGAATATATGCCATTACTTCTATTCGCATAAATAAAAAAGGAAAACATTTACGGATGCACCGTATTATAAATAATACTCCCGATGGAATGGATACAGACCATATTAACGGGAACGCATTAGATAATCGCAGAAATAATTTAAGAACGTGTACCCGCTCCGATAATATGAAAAATTCCTCAAGACATATTAACAGTTCTTCGGGATTTAAAGGTGTTTTTGGAAAGGGTAAAGGGTGGCAGGTGAAAATAGTTGTCAATAAAAAAGCAATGTGGCTCGGAACATATAAAACTAAACTTGTAGCCGCTCAAGCATACAACATTGCCGCATTAAAATATCACGGAGAATTTGCAAGATTAAATTCTATTCCACAAGGAGAGGTGAAAGATGAAAGCAAGACTTTGGTACGTAATGTTTGGTAATAATTTTGATTCCTGCATTGTCAATGCAAAAGACATTGATGAAGCTATTAAAAAAGCTCGCAAAAAAATCCAATGCACGGAAGAGATAACAGAAGTAAAATTAACTTGCGAGGAAGATTGAAAGGAGAGTGAAAAATGAAAGCTGAACTTGCAGTAAAACCGGAAAGCGTAATAACTCTTGCTGACCTCAAGGCGCAATTCTGTCCGAACGCAACAGACAAAGAGCTTATGATTGCCTGTGGCGTAATTTCAAGTTTTGGTCTTAATCCATACAAGCGGGAAGTGCATCTTATTAAGTATGATGCAAGTAAACCGCTTCAGATTGTGGTTGGCTATGAAGTCTATTTGAAGCGCGCTGAACGGACAGGAAAGCTGGACGGGTGGAAGGTAGAAGTGCTTGATAATGGCAAACGTGCAAAGTGTACGATACACCGAAAAGACTTCGCACAGCCGTTTGAATGGGAATGTGAGGCGGCAGAGTTTAACAAAAATCAAAGCACATGGAACGCTATGCCACATTTCATGCTCAAAAAGGTCTGCATTGCACAGGCTTTCCGTATCTGTTTCAGCGATGATTTGGGCGGGCTTCCATACACGAAAGAGGAGAATGATATAATAAACGCTGAACCTGTGCATCCTGAACCCACTAAAACCACGTCAGGCGAACAGAAAGCCGCCGCCACGCCACAGAAACCGCAAGCGGCTACACAGACAGCCACAAAGACGGGAAATGGCAAGGTGAAGTCAAATCTTACATCTTTCCAGATTCAGGTTTCGCAAGCCGTACAGAATTTTTGTAAGGTATCCGGCACAAAAAACGCGGAAGAATACAGACACGATCTCCAGCACGTTTTCAAGGTGGCGCATCTGAATGAAGCCACTGAAGAGCAATGTAAGAAAATGATAGAGGCTATACCGCATACGGCAAGCGCGGCGGCGGTGCAAACTCCGGCGGAAGGCAAAAAAGAATACACGCCGAAACAAAAAGAATACTGGCAGGCGTTCAACGATTTCCACAAAGCAAACAACACGCCGGATCATAAAGCCACGAGGGATGTTCTGCGTAAAGACCAGATGTTTAAGGTTACAGGTAAGCGCGGACTGCCTGCATGTAAGGACGCCGACCTTGATGCAATGATTATGGATTACAGGGAGCGGGCAGGGATGATAACGGGGGGCGCAGATATGGGCGAGGTTGAGCTTGGCGAGGATTTTGCGGATTTGAATGAGGAGGTAAAATGATACAAGAAACCTATCAGTCCGAGTTACAGACCCACCATCAAACAGCCGTGATGCTGTATGAATCCGCCGCCGCATTGAAAATCAGCACAAAAGATGAAGCTGAAATGGCGAGTGGTAGCCTGCAAAAAGTCAAGGCGTTAAGTAAGACGCTGGACGACCGCCGTAAGGAAATTACCAAGCCGATGGACGAAGCTAAAAAGTCTGTGATGGCGCTCTTTAAGAAACCGATGGATATTCTTGAGAATGCCGAACGCGCTTTCAAGAAAGCATTGTTAGATTTTCAAATGGCGGAAGAACGGAAACTTGAAGCAGCGAGGGCGGCGGCGGAAATGGAACGGTTGAAAGAAGAGCAACGATTGATTGCCGAACAAAAGAAGTTGACGAAAAACACAACTGTAGAGAACATTGACCGCATCCGTGAAATTGTGGAAGCGAAGCAGGAAATTGCAGATGAACGGAAAGCTGAAGAAAGGCAGATTGAGGAACAGAAGAAAGTTGAAGGCGTGAGCGTCCGTGAAGTGTGGAAGTTTGAGATTACAGATATTAACCTTGTGCCGCGTGAGTATATGATTCCCGATGAAAAAGAATTACAGAAATTTGCACAGGTTTATAAAGGGCAGGGAAGTATGTCCGGCGTAAGATTCTACAGTGAGAAAATTATTGCGAGTAGGTGGTTGATATGATAAAAGGAGATAAAATGAGTGGAGACCATGAAAGTTATTGTTGCGGAGAGAAGCCTCCGGTGGAAGGTATGACTACCGATGAATGGCAAGCAAAATTATTAGAACAGCTTGATGAGATTCTGCGGCAGGTAAAAGATATTAACGATATGTTGAAAAGTGAGGCGAAATGATGGCTGACCATACTCCCGCTTCCGATTCATCTGCAATCTACAGCGCGCAGACACGACATGGCGATGAAAGCTGGCGGTTCTGTGATGAATGCGGTGAGTATAAGGACGAATGCGCCTGCCAATTAAAAGATGATACTCTTGACAAATAACTTACCTTGTGGTATACTCTAACCGTATGAAAATAAAACTAACAAAACTCAAATGTAAGCGATGCGGGCATGAATGGTATCCGAAGAAAACGGAAATCAGGATGTGCGCTAAATGCAAGAGTGCTTACTTTGATACGGAGAGGAAAAGGAAATGAAACTAATACCGCTCACGCTTGGAAAGTTTGCTATGGTTGATGATGAAGATTATGAGTGGTTGAATCAATGGAAATGGCACGCACATTATAATAGACATGGGCATTATCCTTACGCACAAAGAGTATTTATTGTAAATAAAAAGTTGACATGGAGATGGAGAGGTAATCAGCAAATAATATTTATGCACCGAGTTATTTTAAATACCCCTGCTGGATTATTTACAGACCACATTGATAGAAATACTTTGAATAACCAAAGAAAAAATTTAAGAATTTGCTCTACATCTCAAAATTCAATGAATAGTAAAATGAAAAAAAATAATACTTCAGGTTTTAAGGGCGTGGATTTCCATAAAAGAAATAAACGCTGGAGAGTTACAATACAGTTAAATGAAAAACGTTATTTCATTGGTAATTTCAAAAATAAAATTGAAGCCGCGCAATCCTATAACGAAGCCGCCTTAAAATATCATGGTGAATTTGCTTGCTTGAATTCTATTCCACAGGTGCATAAATGCGTATGTGGAGAGGTGAACAATGAAAGAAATTAACATCGGGACATTAGGCAATCGTCAATTATGTGTCCTATTTTATAATGCCTACAATGAGAGGAGTTTCTGGGTTAAGCGTTTTAATGATGGCAGCCATAGATGTTATTGTCCGTCAGGTAAAATTATTGATGGTAGAATATGTTTTATGGGGATTGGAATAACATTTTTTTATTCACATTATTGGGGGGATGTGCCGTGTGTGTGCGATAAAATAGTTGAGGAATTTATGAGTGAGGTGAACGATGAAAAAACAAAAAAGTAAAAGAACGGAAGTGTTGGAATTTTTTAAGAATGCTTTTTGTGTAGATAAAGCAAGGATTGCAACGAGAAAACAGGCAAGAGAGATAGTAAAACATGCCGAAATTTATATCGTTGAACTCACTGACAGTAAAAGGGGTACATTTTATATTGCAAGACTTATACCAAAGGAAAACATAGAATGAAAAAACTTGTAACGCTTGACAGAAAACATCGCAAAGTAATCATCCGTCCGGCAAGCGCGGAAGTGCAAGCTGATTTTATACCACTTAGAACCTTCGCGCTTCTTACCGATGCGAAGAATATGAAGCAGGTGAAAAGGAATTTAAAAAAACTTTATAAGAGAGGAAAATGAAGAAACTTAAACCTGTTGTTGTGGTGCAGGAAGATAAGCCTACGGAGTCGTTATCCTTGCGTATCCGCCATGCGCTTGAGCGGCAAGGGTTCAAAGTGTACCGTGTGAATAATGGCGCAACAGCAGGTAAACGGCGCGCTAATGTTTATGATAAAGGTTTGCCTGATTTTATTGCGAATAATGGCAAGCGTGTATTATTCATTGAAAGTAAGGATTCAGGCGATACGTTAAAACCTGAACAGAAATTTTTCCTTGAGCAATCTGATAATTGCATATCGTTTTCTACTGTATGCTGGAATAAAAAGGATACGGACTTTCAAGATTTTGAGCAATGGGTCAAACTACACAAATAATACTTGACAAGTAACTTACTTATATGCTATACTCTTAATAATGAAACTAAAACTCAAAACAATAAAGTGCTTACGGTGCGGCTATGTATGGATACCCCGCAAACAGGAAATCCGCTTGTGCGCTAAATGTAAATCACCTTATTGGGATAGGAAAAGGAAATGAAACTGATACCGTTGACGCAAGGTAAATTTGCAATGGTGGATGATAAAGATTTTGAGTGGTTGAATCAGTGGAAGTGGTATGCCCATAGACAAAATACTTTCTTTTATGTAAGGAGAGGTATAAATTCAAGGATAAAAATTTTAATGCACAGAATTATTTTAAATATCCAGGATGGATTGTTCGTAGACCATATTGATAGAAATACATTAAATAATCAGCGTTCAAATTTAAGGGCTTGCACGAACTCTGAAAATCAAATGAATACAATAAAACCAAAAAATAATACGTCTGGCTACAAAGGTGTAATTTTTTATAAACATGGAAGACTTTGGGCTGCCCAAATTAAAGTAAATAAAAAGCAAATTTACATAGGTTGTTTTAAAAATAAACTTGAAGCCGCCAAAGCATACAATATAGCTGCTTTAAAATATCATGGCGAATTTGCTTACTTAAATTCTTTTCCGTTGGAGCATAAGTGAAAAAACTAAGGGAGGCGAAATGAAACGAACAGGTTGCAATAAGTTAATTTTAAATAATGGCGACATAATAGAGTATGTTTTTGTATGGGAAGATGGCGAACCACGTGAGGGCATTAACCTTATTCAGTGTGCGCCTGAAATATCTACAGAGGATAGAGATATTATTATCGGGTTGCTCAAGAAATATAACATCGTGCAATTTAAAGCATATTTGCAATTAGAAAGTGAGGTGGACGATGAGTAGATATTGGATGATAGTGGATACCCACGATAATACACCCGTTGAATGTAATTCCGCGTTCCATCACGGTGAATTGATATATGTATTTAAAACCAAAAAATGGGCAGAGGGTTTTATCTACGGCATGGATTGTTTCAAGGTGGTAGAACTCTGCGTTGTGGAAAAGAAGGTCAAGAAATGAAAACATGGTATTATAAAATAAAAATTCTTATCTGTGAATGGAAATGCAGGCGCGGCTGGCATACATGGTTTGATGCTGACGGCTGGTTATCTGATTGGGACACGTATTGTTTGTTTTGTGATAAAATGAGGAGAGAATAATGACAAGAACTTATAAATTTATGCTTGCACTCACACGCGGGGCAAAGACCCTTGTCATGGCATTTGCTGTGGCTTGCATTGCATCCTCTTTGCCTGCGCGGATTTATAAACGTAAACTTGCATGGCTGGTGGTGATGGCTTCCTGCATTATGGCAGGTGGCTTAAACTTTAAATCTGTAGCAATACAGAGCCAGCCAGCAAGCTCACTCATAGTCAGTGCCACTTGTTATTATTCAGGAGAAACAGGGAGTTATAAAACTGCAACAGGGAAACATACAAGTCCAAGATATATCGCTGTGTCCCGTGATGTAGAGAAACTGTTCCCGATGCACACAAAAATTGTCTTAACCTGTGAGGTTAATAAGATTTACGCGCAAGTTGAGGATAGGATGGGATGCGATAAGAAATTTAAACCGTGCAAGCCGTGGTACAGAAAGGTAGATATTTTTAAAACAAGCAAGAAGGCTTGCAAAATATGGGGCATTAAAAAAGGATGCCGATTGGAGAAAGTGAAATGATGACACAAACAGACAAAGTAAGAATAGTTGCTGAAAAAATAGCAGATGAATTGTTTTCAGATGGCAATAATCATAAGGCACAGAGACTTGTAGCGGAGATGGCAGACACTAAATATGGCGGCGCAGGGTGGAGTTATTCCGCAGCCGTAGAACGAATTATCAAAACGATGTTGAAAAAGAACGAGCACTTTATCGTTACAATACCAAAAAGGAAGGTGAAGAAATGAAACTATCCGATGACTTGAAGTGTCCGAAGTGTGGGAGCAAAGAAATACGTCTAAGAATATATGACACTTATTCTATGTTCTACGAGTGCAGCCATTGCGGTGGCGATACAGGACGAGCGTATCAAAATGAGAAAGGAGCACGCTGCGGATTCCGTAGATGGATGAAGCGGGAAAGGATGAAGAATGATTCTACCCGATGATTTGAAGTGTTCTAAATGTGGAAGCAGTAAAATAGGTTTCTGGTTTAATGCTTATATGGGCTGGAAAATTTATTGTGTATATTGCAAAAAACCAGACAAAGTATATTCAAAATCATATAATGCCATACGCGGATTCCGAAGGTTGATGGGGCGGGAAACCAAAAAGGAGAATTTTCATGTCTAAACAAAATTTAACACTTTCTGACACAATTCAGAGGATGCAAAGTAATAGTGAATCAAGGCATGATATAGATTTTACGGCACATTATATGCGCCTTGCCGCACAAGCCGCTATTGATGCGATTGTGCCAGAGGAAAAAGGATTTGGATTTTATGTGTCTCTATCAGCAGTAAAGAATTGGAACGCCTGCCGCGCTGATGTGATTGCGGAAGGGGATAAATTTATGGGAGAGACGAAATGACAAAAGAACAGAAAGAGTTTGTGGATAGTTTCTATGGAGATAATTTATGTTGGCCTAGCATGGACAAAATTAAACTAATTAAGATAGTCCGCGAGCAGGAAGCGGAGATTGAATTGCTGGAATCGCGGCTAAAACCTGTGCAGGATGTGTATAATGAAAATAAAGAAATTGATAATCTATTTTCTGACAATGAATGGATATTATGGCGCGCCATAAAACAAACATGTGAGGAGAAGAAATGACACGCAAAGAAAAGCTGGCAATGAGAAAGAAGAAAATAAAGTCCAAAATTACACGCAATGTAACAGTATCATTCTTGACTGATGCTACACAGAATAACATTAAGAAAAATTTCCAGATTAGATTCATGGGCGGCTACAAAGGGACAGTGGAAAGCCTTACTGTTTGCATTATTGATGTACAGGAGGGTAAATGACAAACAGAGAAAAGCTTGCGCGGGAGTTGTATGGATTATGTCAGATGTTCACAAGTGCTGAAATACGCAATCGTGCATGGAGAGAATTGTCATCATACTCCAAACATGATTATCTTTTAATGGCAAAGTACGTGCTTGATAATTATGAGAGGAAAAATAAAAAGGAAAGGAGGATGGATAAATTATTTTATAAAAAGAAACATTAAAAAAACTGAAAGGAGAGACCCATGAGTAAATGGAGATTAGCAGATTCACTTGTAACACTGCGGGATGAAATCAATACGATGTTCCCGGAGCGGAGTAAGGTAAGTGACGGAGCGAAAGGAGATACAGCCCACGCTAAGCGGCTCTCGGATCATAATCCTAATGCCGCAGGAGTGGTCTGTGCCATTGACGTAACGCATGACACAAAGGAAGGCGCGGATATGCAGATTATTGCAGATTACATGCGAACACATCCACACCCGAATCTTGACTGTCTTATTTTCGCGGGGCACATTGCTACAAGACACAGTAAGTTTTTGTGGCTTGAATATAAAGGCAAAAACAAACATCACAAGCACATGCACGTTAGCGTAGGCTTCCCGTGGGGCAAGCTTGGTCAGGCGACAAGTAAGTATGATGATGAAACGGAATGGCTTGAGGGTTATATGAGCGCGCCAGAAAAGGAGAAACTGATGACCACTAAGCTCTTTGTAAACGGCACTGAAATTAAGGAAATAAAAATGATAGAGGGTAATATGTTTGTTCGGGTTACATCACTTGTAAAGCCATTGAAGGGCGTACTCACATGGGACGAGAAAACAAAGACCGCCAAGATGACGGTGAGGAGTGGGAAATGAGCGACATTAAAGAGCATGTTGTCAGTTTTGAGCTTGCGCGGGAATTGAAGGAAGAGGGGTTTAAGCAGGATACGTGTTTTTATTGGAGGGACTCAACAGCATTTCCCTGTCCGATGTTACACGATTATAAATATAGGCGCTCCCCATCGCTTCTTGTTGACCAGAGAAAAACTTCAGATAATTGGTATGCCGCGCCACTTGCTACAGAGATTATGGAATTGTTACCGTATTATTGCAAGCTTCAGAGACGGATTAACATGGATGCGGAATGGGAGTGTGTAAATGGACTTAGGGGAGTATTTGAAAAAACTCCCGCCGATGCTTGTGCGAAAATGTGGCTAACATTAAAGAAAGAAAAAGTAATTTAAAGAAATATGAAACGTCAATGCCCTATCTGTGGAACGAACCGCCACTTTAAAGATGATTGTCTTTACTGTTTTAGATGCGATGAGTATGAACCATTACATGAGGTTGTAAAGCCTGTGTATGCGCATGGAGAGAACATGTCAAAGGATGCTGTGGAACAGAGGAAGTATAGGAAGAAAAGGAGAATTATTTCCGCTTCTTCCTACGTATAAGTTTCCATATCTCCCACATCCAATTAGCGAAAAGTAAAAATAGAATGAGTACCGCGAGTTGATTCCCTGTTATCATAACGCTAAATCTTTTCTCACATCACGGATACGGCTAAGCCGATTCCACATTACAGGAAACGCAAACGGATTTTTGAGTTCTCCATCAAGCACCTTATCCCATATTTCAACTTGCTTATCGTGTCCAAGATGTGAGATTTCCACAAGCTCTTTTAACCATGCAGCTTTCAATTTTTGTTTTTCTGCCTCTATTGACATATCGCACCTCACTTCCATCCTCCGAACATACAGCGAATTTCACGCATGATAAAGTTCACGGCATAGAGAAATTCACGTAGTGTCATGGCTTTTCAAGTACAGGAATACCTTCAAGTGGCATGGATTATCTCCTACCGAGTGAATCTAATGATGGTTTCAATACTTTAAGCGCAGCTTCTATATCCTCTATTTGCTGTTCATCTAAATCTTTTTTATTGTGAAGCCGTTTTATCATGTTTCTTATCACCTTGTTACGTTCCTTGCGGAATTCTTCTGGGTCTATCGTGCGTATGTTTATACCATATAATAATTTAAGCAGTTCCTCGCGCGGATTGTATCGCGTTATTCCTTTTTTTACTGCCGCACCTTTTAATTCCCCAAATGGTAGTCCAGCCGCAAGTGCTTCAAGTGCTGTGCGAGGTCTTACTTTTTCTGGTTGACGTATCTTTTTTATGCCTTCAGTAATTCTGAACCCCGGAATAAATGTCTTTGCCATTTCACCCATTTTAACATCTGCGGGTTTATATAACTCGTATTTTGTTCTGCGTCCGGTAATAACATCAAAAGCATTTATTCCAAGTCCGAATGTAATAGATTCTTCCTGTAATTGTTTAATCCGTGATACACCAAGTTCTTTTTTATTCATAGCCATTTCCGTGAGACCCATACCAGCCTCATAAACAGAAATCCACGGATACTTAGCCACGCGCAGATATTCTTCGCCTTCCGCAGTTTCACCTATTTTAACTCTCCCTGATTTTTCAAATTGATATGCCATCCCAGATGTTACTCCACGTTTTGGCGAGATATATTCCCCTGATTTTTGCTCAAGGCGATTATCAATATAAGCTGAAATACTCATTAGTGTCATTAAAGTCATAATGCGGGTAGCCCTATCCTGTGTCGGCATTTTCACGGCAGGATTTAATGCTTGTAAATAATGCGCTACGTGTTGACCATATTTATAATAATAAGTCGGAAAAGGGGCAATCAAAAATGAACCCGGAGTTTTGCGAAATTCCCCAAGTCCTTTCGGGATATTCACATAATTCAGGGCATATAAGTCTATGGCTGCATCCACTTCATTTTTTATGGAATCTTTAAGATTGAACAAATCATCTGTGGTTGCTTTCTTGAAATTCTCATATCCCATTTTCTCCGCTGTTTCCGCCATGTAAACCATGCGTTTTGCGTAAGTGTCAATAGATTTAAACGGTATGAGTAACTTAGACATAAGTCCTGCGCCGATACCCTGCGTTTCACCTATAAATGAACTTACCTGTTGAGATTCCCCCCATAAATAAGATGGTGTTTTCTTAACCATAGAAGGAGACAACGAATTAAAAATAGCGCGAATATCATTTTTAAGCGGACTAAAATTTCCCCCTAATAATGCTTGACCATAAAAATCATCCAAGAGTTTTGTCGCAAACAAAACTTCTTGCCCAATAAGATTCGTTACGGTTGTTCCAGGATGCAAAAGAAGATTTGCTTTATAGTAATTCCCGAGTCCATTAACAATACTACCAATTTCAGAAACATCCTTAGCAGGTTCAGTATATCGTATGTATTCATCGTAAACAGCATTTGGAGTTTGAAGTTCAATATCTTTATTTGAGCCGAATTTACCTGTTACTTTTGCCCATCCGTCTTTCAACGGATTGTTTTTTGTTATAGGTTCTGTTAAAGCCTCTTCAAATTTTACTACAAATTCATTATATGATTTTGTATTTAATAAATTAAGTAATCCTTCTGATGTAGCTTCCTCAAACTGTTCACGAAAACCAATAGCTTCTGTCCTCAATTTTTTTGGAGATGCTTTGCGGAACGATAAAAGAATACGTTTGAATTTATCTATGGGTCTTCCTTCAAATCCCATGTGCCTGACATATCCCTGTAAATCCGTCTCAATACCGAATACTTGCTTTGCGAGATTCCTGTTGAAAATATCTTTTGCATCAACCAATGGTTTAGCGAATTCAGAAACCATTTTTCTTACAGGATTTCTTGCAGCGTTCCACATAGCCAACCCTTCTTCTGGCGTGTACCGCACTTCACCTGTTTTCTTTAATGTACCGAAAATAGGATTGCCTTTTGCATCAATTTCTAATATGGACTCAGCTAATTTGAAAGCAAGTTTCATTTCATTGCCACTTACGCCAAACCATCGTCCGAACATCGGAAGGTTACGTAATGTTTTTGTTGCGTTTTGAATACCCGATGGACTTGCCCACGGATAAATTTTAGTCAAAACTTTAGTAACCCATGGATACGTTGCTTTTTCTCCAACCATTAACTGAACATCTTCTATGTTTTTACCAAGTTCCTTGTTTAATTGCAGGATTCTATTATAAGCATCAGGTGGAAGTTGTTCGCTCAATGGTTGTAAAGCATACTTTATTCTCCCCGCAATATGCTTTGTTCTTTCCATAATTTTTCCAAGTTCAGGTTTTAGTATCCCGCCGCGCTCACCTTCCATTTTTACTTCATTTATAGCATCTTGCACATCTTTGCTTATGGGTTCTCCTGTAGGTACTTTCTTTTCTGGAAACATCTCCGCTTCTGGTTCAGGTGCGAATAACCCTTCATCTACTTTAGGTTGTTTTCCAAGTTCCCGCTCTTTCGGTATCTCGTAAGAAATGCCGCGCTGATTCGCGTCTTTAACCGCTTCATTCAATGTGGGAAATGTTCCACTTTCGTATTCGGCAGTTCTTACGACATACCCTGACGGAGTTTGGTCTATGCGTCCGCTTACTTTTTTTGGCGCGGAAGGCTCAATGGGAATTTCTGCGTCAAGGTCAATAAACTCAAGGTCGCCTTCTTTGATAGTTTTTAACTTATCCCACTCCTTTTGGAGTTGTTCAGGTGTTTGAGTAGAATACGAATCCTCATAATGTTTTTCAGCTTCTGAAAGTTCTGATTTCCTTGTTTCGTATTCTTCTGATTCCCTAAATTTTTCAAACTCGGCATTAGTTTTTGCATTGTAGTATTCCTCCAATGTCCTGAAGTTATTTACTCCTGATTTTTCTTCTTCTTGCAATATCCTAATAAGTGCATCACCTGGATTCTCTTCACTTTTAACGGAAATATCTCCATTCTGTTCAAGTGTATCTGCTAAAGATTCTATTGCTTGACCTCGTTTTTTGTTTATAAGACGTTTCATTCCTGCCTGAATAATCTCATCTTCTACATTATACTTTCCTTGTGTGGGACTAATACCACCAAGTTCCATTACTTTCTTTGCTGTTGATTTTTCGTTCCATGCTACTTTCCTAAATCCACCTTTTCGTTTCTTTCCAGGAAGAGTATAAATCGGTGTTGTTACAGGTTCGGCTTGGACAGGTTCAGGTTTGAATGATTTAGAAGTTAATGCCTCCTCAAAGATGGCTACATGTTCCCCGTAATCCCCTGCACTTACTTTAATTCCGTCATATCCAAGAGATGAAAGTTTTCTGTATATCTTTGGGTCATACTCCAATGCTTCCCATGAAATTAAACCATCTGGCTCTTTATATCCTAATAAATCTTTTCCCATGATTTCAAACTGTTCATTTTCTGAAAGTTTTCTAATATCAAGAATATTTAATCCTTCAGTTTTAATTTTAATTAGTTTTTTGCCTTCTTGAAATCCCGGCAAAATACCAGCATCGGAATACTGCATTGCAATTTCTGGTGTTTCAGCAACATTGATTATTCCAAGTTTTTTATTAACAGAAAAATCACCAAACCGATAAAATGTTTTGGATTCCGGTTTTGCAACTTCCACCGGCTTAGTAATTTCTGGTAGTTTAACTTCAACGAGTTCTGGTTTGGTAAAGCGATAAATTGATTCTAAAAATTCATTAGGGTTAGTGTCGGGCTTAAAGATAGGTTCTGTTTTATTATAAAACAAATTTGCTTTCCCTCTTTCTGTTAATTGTTCTAATTGTACTTCATCCTTCCAGTTACTATAAAATAATTTAAACAAATATGCTATTTTACCTTGTTTTTGTGTTATAACTTCTGGTTTCTTACCTCCATGTCCAGAAATCCAATTAAAATATTTTTCAGCGAAATCTTTAGAATCATTTCCCACATTATCTATTAAAATTTTAGACTTTCTTTCTGGTTCAAGATGAATAGGTGTGGTAGCAGTGGTAGGTTTAACTTCCATTGGTGGCACAATAACAGGCTTCACAATTTCTATTATGGGTTTTGCAATCGGCGCCGTTATAGGCTTTTCCGTAGGTAAAACGGGAAGTACGGGTACAGGTTTAGCTTTCTGCGGAGTTACGGGAATATCCGTGATGGGAACTTTTTTCCAGCCCTTACTCCACGTCCACAAATTTTCTGGCGCACTGAGATTATTTCTTAACCATGTCATTTCAGCTTCTTGCGCTGGAGTTCTGACTTTTACTTTATTGAGGTCTCTTATTTTTGATACAGCTTCTTGCCGTATGGTTTCGTTGGACGCTGTTACGTGAGCAGCTTTTTGAGATTTCCACACGTTCTTAAACGCTCCTGCTGGAATACCCGCCGCAAGAAGCGCGCCTTCAATACCTGCCGCCATGACATATCCCTTCATTGCGCCTTCAAAGGATTGCTCGTCAAGCCCCTGTGCGGCAGATAAAAGTGTTGCATTTGTAATGAAGCGTTTCGTGGCAGGCGTTAAAGTCCTGAACCACCTAAGGGTGTTGTATCCCGCCTCAATGCCCTTAAAGGCTTTCACGTAAGGTGGTGCAGACCCTATAAGTGATGCTGCTGCTTTTGCTACAGGGGAAAGCGTAAATTCTTCACGCGGTGTTAGGTCTAAAATTGTTTTCTTTGGAGCAATCTTCTTTTTAAATTCTTCTGCTTCTTTCTGTATCTCTTTTGGTAAGATTTTCTTGCCAATCGCCTCCGTTGTTTTCTCTAACAGTTCAAGCGGGTAAAGCGCAGATTTTCCAGCAGTCTTAACAAGCCCGACGACTTTTTCCTTAAATCCCACTGGAGGAGTTTTTGCTTCCTCAATAAAGTATTTAGCTTTCTTCTTTTCTTTTAACTTGTCAACCTTCCAACCCTTACCTCCAGCAACTTTCTTAAATTGTTCAAGTGTTTTTTGTGTTACTGGTGGTGGTTCTATCTTTCTGTATCCAAGTGCTTCAAGGCCTGATAGGACAGGTTGTTTCGCTGGTGGGATTGTGGCAGATTTAGCGGCAGTGGGTTTTATTAGCCCACTCATGCTTTTTCCTGCGCCCTCCCACCCTAACATTGCAGCTTTCGCTATTTCCTCTTTAGCGGATAAGTTTCCAATTTCATTTTCTACTGTTTTTATTTCCTGCTTTAACTTTTCAAGTTCTTTTTTACTTGTTTCTATTGTCGGGAATCCGCCAGAAGAATCTTTGCTTTCTACAGCTCTACCTTTTTGTGATGGAAGCGCATATCTCGGTTTAGGTGTGGGAGACACTATGGGTTTCTTAGCATATCCAACATCTTCAAATGATGGAAACTTAGGTTTTACGTAAGAGGGTGGTTTAAATGGAAGCTGAAGTTCTTTTTGAGTTATATCAGATGAACTAACATCTTCAAATGATGGAAACTTAGGTTTAGCGGGATATGAAGTTTTATCAGCCATAATTAGTAGTCTGGATTACGCTCATGCCATTTTTTAATAAATAGTGTGGCTTTTTTTTCTATAAAATCAGCGTGAAGGGGATTATTTTGTATTCCCTCTTGAAACATATCCATACCTTCCTGAATCGGAGAGTCAAAGAATTTAGTTTCCTCTGTTGCTATGTAAGAAGAAATCTGTTTCTTGATATTTGCATCTGCGCCACTATTTTCTTCTTTCTGTAGGGCAAGTTCATCCTTTGCGATATTACGAGAATTTTCGGCGTTAAATTTTTCAACACCTAATTTTTCTCTTTTTTGATTCAATAATAGATTTGCCGATGCGATATTCTGATTAAATTTAGTAATTGCTTGTTGCTGTTTAAATTTCTTCTCATCCATTTCCCTTCCGAAGCCTTTATCAACTTCATCCTGTTTAGATTTCTGTGCATCCCTTGCTATTTTCTCTGCTTCTTCCGGAGATTTATTAAGCCTCAAAATACTATGAGCTTTTACCCTATAGTATTCTATGAGGGGTCTCAACGATTCATTTTTTGTTTGCTGATATTCACCCCATAAAGCATTCATTGAATTTATAGTTGATTTTATCTCTGGGGCATTTGCACTTTCAGGTGTATTCCCAAAAACAAGTTCAAATGCCTGTCTGTAAATTGGGGAATTTGTATTTATTCCAAGTTTCAGAATATCCATAGCATTATCAAGTTCCTTTTGTGTAATTTTACCTTGAGCTTTTGGCGATAAAGTTGTATCACCTGCAATTTCTGGAAGTCCTGCAAGTTTCTGATATTGATTAACTAAATTCGTTACATCGTATCCTGCGTCAGAACGTACCTTGATAATATCAGCGAGTGATTCCATCTTCATCTTTTTATCTGCCACAGCCTTTGCTTCCGCTTCCTTCTTCCTCGCTTCTCCTTGCATTCTTATACCTTCATAGAATTGGGGTCTATATTGCCCACGATAAGCTAAAGGAAGTAAGTCCATGAGTACGGATGACACAGGGGTTTCAGTTTTACCGCCGCCGATAGTTTCTTCGCGTAACCACTTACCCGCTTTTTCAACGGCAGGCACAATCCGTTTAACGCCACGCTTTATAAAATCTTCAAGTCCAGAAGGTTGTTGTGGTTGTGCTGGCGCGGGAGTGGGAGTGGGCATTGATGTAAGTGCACTCGCAAGACTTGCATCGGATGACATTCCTTGAGGTAATCCTACACCCTGACTTACAGGTTCTTGTTCTGGTGTGTATGGCAAAGTTTCAAGTGGTGGTGCGGTAGATGGTGATACGCCAACAATCTTATCTTGTGTCCCAAATAGATAATTTTTTATAAATGGATTTGCCTTTTCCATAAGATAAGGACTTTGAAGAACAGCTTTAATTGTTTCATCGTCTGGTTGTTTCCCTGCGGCTATATTCTTTGTTACAATATCAGTCAAAGTTTGTTCGCCGTTCGGTTGTTCTAATACTCTCTTAATCCATTTAGCTCTTTCGTTTATTTTGTCTTGTTCTGTTTGTGCCATTCTATTTACCTCCCATATTCATCCAGCCAAATGGGTTAGAAGTTTCTGGTAGTGTTGTATCAATCCCTGGAACTGTCGTTTTCGGCTGCTTCTTTTTATTCAAACCTTCAAGCCACTTTGTAATCGCATCCACACCTGTTGCAAGTTCATATCCTGATTGTCCAGCCGCAGTTCGACCCGCCTCAGATACGCCACCAATTCCACCTATAACACCTGATACATCAGGCGCTTGACCTCCTGGAAGTCCAAGTAACCGTAACTGTGCTTCTTGGGCACTTTGTTTGGACTGTCTTTTCATTGCTATATCCTGCAATATGGCACTGCTTCCAAGTGTCGCGCCTGATGTGATTGCTGCTTCTCCAAGACCAGCTTCAGCGGCTAATGCAGATGGGCTGCCAGCCTGTCCATACTGACTATATTTTTCACGCAAATTTTGAAGTGTGCTTGCAAGTTGTTTATTTATACTTTCTTTACCGCCACCTACGTAAGCGGCTTGCTCCGCCTCTGTTAATCCGGTGGGGTCGGCTTCAATACCCTGAAACTTTCCAAGATATTCCGCTATACGCGCATTGACAAGTTCCTGTTGAGCTTTCTGTGCGGCAAACTGTTCACGTTGTAGATTAAGTTGCGCTTCCGCATCTCGTTGGTCTTGCGTTTTACCACCTTCAAGTCCTCGCTGTATGCCAAGAAGTCCACCTACTGTGCCTACTGCTGCTGCTGTAAATCCCATAATTCACCTCACAGTTCCTTACTGAAAATAATATCTTGGATATTATATCCCATTTTAGGAAGTATTTTTTCAAGTGTTGTATTCTTCTTTGCGTGCCACAAACACATCCTTGCGCCATGTTCCTTTGCTTTTTTTTCAGTTTCTTTTATCAGCCTGATACCATTTCTTCCTACTCTATATTTTTTAGATAAGAACAGAACATCGTTATCCAAGTATGTTAATTCTTTGTAGTGCAAGTTAGTCGTAATAAAGTTGATAGAGTATCCGACAAGACTTTCATTGTCAAATGCGCCAAGAGAAAGAAGCAGTCCCGCATCTTCCAATTTTCCATATCTCTCATTGTCAGGGTTGAGTATCATAATATGTTTGTTCCTCGCAATCTCATCCCAATGTTCCTTCTGTAATTTTTCATTCTCCAAAACCTCATGGATAGATATTTCACGTATTATCATTTTTTATTATAACTCTATTCAGTTCCGCAATCAACGCCCAGCTTGTTTTCTGTATTGCATCCAGATATTCTTTTTGCGGTGGTGTTATATTCTCCTCGTCCATCAGCACATCCATAAACCCGATGATTGTCGTCATGTGAGATTTCAGGGCGTGAGTGAATATCTCCATCTCCGATGGTATCTTCAATGCCATGTCTTGCGATTTTTCTGAAGAAGTCTTTGACATCCATTGTGCCTCCTTTATTTTATGCGTTCCAATATCCTATCAAGTTTGCTCTCCATGCGCGACAGTCTCGCGTCAAGTATTTCCACTTTAGCTTCCATGACCGGAATTTTGCCATTAAACTTTTCCTCAATAGTCATAAGCCGCGTGTTAGTGGAATTAAAGAACGCAAGTGAGAGAGCGATAACAACTGTAGCCAGCGTGCCAGCTATCCACATCATCAAGTGCTTGTAGTCCCCGCCGCCATTTGTCCCGCTCATTTCACGTTCCCTTTCTTTGCGATGGCTAATGCGGCTGCGTCGACAAAGCCTTGTGGAACTGTATAGCCGAGCAAGGACGAAACCAGCACAACCGCGCCCACAATTAACTCCGTGTCAGTCTTTGCATTACGCAATAACTCCACTCCCGTTGCCACGCCGACCGCGCCAAACTGTAACTTTGTGCGTGTGAACTTCTGTAGATACTGTGTTAATAGACTCATGATGTTACCTCCTTTATATTTTTATGGCGCTTCATATCCGCGTATGGATATACTAAAATTTATTGCCGCAGATGATGTTACTTTTACAGAGTTCCCGATTGCCGCGCTTTTAAACGGCAATGTAAGTTCCTCTCTATCTATAATGGCACTGTTGTTCACTGTTACATCATAAAATGTAGGCGGGCTTATCCAATTTGCCGCCGTATTTGTTTCGTCAAAAATAGTTATTGTTCCATCCATCGCGCCATACGCATTGATTTTATAGCTCGTTAAGTAGAATCTCTTACCTGCGGCTGGTGTCCACAGTATAGTATTTGTTTGTGTCGTTGTAAATTGCGCGCCTTTTGTGATGAGAGCCGCACCGATTTTATCAGGACGGTTTGAAAATTCAGTGCTTTCTAAAGTTGACGCATCACGCTGCGCACGCCCTTTTACTGTGCCTGCCACTGTACCCGCTACCGTTACCCTCACTCTAAATTTACGTAATGCGGATACGCTTCCAATGAGGATATCTGTTACGGTAGATGTCTCAATGTACTCATCCTGAATAGTTGACCGCATGGTTGTAGTGTTCCAATTATCACCGTCTGCTGTACCCTCAAATATAACTGTGCCGCCTGTCGGAGGAACAACGCGAAATGAAATAGAGGAAAATCCTTTTGTGTTATCAAAAACAAGCTCACTGTTTACGGTCTGCCCTAAATTCCCTGCGCTCCCAAAATCAGCAAAT
>ORJL010422536.1_pt1 | contig 43325 bp, 32 predicted proteins | sample 1779941 | NCBI WGS metagenome assembly ORJL01 (sample SAMEA104232317, study PRJEB22302) | groundwater metagenome | biome: forest; feature: aquifer; material: groundwater | place: USA | collected 2011-08-07 | depth 5.8 m | reverse complement strand
ATGTTCTCACCTCCAAGGGCCGCCAGATCACCACGGCCTTACTGGCTGCACGGCAAGCAGATGTGGACCAGCTTACCAAACTAGCCGCGTAGAAATCTTCTCGAAAATGCGTGATTCAGAGACATTGCACTGCGAAGGGAATGCGGGGATCTATCCTCCTCGGCGTCGCGTCTTTGCGGTTTCGAAATGGCACTTACGTAACATGCTCTCATGCAATGATGTACAGAATCAGTTATTCTTTCCCTCCCATACGCGGAACGTGCGTGAGATGCTTTGCGTTTCGTTGTCCAGGCGCTCCTTCTGTCCAAGCTGCCAACATTGGATGAATTCGCCTCAGAGCAGCGCTTCCAAAAGGTCGTGCAGCTCGGCGTCCACCTGAGCGCTATCGCTCACCGTCCGGCCGATTTCGTTCTTCATGAGCTCGCGAAAGCGGCGGCGGAGGCGGTGAATGGCGACCTTGACCGCCCCTTCGTTCATGCCGAGCTTCACGCCGGCCTCGGCTTGGGAAATGCCTTCCGTATCACCGGTAAGCCATGGCTTGAGGGTCTCGAAGTGGCCTGTCCTTCCGGAGGCCTCGTGTTCCTGAGCAAGCAGGGCGAGAACATGGTCCAGCAGCGTCAGCGCCCATTTGCGGTCGAATTCGCGGTCGGGACTCGGTGCATTCGGGTCGGCCAATTGCAGGCCGGGCGAGGTGTCCGTCTCCGATTCGATGGATGCCAGCGGCTGGCCGGCGCCGCGCTTTTGCCGATGCGCCAGGTCGCGCATATCGGCGAGGAAATGCTTCACCGCGCCCAGCAGAAAGGACCGGAACCGGCCTCGTTCGCGATCCACGTGATCGATACCCTGCCGGGCCAGCAAGCGGGCAAAGAATTCCTGCGTAAGGTCGCGCGCGGCGTCTTCGTTCACCGCATTGCGCCGGATGAACGCAAACACCGGCGCGTAATAGGCGGCGCACAAATCGCTCAACGCCGCCTTGGATTCCGGTGAATCGCCGCATGCTTGCAACACCCGCGTCCATTGCGTGGTGACGAAGGCTCCTGGAGATTGCGAAGACTCCTCTGAGTGACTGGAGATACTCACGGAGCGGTTGGCCACTGCTTTATCGATTTAAGCGCGTCCTGCATTGTCCCGGCCAGCCCGGTGCCGCCCACGAAATTCGTCCGGTCCACCTCGTTCGGGCCGGTCCGGATCGGTGACGAGCCATATGGCTCGAGGAAGACGCGCAACTCGATTCCAGACCTGGTTTCGCTGCCAGCAAGTCCTGGCGTGACAAAGTCAACCAGACGAAGCGTACCCTGATGGCCGGATGTGACAATCAGGCGGCGAGGGGGCTCTAGTCGCTGGTACGGAGGCATCGGCATCCAGGCGCCGGTAGTGAAGCCAAGACCCAGACAGACGTTCCACTGGACGGCGTTGGTCACGCCTGCGGACTGCGACTCGGAAAACCCCCATGCGGCTAGGCGACGGCGCTCCTCGGCATTGGCATTCATAGCCCCGCTGAACAGAGACTCGGAAATGGGCTCGCAGGACAGAGAGAGGTCCGCATCGATGCCTCCCGCCTTGCCGACCTTCAAATAGCCGCTAAAACCAGGGACCACGTTGGGAACACCGTTGGTCCAGCAGACAAACAGAACACGCGCCAAGTGGCCAGGTGGGACAAAACAGTTGAAATTCCAGTCGAGGCATCCGGGTTTGGGGTGAGATGGCTGGCGTTGCAGAGTATCGATGACGAGTTCGCCCGGGCCCAGGTCGCTCGGTCCGGCGACAAGCATCTCGTTTGTCGCACTGGCCGGCCCCACCGTTTTGCCAGATTGCGCAGTCAGGGTGGCGCTCGGCTGCTGATGCCGTGCCCAATCCCACGCCACTACCAGAATGCCAGCCGGAATCATGATTAGAGCCGGCACAATCACGGCAAACCATCTCCAGAAGCGGTCCGGCGAGTGCTCTGGCCCTGCCGCCGCGGCCGCGAATGGCCGGGTGCCAACCGAAGTGGCCGGGTCGGCGGGGTTGGCCGCAATCGTCTCGACGGCTGTTTTCACCTGGCTGACGTGTTGGTAACGCCGTGCCGGTTCTTTCTCCAGCGCATGCAAGACAACTTCATCCAGCCGTACATCCACCTGCACTTTTTCCGATGGGGGCTGAAATCTTCCGAGCGGCAATTCGCCGGTGAGCATTTCGTAAAACACCACCCCCAACGAATAAATGTCCGCCCGTTGGTCCACCTTGCCTGACTTTTCCAGTTGCTCGGGCGCCATGTAATGCGGCGTGCCCAGCATCGCGCCGCTGGCGGTCAGCGAAGCGCCCGTGTGCGGCTCGCCGAGCAACTTGGCGATGCCGAAATCGGCGATCTTCACCCGCCCCTTGCTATCGAGCAGGATGTTCTCGGGCTTGATGTCGCGGTGCAGGATGCCCTCGTTGTGCGCGAACTGGAGGGCCTCACAGATTCTTGGCACCACTGACAGCGCCTGCGCCGGCGTGAACCGGCCCACCTGCATCGCCTGGCGGAGGTTTACCCCATCCACGAACTCCATCAGCAAGTAGAAGAAGCCGCCCGCCTGGCCGAAGTCATGGATCGCAACGATGTTCGGGTGGTTGAGCCGCGCCAGCATGCGGCCTTCGCGCGTGAACCGCTCGGCGAACGCCGGATCGGACGCCAATGATCGCGGAAGAATCTTCAGGGCGACAAAGCGGTCGAGCGTCGGCTGCCGGGCCTTGAAGACGAAGCCCATGCCGCCCTGGCCGACGAGGCGGAGGACTTCAAGCTGTGGAAAGGCCGCGGCCAGTTCCTCCAGCGTTGGCGGGGCCGATTTGGCCGACTCACCCCTCCCGGCCTCGGTGGGAACGCAGGCCTGCTTGAAAAGGCACTTGGGACAAAGCCCCTGAGGCGCTTCCGCCGGAATTGGCTCGCCGCATTTCTGACACCGCTTTTGTTCTGTTACGTTGCTCATACCTCGTCCTGAGGCGTTTCTGGCTCAAGGTTACGCGCGACCGCATGCCCCTGGAAGAGGGAAAGCAGCAACCTCTTGGGCGGACTTTTCAATCCCATTTTCCCTGCTTGACGACAGAAGCGGGATTCATTATGGTCGATTAAACCCTTCGGACAACTAGCCCTATGTCATTTCACTCTGGCACTAGGCCTTGGACAGATGGGGGGCCGTGTGGCGTCCCGAGAGCACTCGCCGCAGTCTTCTTCTTGCCCCTTCTGTCCTGGGGCCAGGATGCTCAGCCGCAAATGTTTGTGATCTCCCGTGAACTCAGCACCCTCACGCTCGGCGGGGAAGTTCTTGGAGTGCCAATCCTCGAGCAAGGGCCAGGCAGCCTCACCTCGCGCCTGACGGGAACGGTCGTTGCTAAGGTAGGTGGTTCCCAGATCGAGTTCCTTGATCAGAGTTACACCAGCAGCGAGATCACCAGGGTCTGGCAGCCCAAGGCTTGCGGCCTCCCGGGCGCGGAAAAAGCCAGTTTCGGCGGTGTTTCCAGGGCACTCTTCTCCACGGTGTACGGTACGTTCCGGGATATCGAACTTTCGCTCTCGAGCGACGTCCTTGGCCTCACCGAGGGTCATTTCAGTTGCCAGGTCTTTTGCTCCAGGGACCTCAGCTCGTGGACACCTGCTGGTGATCGCCTCGTTGCTTCGACAAACAGTGCCTCATGGGCGACGAATCTGATCAGCGAGGCCCAGTTTTACCGCGTTGCACCATGAAAACGAAGCAGAAACGGCTTTGGGCCGGTGGCGTCGCGGGGCACCTCGGAGGAACCCAGCAGGGTGGTCGGTCAAGTCGCGGTGTGCTCAGCAGGTTCGTGCGCGATCGGTTGTCCGTCGAAGGCGCACCTTCCGGCCGACCACGTGAACTATGCCACCTTTAAGATCCATTATTGATTCGGCCGGCGGTGATGATCGCTGGGCGCGTCAGAGGTTCCGGCACTACTTGGCCCCGTGGGCCAAACACGGCGTCCTTTCGTTCCTGCCCCGGCGCAGGGAGGCAACGAGGTGCGCGCGAGCAGCCTACAGGGTGGCTTTGGCAATATGCGCCCAACCAGGTACACTGGAGAAGTTGTTGGATTGGGAAGAGCGCGACCTCAGGGAATATGCCGACATCAACGGCAGAGAGGCGGCGATGCACCTCTGCTTCCGACAGGCATCGGGTGGGGAAGAGTGGGCAGATAGCCACGTCTTCGAGAAGTTCCTCAAGCCGAAGGTCAAGGAAGGAGTTCGCCGGATCCTGGGTGACGATCCAAAGGACCCAAGCTACGAGGACGCTGTGTCAGAGGCCCTCCGGTATCTGCGAGCGCGAGGAGTTCTGATAGAATGGGCGGATTGGCCAGAGAGCAAAATCGCGGCGAATGCAGTCCTGTGCGGAAGACATAGAGCACTCGACCTGATCCGCATGCGCAAGCACCAGACTGTGTCCCTTGACGCCCAAGAGGAACTGGCAAGCCAGGGCGAAGCAAAATCGATCGAACCTGTTGCTCAGGATCTCACCCCCGAGGAATACCTGCTCATGAAGGAACGTCGGGCTGCGCTAAGATGCTGCGTCGCGGCACTCAGGCGGAATCGACGACAGGTCGTTGAGGCGAGGCTGGATCACGACGATCTGGCGGACGAGGAGTTGGCGGCGACACTCGGTCTGAAATATGATAATTTCCGGCAGCTTTGGCATCGAGCACTCGAAGATTTGGAGATCTGCATGCGGCGCCATGCAAGGACCTAAAGGGCTTTGTCGTAGGTAATTGATGGACAGCTACGTGAAGCCAGGCTTGTTCCGACTGGGTCACGGACGGATTCAACCAGCGGCAAGGTCCACGCCGAATCCGGAATTCTTCTTCGAGGGCAAACAGGAGGGTGTCACAAAGCCGCGATCTTGGCGTCTGAAAACTTGTGAGCAATATTGGCTGGTACCAGGTCGGTTTAGAGCACCCCCCAAGTCGGGCGGCTGCATGGCCGCCGGAGCGTCCGCTTCGCCACGTTGCCCGGACCTATGGATGACCTTGAACTGGATGCACGCCTGAACGAGTTAGCTCAGCAGCGCCGGTTCGAGCGGACGATGCCCCAGATTCAGGCCGAAATGGAACGTCGGCAGAAGGCTCGGCGGCGACCGCTAGTTGCGCGTCTGCGTCGGTGGCTCGGTGGCGAGAATAGGGGCGGTGAGAAGATTCCAAAGCATTTCCTTGAAGGCTTCTTGGAGGCGCTTGGCCGGGTCCTCCACTTGCCATGGTGGGCGGCCAACGCCGCGCTCTACGTTCTCGCCTGGGTCGGTAGCGCGGTGATCATTGACCTGCGCATCCTATTCCCCTTCGGAGGCATGGCAAGCGCCGCCGTCTGCGCGGTCGTCGAGTTCACCATCGGGACTTGGATGCTCTACCGGGTCAGGCAGGCGCGCGCGGACACCTTCCGCTTCGCCACGGCAATTGAGTCGGCGGACGACCGAGCCAGGTGGTTCGCGAAATACCTGGGCCCGTTCCATGAAGGTTGGACCGTACCTTTGAGCGGGGTTTGCTTCTTCCGTGGCGAAACCGTCGCACGCCTTAGACCCTGGTTCCTGACAACCGCTCTTGTCGTGTTGTTTTACGTGTCGCTTTCTCTAGACGCCCTTCGCCCCGCCTCGACTTGGGGACCCAAGTGGTTCGTTCCCAGCTTGATCTGGCTCTATCCAAACATGCTCAAGCCGGTCGTCTTCCTTTGGGTCGTGGCCTATCTGGGGTGGCTCAGCGGTCTGATGCAACTCGCACGCGGTCGCCATGCAACCGGGTCATCGGAGGAGGGGGACCGTCTTGCCGCCCATTGCCGGGCGCGGGCCATCGGTCTCAACCTGACGATCACCATTCCGACGTGCGTATGGCTGTTCGTCAACCGCCTTGCATGCGGGATGACGCTCTGGACCTGGTTGTTCTCCCTGGCCCTGGTCGCGATGTCCATCCTCGAAGCCATCATCATTGAACGCCCGAAACTGAGCCAATCCAAGCCCTTTCAGGCCGTGAAGTTGTCGTTTACCCACTTCCTAACTAGCGAAGGCCGAGGCAGATGGGTACCGAAACCAGCGATACTGTCCATCGCAGCCCTCCCAGTCGCATCCGACCTGCTGGGATGGTTGGCGCGCAGGCTGTTGTTCGGATGAAGGCCGAACGGGATGCCACCGGAGTGACCTTCACTCAGAAGACTCAAAAACAACATGTCACAAACTCGCCCTCAAACTCGTAATGCATCTGTGACCCATCATGGATGCACTCAGTGCCCGGCCGCCATGGCTGTTGGTGGCTTAAGCGCCGATACGGTTCGAGAAGAGCAACGTCGAAGACCATGACCTCAAATCACAACGCGTGGAACGTCTGCCTCCGAACCCGGAGCCTCGGCTGGGCCTTCGCCCTGGCCGTCTGGTCCTATGTCACCTCCTTGGGGCTAGCCGAGATTGTCGCCACGCAGGCGGTGCTTTCGCGGGGGTGTCACTGGTGCCCTTCTCACCGCATAGCCTCGGTTCGTGAGTCGTTGGCCTCGTTGATCACGGCTGTGAAAACAGCCGCGGGACTCCATCAACCCACTGAACAGTGGGCAGTATTGACATCAATCGCCTGCCGCTCAGCCCTCATTCTGGGGCACAGACGTCCGCAGTCTGGGGTGGCTGAATCATCAATTGTGCCAAGAACCAGAACATCAAGTTACGAGCGCAAGGAAAGGTTCATATATGATCCCAAGAACAAGTCATGTTTCCAGTAGAACCGCTGGCCTCTCAGTCCTGCAAAAGCTCTACAGCCGGTCTGCCCCCTCCCGCCGAAAGCGCGTCAAGGACGAAGCCCATCGAGTCTTCTTGTCGCTCCTCTTCGCCCTGATGTGCCAGCAGGGCTGGCCAGGTCCTGATGTGCCGATCGATAGAGCCTCTTGGCTTGAAAGCGACACTAAGCTCTTTGACGCCGCTGTTTACAGGATTCGTATTCCCGTCATCTTCGACCAACCCCTGCGGCTCCTAGAGGACTTCAAGGTGTTGTGGCAGGAGAGCGCGCGCGCCCAGCGATACCAAGGAGCCTTCATCGCTGCTGTCATGGCCCCCGAGTTAGAAGAGAGGTTGAAGAGGGAAGATCTGGCGGCGGCACCTCTCCTCGATGTAGCTCGACAAGCGGAAAACACATTGCATCTCTTCAGGGGACTCAAAGACGGCCTCAAGCTCGCGCAAATCGTCACGAGCAAACAAGGCTTCAGTCTCTCAGAGGTGCCGATCCACTCCGCTCTCGAGGATTGGCGGCAACTGGTAGTTAACCAGTCCCTTTCAGACTCGCTCGGGTACTTCGCGACGGCCTTCAGCACGTTCGCGTTATCCCAAAAGATCCAGGCGGATGCGATGGAAGACCTACTGATGCATACTATCAACCACGCAAGGACAGTTGAGCGCCTAGAATGCATCGATGCTTTCATGAATGATGTCCAAGCCCAGATTGATGATCCGGCGATGATAATTGGATGGCATACTGCTCAGGAGCAAATCCACCGCTATCTCACCGAGGAACCAGCCTATGTTACATCGGTCTTCAATTCCTTCGCAGACCGCGGAGCTGATTACGTCGTCCGTGCAGCATTGCTAGCACCCGCCTATGCCAAGTACTTGACTCCACTTGGCGAAACACTTGCCCCCGTTTTCCTGCGCGTGGGATGGCCGTACGAGGTGTTAGTGACTCTTTCGCTGGAGTATTCAGATGAAATGACGGACGCTCAGACCATTTGTGCGGCTGCGACTCTGCATCAGCTCTTTTTTAAGTGGGAAGCGGACCTCTCCTATGGACAGCGGGGTGATCCTGGATTTGGTGACCGGTTGCGAAAAAAGGCCGCAGCCAAGCAGATTCTTTACTCACTGGGCTATTTCTATTACGACGAACTCGACAAACACCTTACGCCTGAGTTCAGTTGGTTGGGCATCTCCAAATTGCTGGGGTGGTTTGGCAACAAGTACCTGCTCCACTTCGACACAACGACTTACCGCTCACAGGTGCTCGTGCCACGGAAGGATGAGATGTTCCAATACTTCGTTGAAACGATGCCCTACTTGTATTACAAACTCGCCGATCAACCTACGACACCTACAAGCCCAGGGCCGAAGTACATGCCACCGACAGCCCGGATCGAGAACGTGACTCCAGCGAGTGCCAGACCGGATCAGACCATCACGTTCTTCGGATCTGGTGAGGATCAAGACGATATTGGAACCTGGCCCGCGATCAGGGGCTACCGATGGACCTCCGACCTTGGGACTGTTGACGGCTTCGCGCAGCTCTATCCACCTCTCACAGGCGGCTTTGGACCGGACTCATTATTCCGCCTGCTAGCTAGTCAACTTAAAGTCGGGACCCACACGATTCGCTTCCAAGTTCAGGACAACGACGGGGAGGTGTCCGATTTCGCGCCCACCACATTGGTTGTGAACGCACCGGACTCAGCCCCGGTTATGGAGCTTTCGAGCGGCAGCGTGGAAAGTCCAATTTATGCCGGGAATAGCGCGCGCTTCTCCGTGATTTATCGACATGGAGAAAGCACGCCTCCGGATGAGACGTGGGTCGTTCTCAACGGTGAAAGACTGGGGCTTTCCGCGGGAAGTGGAGGTCTGGCAACCGGGAAGAACTATTTCCTGGACAAATTGTTTACATTGGTTAGCGCGTCAAATCGGTACCACTTTGAGTTTAGAACAGGCGCGTCTACATATCGTTTGCCGCTCATCGGCGAACTTGAAGGCCCCGTCGTGTTGCCTAGTGGCGATCGACTGGTGGAGGGCAAAGTCGAGCCGGGAGTTGGCGATCCATCAACAGTGTTTATCTACTCAGTAGTCTATAGAAGCCCGGATGGCATCGGACCGAGCGGGGACATTGTTGCTCTATTCGTGGACGACACGGGGCGCGGCATCAACATGAGCCGAGTGAATCCAAACGACCAGAATTGGTCTTCTGGCGTGAGGTTTATAGCGACCGTCCCCGCGCTCCCTTTGGGAACACATCGCTTTCACTTCTCGTGCGCGGTTGGTGGGACGGACCACAACGTTCGCTACCCTGAGAGTGGGGATGTGGAGGGGCCCTTGGTGCGAGATGCATCCACGCTTACGATCACGATAGTGCCCAAGGACCAAATCTATGTTGTTGGATCGATTCCCGAGTTTGACGTCGAGATCCGCGACGCTGGTGGGGCGCTGGTGGACGTTAACTCCGTGAAGTTCTACAAACAGGATCGCCTCTCGAGTTACTGGTTGTGGCCAGAAGACGAGAACCAATTCTGTCAGCGAACCAGCGCCGGGCATTATTACTTCCAGCTTCCAAACGTGCCGATCGAGAACCCCGGATTCCACACGTATGTGGTGCATGCTGTCAAAGCGGGGTACCCTGAGATTATACAAACGCTTGACTTGACGGTCGGCGTATTGCCTGAGGAACCGTTGCGCTTGCGGGGGCTGGCGGCGAGTCCTGCCACCTTCAAGCCTGGAACCGGTTCGGTCCTTGTGCGGTACGTGGTCTCGAAGAACGCCATAGTGTCTCTACGCGTGCTTGATGAGCAGGGAAGGACCGCCCGTACGGTGACGAGAAACGCGGTGCGGACCGCAGGGAGTCACATCGAGGAATGGGATGGCAGAGGGGACACGGGCTTGGTCGTGCCCGTGGGGAATTACTCTCTCGATCTTTTCGCCAGAAGCGACATTACGGGGATTGAAGCCGAAGTGCTCCACGATCCGGTAAAACTCGGGCCTCTAGGCGTTGGGGCGGGCCAAGTCAAGAACCCGGCCGATATAAAGTATGACGGGCGCCACGACGAGGTGCTGATTGCCAGCTATCCGTTAGTGGAAGAGTTTTCGAAGATTGCGCGTTTCTCCTCGTCGGGGGCTTGGACGGGAGACTTTCCATCGTGCAGCGGCCAGCATGGTTTTCATGGCGTGGAGCAGGATGGCACAGGATTCTTTTACGGCTTGGACATGGAAGGACAGATTTTCAAGTACGACAAGGAGACCAGAAGTTGTCTCGGCGTTATCGGAGGAGTTGGCGGATACTACGACCCGAAGTCTGCTCTGGCGAGCGATAAGAAAGACCACCTCTACGCGGTAAACTACAGGACAGGAGTGCTCTTCAGAAGGGACCTTGCGACGGGTGAGGAGATTTCAAGGCCATTCCCGGGCAGCGATCTGCAGTCAGACGGTCTGGCCGTGGATGGAGACGGGCAGGTCTGGGTCGTTTACAGAGCTGCCGTCGCAGGATCACTGAGGAACCTCATATATGTTTACGACCCGAACCTTGAACACCCCGTCCAGGTCGCGGAATTTCATTCCTCCGGAACAGCCGACCTTGGCGTCAAGAACGGATTCCTGCTATATCTGCATGAGGGTGCATCTATTCGCGTGCTCGACGTTCGCAATGGGGTTTGGCTACCGCAACTGATGGTTCAGGGCAGCGCCATCGCAGCCGTTGATCCAGTCGAAAACGGATTCACCTACGCTCTTGCGGACTTCGGAGATTATCAAGCGGTAAGGTATCGGGACCGGCTGAGCGCTGACAGGGGAATGATTCCAGCCCGTGCTGCGACGGACCTCCCCGTGGCAGAGGTGACAAGTCCAATCGCTGGTTCACTCTTGGTTGCCTGGACGGACCCGACCATCGCCGTCGTGGGCACTGCGGCAGCCTCATCGGACGCCTCGTTTCGAGACTATCACCTCGATGTCGGTGCTGGAGATGACCCACTAGCGTGGCGGTCCATAGCGGACTCGACCAGTCCTGTAGTTAGGGGTATCCTGGGGAATTGGGTTCTTGATGGTGTTGAAACCGGCCAATACACCCTCCGGCTTCGCGTTTCAGACAGTTCTGGAGCTAGCAACGAAGTGAGCCTCCGAGTGAATGTGGCGGCTCGCAACACTCCGCCGGAGACGCTGGCGCTCGGACCGGACGGAGAACAAATCTCTGATGACGGAACACAAGTCGTCATCTTTGGCAAAGACGACACTACACCTGCGGATAAGCTGGAGTACTCCTGGAACCTCAATGGGAGTGGCTGGACACCGTTCGTCGCGACCAGCCGAATAGAATTGACCGGTATCGGGCGAGGCACAAACACTCTGTCAGTAAGAGCACGAGATCAGGACGGGGCGATCGACCGATCGCCCGCGATCCTCACGTTCGTCGGAACGGTCGACCATCTTCCGGAGACCCCCTGGAATCTCTTCCCGTTTGGCGAACAAGCGAATGTGGCGGTCCCCGTCAAGTTGATCGGCAGCGAGTTCGCTGATCGAGATCCAGCATCCTCTTTTTCCAAGGCGCAGTTCCAAGTTGTACCGGGCGTCGGCACTTTCGATGTGCCACTGTGGGACAGTGGGGAATTGGTGACCTTACGCCCGACGGTGGAGTTGCCTGGAGGAAGGCTTGCCTCAAACACCAAGTATCGGTGGCGGGTCCGTTACCAGGACGACTCGGGCGGATGGTCGGCGTGGAGCGCAGAAAGCTCCTTCACCACCGGGGGTGCGGGAGTGATCCCACGTACGTTGACCGTTCAATCCCTCAATCCCGATTCAGGGGTCCCTGTTTTCGTTCAGCCAGCCGACGGAGGCGGTCTGGCGGACGGAACGACGCCTTTCCAGCGTGTGTACGCGGAGCACACCTCGGTAACGCTGGAAGCGCCAGAAGTCGTTGGAAGCAGCGTTTTCGGAAAGTGGCAGCTTGGTGGCCAAGATTTGTCGGCCCAGCGGAGAGTGTCTCTCACATTGGACACCGACTCCATCATGACAGCGGTGTACGTGGTCCAACCTCCGAGTCCGCGGATTGAAGGACTACTGGCGCGATCCGATGACACGTTCCAATTCACAATTAGAAATGAGGTCGGGGTTGCTTACGCCGTTCAGGCATCCACTGACTTGGTCCAGTGGGCCGACTTGACAAACTACGTTGCACGGGAGCCTGCGTCGGTTTACATGGACACTGCTGCCTCCAAGTACGCCTACCGGTATTACCGCGTTCGGAACGGGGGAGTCGCTGCTCCTAGAATCACAACGCAGCCACAGAGCCAAACGGTTAGCAGGGGAGGAGCGGTCCTATTTGCTGTCGCAGTGGAAGGCCAACAGCCGTTGTCTTATCAATGGCTGTTTAATGGCACTGCGATTCAGGGTGCGACCGCGGGCAGTCTCAGCCTTACCGACCTGACGCGGGGCAAGGCTGGCACCTACCAAGTGCGAGTCACGAATCCTTTCGGGGAAGCAACGAGCTCGGCGGCCGCGCTCATTGTTGTCGAACCGGACATCCAAGTCCTGGGCAATGGACAGAACATCTCCAACGGTGATGTCCAGCCGGAGTCGGCGGACAACACTGACTTCGGCGATGTACAACTCAGGCAGGTCCTTACTCGGACGTTCACGATTCGAAACGCCGGGGATGACACACTGGGTTTGACACCCGCCCCACCGGTGCAACTGAGCGGGAGCGCCGCCTTCACGATCACGCGGCAACCGGATCAGCGGATTGTTACGAACGGCGTGGAGACCAGATTTGACATTGAATTCAGCCCTGTCGCCACCGGTCCGTCCGAGGCCACAGTGACAATCGGCAGCAACGACCCGGACGAGAATCCCTTCACGTTCGCTATACGAGGCGTAGGGAAGAACCCACCACCGAAGCCTGACGGCCTGGTTTCGTGGTGGACCGGGGAAGGGAATGCCGCCGACGCGCAAGGGTCGAACAACGGAGTGATTGAAGGCAGCGTGGCCTTCGCCTCCGGGATGGTGGGGCAAGGGTTTAGCTTTGATGGCCTTCAGGGCTACGTGCGAGTTCCCGCCTCCGACAGTCTGAACGTTGGCGTTGGAACAGGGTTCACCATCGAGGCCTGGATCAATCCCGCCGACATCGCGGATGCCCATCCCCTATTTGAATGGGCTACTTGGCCCTCGGACACGGGAGGCGTGCACCTCCGATTGTCGGTTCCGCCGCCTGCAGGTACCGGCTCTGGATGCCTATACGTGAACTTGATCGATACTAACGGCGCCGAGCACAAGCTTGCCTCGCCCGCGGCCCTGGTCGTTGCTGGCGCCTTTCAGCATGTGGCGTTGACGTACGACAACGCACCAGGATCCGCAACCCAAGGGATGGTAGTGCTGTATCTGAACGGTGCTGCGATTGCCTCCACGAATCTCGGGAGCTTTACCCCAAGAACAGGCTTCGACCTTAACCTAGGCTATCGCTGGGCTGCCGAGTATTTCCCAGGCCAAATGGACGAGGTCGCCTTGTATAACCGCGCGCTTTCGAACAGCGAGGTCAAAGCCATCCACGACAGCGTTGGAGAGACCGGCGTGCCAGTCGGCGAGGTGTTGGGTAATGGACAGACCATCCTGAAGGGCGACGCTACACCCGACACGGCGGACCACACCGATTTCGGGCTCGGTGGAGTCGGGGAGAAGCTTACCCGAACTTTTATCATTCGGAACGTCGGATCTGGAAGGCTCCAGTTAACGGGCAGCCCGTTGGTGCAATTGATGGGTAGTCCCTCGTTCAGAATCACGCGGCAGCCAGACGCGACCGTCGCCCCGATTGGCGGTCAGACGAGCTTCGACATCGAGTTTGCCCCTTCCGACACGAGTCCCCAAGAGGCTGTGGTAACCATCGCCAGCAATAACCCCGACTGGACTCCTTTCACATTCGCTATACGAGGCGTAGGTAAGAACCCACCACCACCACCTCCAGGTCTAGTTTCCCGGTGGACCGGGGAAGGTAATGCCGCCGACGTACAAGGGTCGAACAACGGCGTGATTGAAGGCAGCGTGGCCTTCGCCTCCGGGGTGGTAGGGCAAGGGTTCAGCTTTGATGGCCTTCAGGGCTATGTGCGAGTTCCCGCATCCGACAGTCTGAACGTTGGCGTTGGAGCAGGGTTCACCATCGAGGCCTGGATCAATCCGGCCGACATCGCGGATGCGCATCCCCTATTGGAATGGGCTACTTGGCCCTCGGACACTGGAGGCGTGCACCTCCGATTGTCGGTCCCGCCACCTGCTGGTACCGGCTCCGGATGCCTATACGTGAACCTGATCGATACTAACGGCGCTGAGCACAAGCTTGCCTCGCCCGCAGCCCTGGTCATTGCTGACGCGTTTCAGCATGTGGCGCTGACGTACGACAACACGCCAGGATCCGCAACCCAAGGGATGGCAGCGCTGTACCTCAACGGTGCCGCAATTGCCTCCGCGAATCTCGGGAGCTTTACTCCGAGAACACGCTTCGACCTCAACCTGGGCTATCGCTGGGCTGCCGAATATTTCCCGGGCCAAATGGATGAGATCGCCCTATATAACCGCGCGCTTTCGGGTGCCGAAATTAAAGCCATCTACGACGGTCTGGGCGAGGGCGGCGGACCACACTGAATTCGAGGTCGTGCAGGTCGCCGACGCCGCCTGAGCCGCGCCGGAAGCGCCTGTTTGTCCGACTCACTGTGCGCTCAGTTTTGTCCTCATGCCGGTGCCAGAGCCTCTCGCACCTTGGCCGCCAGGTCCTCCACTGAGAACGGCTTTGCGATGAAGTGCACACCTTCGTCCAGTACACCGTGGTGGGCGATGACGTCGGCGGGATAGCCGGACATGAACAGGCACTTGAGCCTCGGGGCGCGCGACAACAACCGGATAGCCAGATCCCGCCCGTTCATCTCGGGCATCACCACGTCGGTTATTAGCAGATGAATCTCTTGGGGATGCGATTCCGCCAGCCGGATCGCCTCACTTGGCGTGCTCGCGGTTAACACGGTGTAACCCAACCGTTGGAGGACTCTGCGGGTAATGGCCACGATCGCCAGTTCGTCCTCCACCACGAGCACAGACTCCCCACGACTCCTGGGAACTTCCGCCACGGCTTCTATCCGGGTCGCGGCGCCTTGGCCCGCGTGCCGGGGCAGGTAGATGCTGAAGGTTGTGCCTTTGCCCGGCTCGCTGCTAACCTGGATGAGACCGTGGTTCTGTTCGACAATGCCGTAAACCATGGCCAACCCCAGGCCGGTGCCCTGGCCGATGCCTTTGGTCGTGAAGAACGGTTCGAAGAGGTGGGCCAGTGTTTCTTTGTCCATGCCGCAGCCCTCGTCGCTCACGGCCAGCCGCACATACTCGCCCGGCACGACTTCGGGGTGATCGGCGCGGTAGGTCTCGTCGAAGACCGCGTTCCCCGTTTCGATGGTGACGTTGCCCACCCCGCCGATGGCGTCGCGTGCGTTGAGACAAAGGTTGGCCAGGATCTGATGGATTTGGGTGGGGTCCACCTTGACCGGCCCCAAGCCCGGCGAGGGCAGCCAAGCCAGGCGGATGTCCTCGCCGATGAGCCGACGCAGCATCTTGAGCAGGGCTTCCACGGTCTGGTTCAGATCCACCACTTTGGGCGCGATGGTCTGTTTGCGGGCAAAGGCCAGCAGTTGCTGGGTGAGATCAGCCGAGCGCCGCGCGGCCTTCTGGATTTCCTCCAGGCTTTCGCGCACCGGGCTTCCCTGCGGGGTTTGCTCCAGCGCCATGTCCACATTGCCGAGAATGACCTGGACCATGTTGTTGAAGTCATGGGCCACCCCTCCGGCTAACTGGCCGATGGAGTCCAATTTCTGCGCCTGACGCAGTTGTTCTTCCAGAGCCTTCCGTTCCGTGATGTCCTCCTTCACCGCCAGGAAGTGAGTGACGTGGCCTTCGGCGTCCACAATGGGTGAAATTGAAGCGGACTCCCAGTGCAGTTCACCGGTTTTCTTGCGATTGTGGAACTCTCCGCGCCACTCTCCGCCTCGGCTGATGGTCTGCCAAAGGCGGCGATACTCCTCCGGAGAGGTTTTGCCACCCTTGAGCAGACGCGGATTCTGTCCGCGCACTTCCTCGAACGTGTAGCCGCTAATCTGGGTGAACTTCGGGTTGACGTACTCGATCTTCCCCGCAAGGTCGGTGATGATGATGCTCACAGGGCTTTGCTCAACGGCGCGTGAAAGCTTGCGAATCTGGTCCTCCGCCCGCTTGCGCTCGGTGATGTCCTCGACTATGGACTGGATACACGGTTTTCCATCGAACGTCGAGGGTGTTAGGGAAAGCAGGGCGTCGAAAGGCGAGCCGTCCTTGCGCTTCCACCGCACCGGATAGTTCTTGAGACCACCCCGCTGGTGGAACAGCGCCAGAACCTCCTCCCTTTGCTTGGGGTCGTAGTAGAGCGCGACGGCGTTGACACTCTTCGCGTCTTCACGGCTGTACCCGATGGACTCCAATACGGCGTCGTTGTACCCCAGCACGTTGCCCGCCGCATCGACGACGCCGATGCCGATCGGCGCGTTCTCAAACAGAGTGCGGAATTGTTTCTCGCTGGCCCGAAGCACCTCCTCGGCCACCTTGCGCTCCGTGATATCCCGGAAAGACCATACCCGGCCAACTAGAGAACCCTCCTTAATCAGCGGGGCGGAGTAGCGTTCAAAGATCCGACCGTCTTTGAACCTCAGGGTGTCCGTGGCTTCCTCAATCGAGCCGTAGAGCGCCTGCACCTTCTGCAGAAACGCTTCCGGTTCGGATAACTGATGCAATACAAAGTCCAACAATTGTTGATCATCGCCGGTAGCCATGAGAGATGTGGGAATACGCCACAGATCGGCAAACCGCCGATTCGCTCTCACCATCTTCCCGTGGCTGTCAACGGCCAGAATGCCGTCGGCGGTGGTATCCAGAATGCCCCTCAACTCGACTTCACTTTGCCGCAGCGCCTCCTCCGCCCGCTTCCGCTCGGTGATATCGCGGGCGATGAACTGCACAGCGATTTTCTCATGGAACATGGTGGGTGCGGCGCTGACTTCCACTGGCAGCGTCGTTCCATCCAGCCGCATGTAGCGAACTTCGGCCGGATACATGCCAGTCTCGCCCGCCAGCCGGCGCTGGAGGCGGGCCGTGGCGGCCGGGAGATCGTCGGGATGGATGAAGTCCTCGCTTCTCCGTCCATGTAATTCGTCCTTGTTCTTGGCGCCAACCAGTCGTGCGCCGGTGGAATTGATAAAGACAAGTCGCCCTTCCTGAAAGATCCCGATTACGTCGGGGGACTCTTCCACCAGCGAACGATAGCGCTCTTCGCTCTCCCGCAGCGCCTCCTCCGTCTGCTTGCCCTCCGCCAGTTTCCGCTCCAATTCCCGGGTGCGTTCGGCCACCAGTGCGGCCACCATGTTATCCATGTTCATGGGTTTCCGTTCTTCAGCTCACCAGTTCCAAGAGGCCCAATTGGGCGCAAACCCCGTGATTGTGCGCGGGACATGCGACAGCCGCGATTTTTGACGCGGCATGCCACCCAGGCTGCGCGGATTGCCGCTTGGTCTTGCATGGCTTCTTCATACAGGGGATTAGATCGAAGAAATGTCGTGCCTGCAAGCACGCGTATGGGCAGGGCTGAGCAATTCGTACGACTCCATCCTCGCCCAGCGTTTTCAAACGCGGGCTGTTAAACGTGCGGCTTGGCCCTTGCTCTGCCGCCATGGCGTTGAGTCGATCCTCCACCGCGGCCCGAAGCGCCGCACGGGTCGCATATCGTCACGGCGGCTTTACTGGCCATGTCGCTCCAGCAGCCGATCAAACCATTCCGGATAACCTTGCCTGCTCGGTTGCGTGGCCAGAGGGAGTTGAGAGCGCTTAGGCAAGGTGATGGCGCTAGCTTCGTATCAAATGAGGGGATGCACTCCAGCGAACTCTTGCATCCGTCTCACAGGTTTGGTTTCAGGGCCTCAAGTACGAGACGATCGTTCGCCATTTGGTCGGGTTGTCGCTGGGAGTCTCAGTTGAGGGGTTACCGCCGGTCCCGCCCCAAAGCTTCGGATCGAAGGCGGCTTTGGTGGTGCTGAATTTCACGTGCCCGTCTCCCCAAAGAACATTAACGCCGTAGGGATTCTTGCCGCTGGTATGAGCCAAGGTGCCCCAGGTGTAAATCAGGTCGGTCACGATCGACCGTTGGGGGCTTAATTGCGTTTGTTTCCTGGCGACCTGGGCCCAGCCCAGCTTTGCTTCGCTTTCCTTTATAGAAGGAAGGTCCGTTTGCGGGAAGTACATATAGGTCATGTTCACCTGCCCATCGACGGCGTACATGGGCCACGGAACCTTGACGCTTTCGAAATACTTTTTCTCGAAAACGACTCTCAAACCCTCTGCGTGTCGGAGGCTTGGACAATAGAACACTCCCGGTGTCGGCAGATAGTTGCCGACGTAGAGAAGTCCCAGGTTCACCGCGAGCTTCGGTTCGGCCGCCTTACCAACTTGTCCGCCCCAACCGAAAAGAAGATAGCTGTTGTAGGGACCAATACCCGGGAATTGGTCCGGGTCGAATAACGGCGGTGGGAGCCGGTCCTGGTTGTCGTCCGCATATAAAAAGGTTGCGATGCCCATTTGCCGAAGATTGTTCGAGCAGGATGTCTGCTTGGATTTTTCTTTTGCGTGCGACAACGCGGGCAGGAGCATGCCGGCCAGAATTGCGATGATGGCGATGACCACAAGAAGTTCGATGAGAGTAAAGGCGCTACGAATGCGCGATCGCCAGGAGGGAAGACAGGCCGGACCGACAATCTGACTGATACGAAGCCGCCGTCTCGAGGCTTGAGCAAAGAGGGAGCATTGTATCGGCCTGTTCATTCCTAATAAACCTAGGCCTCCATGGACGGGTTGTCAAGTAAAAATGTTTAAGATTATTATTATTTGATTTCAAGGAATTCTCCACGATGCCGATGACTTCAAGACAAGACCGGGCGATTCTTGTTAGCCGTTCGCTCTCGTCTCCAGGCGTCCGGTTCCGACAGGCGTCGCGCGGCATTCTCTCGTTTTCCGCTACTTGGCACAGCGCGCTTGGCCTTTTTTCGACCGTGTGGAAGCCGGCAGGCAGATTCTGCCCACCGCGATGATTTACCGCCTTAGGCCCCCTCCTTTGATCGAATCATCGAGCAGCGTCTGTCACTACGCGGCGTGTTCCTGCCCCTCACCGACTCCCCCGTCGAGTCAGCTCAGGGGCGTCTGCAGGCTGCAGGCCCGCTGGATATTGATGCCTATGTGACCACCAAGGCAATGGACGGGCTGTTCAAAATGGTCGCGCAGGAGGAGCTGCAGATACGGCAGAACCCGGTCGCGCGTACCACCGATCTGCTGCAAAAGGTCTTTGGAGCGTTGAAGAAGTAGCGCGGCAAAATCCAGACCGGCGCGTTCCGCGAATTACCATCGTCACCGTCTGCAACCGCGCGCACCAGAACCGCCCGCTGGGAATAGACCTGTGCCCTCGTTGTCGCGGCCCCCGCCATCCGCGGGTTCAGCAACGTGCCGCCTCAGGCCCAGTCGCCTTCGCAGCGCTCGTTGGGGTTGTGCGGATACGGCGAGCGGAAGGCAACCGAGTCCTCCTCACGCTTGAAGATTGAACCGGCGCCCTTTGCCATCTCTTCGAGCTTCCGCGCGTCCGCCTCCGTCGCGGGTCGATAGGCGAGCCCGGCTTCGACCGCTTTGTCCTGCAAGTCGAGGAAAGACGGCGGGACACCGGCGATTACGCCCGGCAGCGAGAGCGTCCAGCGATAGGCGAGACTGATTTCGTCCTGCTTCTCCAGTGGACGATACCACCATTTGCGCGTGGGCTCCGCCCCCTCCGGCCACGCGCCGGAGTGGAGGGTCTTGATCGAGATCACGGACGCGCCTTTTTCCTTCGCCAGCGCCAGGACCTCTTTGCCAAAACCGCGGGTGTAATACTCCGCGAAGCTGATCGGGAACATTACCGTGTCGAAGTCGAAACCGCGCAACGCCTCCAGCGCCGCCTTGGTGGTGTGGGCGGAGAAGCCGATGCCGCGAATTTTTCCATCCTTCTTGGCTTGGAGGATGGTTTCCATCGCGCCACCGGGGCCGAGCGCCTTCTTTACGTCCTCCGGCTTCACGAGGTGATGCAACTGGTAAAGATCGAAGTGATCCGTCTTGAGCCGCGTGAGCGACCGCTCCAGTTCCTGCCGGCAGCCGTCCTTGTCGCGCGCCTTGGTCTTGCAGGCAAGGACATAGTCGCCGCGCTTGAGGCCCTGCAACGCGACGCCGAGCCTGATTTCGCAGGCGCCGTCTTTGCCGTAGGCAGGCGCCACATCGTAGTAATTCAACCCTTTGTCGAACGCCTTGCGAACGCCGGCGGTGCATTCCTCCTGCTCGTAGTGTGTTAAGGCCAGGCCGGCAAACGCCACCACGGACACCTTCAGGCCAGTGCGACCCAACACCCGCTTGGGCATCTCGCCGCCCGCAGCGCCGGACGCGGCTTCGGCTTCGCTGACCAACACCGGGGCGATGCCCATCGCCATGCTGCCCGTCACTCCTCCCACGACTTTCAGGAACGATCTACGTTTCATATCAACTGATGGAGAATCGCTTTTTGATGCCCCGCAGTTCAGAAGGAATTACCTTCGCGTCGGGGTCATTTGCGATGACCTTATGCCCTCACAGGCGGGCGACAAGCTCTTTTTGTGGCCTCGCTCAAATCCTGCTTTTCGACCCCAGTTTCACCTCAACCAACTCAATGCCTTTGGCGAGGCCCAGATTGCGCGAGTACTTCTTCTCTTGCGGATTGTTCCAGTGTTCGTGCACACCCAGGCTGGGCAACCGCTTCGTCGGCGTGGCATGGCCTGGATCGTAGAACGTTCCGGACGGTGGGTCGTGCGCCAGCGCGGCCTCGTGCAGGTAATCGTCCACACCCCCCTTGCGCGGGAAATCCGTCCACTCGGTCCACAGAAAGTCGAACCCAACCGAATCAATCGCCACCGGGTCCTGTGAAGCGAACAGGCTGCACGGCCATTGGCCGTTGAAGGGGGGTGATTGCATCCGCTGCGGGACCGGATCGCGCGGATGCACGCCCGAGAACAATCCGTCCACCAGGTAGAGCACGCTCTTGCCGCCCAGGTGCGGGTGTCCCATCAGGTCCACCAACGGCCGGTAAACTCCAGTCTTCGTGGCAAAGCAGTTGGGATGGATGTCAAAGTAGCCTTCTTGCACCGGCCATCGGACCAACGAGCCATAGTGGTTCTTGCCGCAGAGTGTCACGCCGCCGGCCGTGTGGGCTTTCAAGCTGGCGAAGTTGATGAGGTAATCCGCCTCGGCGAAACAGGTGGGCAAGTAGTCTTGGGCCTTGCTTTGCGGACGGCTGCTCCAATGCAGCGGCTCAGTGGAAGGCTTCACCTTGATGCGCTCGAATTTGCCGGCGTGGTCCTCGTAACGCACGCCGGGGAACGGTTTGGACAACAGGCCATGGTACTCGTGGACGAGGCAGGCGAGCGTGTCGCAGACCGTGATGTCCGCCGTCCGAACGCCCACGCTGACAAGCTGGTCCAGCAGAGCAAGGATCATCTGCGGCGCGGTGTTCATGTAATCCTGCCGCCGGATGAAGGTGTAGGTTTCCGTGTTGACGTGCCCCTCGAGGTAGATCAGACCCACCCAATTCGGCTTGATGGCGACCTTCTCACCCGGTTTGTAGCCGACGTCGCCTTTGCCGCGCGACTGGTTCAGGTGACGGAAGAGCCGGGACCAGGCGCCGGCGACCGTGGCCTCGCCTGTCAATTCGCAAACGCTGTGCGTCATCATCGCACTCACGCGGTCCTGTTTGACGCGGTTGCCTTCCCACCAGTGGCCGTCACCGGGACCTTTCCAATCGATGACCTCGGGATCGTGGGCCCACACGACGCGCCCCGGCTGTATGCCTTTGCCCTCGCCGATGGGCTTGAGCCGCTCCAGTGGCTCTTCAGCGGCGGCCCCGGCGCGCAGCCCCACCATGCAACTGCCGGTAAGGGCAAGCGATTGTCGAAGGAACGCGCGACGATCCAGCGGACGGGAATCGACGCCGAAGGCATGGGAATCGGTCACGAAGGGGGGAAGAGGCTTTACGTTCATGCCGACAGTAGAGCATAGAAAGTGGCCGTTTTCAAGCTACTTGTCGGCCTCTTCGACCGGAGAGGAAACACGGCGAGTGTCACGATTTCGTGATCGGACAGGGCCCTGAAGGTTACCGCTTTCATTGCAGCCATTGGATTCTGATCTCCTTCTCCAGCGCCTTGAACTCCGGGTCGCCGGTGATGAGTTCGGCGTTCTTCTGTTTGGCCAGGGCGGCGGCGAAGCAGTCGGCGTAGGACATCTTGAGCGTGGCTTTGAATATGGCGGCTTGTTTGGCCAGCGTCAGGTCGTCCCCCACGCCGACAATCTCAATGGGCAACGCGGCGATCTCCTGGGCCTTTTGATCGGCGGCTTCCCGGGACACCGCGCGCATGGTGCTGTAATAGACCTCGCCCCAGTTCACGACGCTCATGAGGAGCTTGTGCTTCTCGTCGGCTGCCTGCTGAAGCAGCTTTTCGACAGCTTCCGCCGCTGTTTCGTCCTCAAAGAACGCGATGAGAGCCCAGCTATCCAGAACCTTGGCGGCCATGTCAAAGCTCCTGTTCGCGCTGGCGGTCTTCCATGAGCGCCTTCATCACGCCGCGGCCCTTGAGCGAGCCGCGCAGGCTCTTGATGTAGGTGCGGGTGACGGGCTTGATGAGGATGCCCTGCGGAGTGGATTGCACGTAGGCGCGAGTGCCTTCCTCGATCTCGAACTCCCTGCGGAGCCAGCGGGGAATGACGATCTGGCCCTTCACCGAGAAGTAAACCGTATCTGTCTTGGTTGCCGTTACCATGAGTATAGGATACAATCCTGCGTTTGTAAGTCAATGACTAATTAGTAGGAAATCGCTGGCGAAACGCACCACAGGTTTTCCAGTGTTGGCAACCTGGCCGAGAGTGACTATCCGTCACGACGTCAGCCGTTTCCACCGCTCCTGGGCTTGTTCGGCGAAGGAGGGCGGCTACGGAGACTTGTGGGCGACAACAATTCTCTCGAACGCACTCAGGAACCCCGACTTCCGTGAATGGGCTACGCGCACCGCTTCAACCAGCGCCGCCCATTGCGCTGTCTGCCCGGCCTCGCCATACAGGTCGCGGGCTTTCTCGAAATGCTTCAGGGACTCCCCGTAATACTTGCTTTTCCCCGCATTGACGATGCGCATGCCCAGCGCTTGATACAATCTGGCCGCCGCCAGGGCATCCCGCTTGACCAGACCTTTGGCCGCGGGCTCGGTGCAATAATGACTGAAAGCCTCCAACTCGGCTGGATGCGCCGAATGGACCCGCTGAGCAAGTCGTTCCCATTCCTTGGCCTTCACGCACAAGGATATGAATTGACCCAGGCCGGCCCTATCTGCCGCCGCCATCGCCCGCTCCTGCCACGCGGCTTTCTGGCCTTTGGGCACGAAGCGCATCAATTCCTCTCAGAGCCGAACTGCCCTGGCGGCTTCCCCGGCCTTCACCAATGCGCCAACCTTCTCACACACCTGTTCCAGGTTCTGGACGAGTCGGGACACCTCATCATACGGGACATACCGTCCCGGCATGAGTTCATGCCGGATTTCAGCGACCAGCGGGTCGTCTTCCACGCGCTTGCTCATGATGCCGGCCTCACCGTGTCGTAGCAACCGTTGCGCTTGCACCACTCGATCCAATCGTCGTAGTCCTTCTGCATTAGGTCCCTGATGGCCTGTCTGCCGGCGAGAAGCTTGGTCTTCGGAGGGCGCTTCCGGATCCCTCCACCAGGAGGACGCGACAGGTCAACCCACGCGTAGATCGGGTCCTTGCTGACGGTTTCGAAAATCACCGCAAAAGGGTCTTTGCGAACCGCCACCACGTACACCTTCTTCCGATACAGCGGATGCCCCGGACCGATCTGGGCGCGAAGCTCGTCAATGAACTCCTTCTCGAATTCGAAGTAGGGCATCGTCCACGGGTAGATGATCTGCAGTACGTTGTCGGGCATATCGTATGACCTCAACTATACGACTCAACATCGCCGCGTGTCCAGCCGCGCTCTCAAGTCCACAAAGAAAACATCAATGTCTCCTCCAGACGGCCCACCTGTGCGAGGAGATGCTCGCCAGCACCCGATCATCGGAAACGGGCGTTCACCAGAAGACCCTGAATCGACTCGTAAGGTCCGTCGCCCATTTCCGCCAGTTGGACTTTGCCGACGACATGGCGAACACAGAAATGTGTCCAGGTCCCACTTCACCAGCATCAAGATAAGCAACAAGCGACCTAAGCGCCTCTCTCGCCGCACTCCTTCCGCCCGAGTTTCCACCTCTTCTGACTCACCGATGAAACCGAGCGCCCTGTCTTTTCCGCCACCTCCTCGTCGGAGAGCTTGTCCAGCAACTCCAACTCCTCCGGCTTCCACGAGCGATACCGAGGGTGCATGTACGGGACCTTGATTGCATTACGCTCGGACAGGACTGTGGAGTAATGTCGGCCTGTCCGCCGCGCGACTTCAGCGTCGGGCATGGTGCCGAGGATTCGTTCCTCGGGAGGAGTCCAGGGGCGTGGCTCCCCCTTTGCGATTAGGCGTGGAATGCCGAGGTGCGAACGCTTTGTGACAATGGCCTGGAGAGTGCGCCCGAGTTGGCGGGCCAATTCCCTGTCGGGACGTTTTCCGAGGAGCCGAAGCTCTCTTGCTGTCCATTTCCTCGAAGCCATACGGGTTCATTTTGCGACTCATCCCTCCGGAGTTCAACAAAGAATCCAGCACGTCGCATGTCAGGTCTGTGCTCAGCAACTTCCGGGCGCATCGATGCCCGGACCGACGTTCCTTGAAAGCACACTGATGTCGTGGCGTCGGGTCCAACTAACTGATTCCCAGAACGCGATACCGTCCAAGTTGCTGTTGAGGGCAACTAGGTGGCATTTCTGGATCCTGGCCTCCCGAAGCGCGGCGAGGCAGCGATCGACAAGCTGGCGGCCAATGCCCTTGTTGCGAAATCGAGGGTGAACTGCCAGATGGTGAATGTAGCCGCGTCGACCGTCGTGGCCGCACAGCACTGCGCCGCTAAGCGTTCCGTCGATGCTGGCAATGAAACTCATGCCGGGGTTGCGTTTGAGGTACGCCGCGATGCTCTCCCGGGAATCGGCATCGCTGAGACCGATTCCCTCGCACTGCCGCCACAAAGCCATCACTTCGTCGTACCTGCCGATGGTCAGTTGGGCGATGGCGGTTTTCGTCTTCATGGAGCGTCGGTTGATAATAAGCGCGGGGAGAACCGTGCAATTGGCCCATTGACCTGTCGAGCGTAATTCCTGGAGATCACGGGCCTGCCGGGACAAGGGCGTAGAACTGATTGCCCGGAGAACGATCCAACGTGACCGTAAGGTAACCGCCGATGTTGACGGGGGTGTTTGTTACCGTAGCCCATGCGCTCGTCGCGGAGAGGTCGGAGGTCGCTTTGAGAACGAAGTTCGTCAGAAAACCAGGCCAGCTCAAGGTGATCTTCGCGCCGACGCTCAATTCCAGCCCGTTGCTGGGAATCTCCGGACCGGTAGCGGTGAAGTCGTCGAAGCGGGTCTCCATCGTGTCCTGAACCGCAACACCGACGGCGCCGGACAACGAACGATCGTCGGTTACCGTCCCGATCAAATCGTCATCCACGAAGAACTTCATCGTCGGCCCGTGAAGCTCGGCGCGCGCCAGATACCACGTCTTCAACTCCAGCGGGGCATCCTTGGACAGCAACATCTCGTGGTCTGAAAGGCGGTAAACCTCGATCGTCTTCGAGGCTACGTGGAGAGCGAAAACGTATCCATCCTTGCCATTGTCCCGAAGAATCAGCGCGCCTTTCGTGCAAATCGCCAGGTTGGGCGTCACGACATCGATGCGGCACTGCACGGTGTAGTCGCCCCAGTTTGTCCCTACTTCCACCTGATGCATCGGGACGGGTGGGAGCGGTCTTACACTCACGCCGTCGAGGGTGCCATCGACAATGAAGAAGGAGTCACGGTCGCCCTGCCAATCAGATCCCAAGTTGTTCCCGGAAAAGTGTTCGGACCACGTGCCACCAACACTCAAGAAGGCCGCTGACAACAAGACTGAACCCGTCAGCCAACGCAACAATCGGATCCACGTTTTCATCGCGATGAAGACCGTACGCCCGAAAAGACGGAGAGTCAACGAACTTGCCCAATATGAACAGGCCTCTACCTCGTGTCGTCCGAAGAACAACGAGTCGAGGCTGAAATCGAGGTTTCTTCAGCCCGCAGATGGAGCGGCCTCAACGCTGGCTTGCCTTGTCACTTCATACAGCCCTAAATAACGCACATGCAGATCAAAAAGCGCGAATTCCTGGTCGGCACGAGTCTTCTGGGCATGGCCGGCCTGGCCGGAATAAACCCCGTGAGCGCAGCCGAGCAGAACGCCATGCGGGCCTCTTCCGTTTTCAACGTCCTTGACTCCGGCGCAACAAGCGACGGCAAGACACCGGCCTCGGAAGGCATCCAAAAGGCGCTGGATGCGGCAGGGAATGTGGGCGGCACGGTCTATTTTCCGGCGGGACGGTATCTCTGCCATGACCTGAAAGTTCACCCGCATACAACCTTGCTGGCGGAGCCGCAGTGGGGATACCGCGGCGACGCAGGCGCCATGCTGCTCCTTGATTCCGATGAAGCGGATTGCCTGTTGAACATTACCGGCGCGTTCGGCGTACACCTCCGTGGACTGTTCCTCCAGGGGCGCTGTGATGCCAAGAAAGCCATTCACGGCGTCTTCCTCAACAATGCCGAGAAGTATAGCCCGCAGGAGGACGCCATTGTCATCGACGACTGCAAAATCGAGAGATTTTCGGGGCACGGCGTTCATCTCTTGCGTATTTGGCTCTTCATTATCCGGCACAGCATCATGCAGGGCAACAAGGGGTGTGGCGTCCAGATCACCGGCTGGGACGGCTTTGTGACGGATAACCAGTTCTCCGGTAACGGAAGTCACGGCTTCGCCTGCGATTCGGTCGGCGCAACGGTCATGTTCACCGCCAACCGCGTCGAATGGAACAATGGCTACGGCCTCTACCTTTTGGCCGGCGATGCGTGGAATGTCACCGGGAATTGTTTCGACCGGAACTGGGGCGCGGGCGTCTGCGCCCTCAAAATGCGCACGACGACCATCACCGGCAACGTATTCAGACGCTGCGGCAAGGACAGCCGCCTGCTGCCCGAAGCGGAACGCTCCTGCCAGGTGCGGCTGGAGGAATGCAGCGGACTCACCTTTGCGTCCAATGTCTGCGCGGCAGGCCGCGACGACGGAGCCAAGGGCGATTACACGCCGCACTTCGGCTTCCTGGTGCGGAAGCTCAGCTACTCCGTTATCTCCTCCAACACCCTCTTCAAAGGATATATGAAAGAGATGACCGCCGATTTGGGTGACCACGGTCAGGAGTACGTCTTCGTCAACAACGTGGGTTGTCCGATGTCCGTTTGAGGCGCGCTAGCAGCCTCAACGACCGGGAGAGTATCGATTTCAAAAGGTTAAGCGATGCAACGATTAAGGAATCCACGAGGACGAGGCTGTTGTACAGGAAAGTCCGGGATCTGGCTACTGGCCGCGCTGGTCATGGCCTTGGTGCAGGTCTTTGCACAGGAGAGCGGGCCGGTGCGCTTGCCGGCCTTGCAAAACCAAGCCCTGACAGCAGCGCGCCCCGGCGCCGCAAGCCACGTCGCCCAACTGACCCGAGACGATGTGCTGTCCATCAACAACGGGCGGTTCTTCCTGGACGGCAAGCCCTTCGCCGAGATCAGCTTCAACAAGTTCGACTTGTTCTGGCAGTTGTACGACGCGCTGACGGCGGGCAAACAATTGGATACCCCGAATGCGTCGGTGCAAGCCCAGGACAAGGCTCTGCGCAACCTCCACGACCTTGGCTTCCGAACCATCCGCATTTTCGCCCTGCCATGGGGTCCTAGCGGTCCGGATTCGTATGCGGACCCGGAGAAGCGCAAGAACCTCTACGCTGCCCTGGACAAGGCGCTGGAACTCTGCGACGAGCACGACGTTCGTGTCGTCTGGTCTCTGGGCGCCGGGGTGTTTACCGATGCGAAACTCGAACCCGGAAGGGGTTGGGTGCACGGCGAGGAACACGAACGCGAGCTCGTGTCCAACCGGGAATCCCGCAGCCGCAAGCTTCTGTACCGCTACATCGACGAGACCGTTGCGAGGTACAAGCACCGCAGGGCCGTATTGATGTGGGAAATCTCGAACGAGGTGACGCTGGACGCGGACATTGGGGACGCCAACCGGGTTTACAACGGACAACGCATGCCCGGGCTCAAGGCCGTTGCTGGGTTCTTCGATGACGTGGCAAAGCGGATCAAGTCCGCGGACCCCTTGCGCCTGGTCAACAGCGGGGGCTCGAACATGCGCGAAAGCCAATGGCACCTCTACCTGGGGCAAGGATGGAAGAAAGACACGTTCGAGGAGCAGTTCAAGTGCTTCGAACTGCTGTACGCGACTTCCGCCGTGGATGTGATCGACATCCACTCCTACCCCAACAACAAGCCGGGCTACGCCATTGCCGGCGAGGACGGCAAGGAGAGATGGCTGGAGAACAAAGGGTATATGACGATTGCCAGGCGTGTAGGCAAGCCGCTCATGATCGGTGAACTGGGCCTGCAGGCCAAGCCAAAGACGGAGACAAAGCTCTGGGACGAGACCCCGGATTACTTCGAGAGCTACGACGACACTGCCGCTGCCAAACCGTGGCTGATGAAGACGCTCAACGACGTGATCGACGCCGGCGTCCCCCTGACCTACTGGTGGTGTTACCAATCGGACCAGTCGTCCGAGCAGAACAACCGTCAGCGGTTCGACATTGACCGGGACCGCAATCCGGAACTCGTGGCCTGCATTGTGGAAGCCAACCGCCGCCTAAAGGCCAGACTGTGCGGTCCGTGAGCACGCGCTGTTCCTCAGCGGGAATCCCCCGTCGTTTGAACTCCTGCTTTCCGGCTTACTGCGACTGCACGCGAAAGACTCCCATTGTCCTCGTTATCGGCAGAGTCGCACTCTGTTGGCTGGTCGTTGCCACCCCGCTCCAAGAAGCCACCGACAGCGCGTCCGCCCACTGCACCACGAATGGCGGCGTGCCGCCTTGCCAGGCAAGGTTCACATTCGTGCCAGCGCGAGTGATGGATACGCTGCAGGAGTCCGTCTCGGTGAACACCACCGCGTCGTAGGCCACCGCGTGAACAGCATCGTCTGCGCTCAGCATCAGCGTGTAAATGCCCGGCGAGCTGAAAGTCACTGTCGTGTTGGTCTGCGTGGCATTACCGAAGGTCACCGTGCCCGGCCCGGAATAGAGCTTCCATTGCACGACCGGCGACGCACCAGTGTAACTCACCACTCCCTGCAACTGGACCGTTCGAGAGATTGGCAGTAATTGGTCCGGCCCGGCGTTCGCCGTCGGCGCGCCCGGCGAGCGCGGGCCTTCATTCGCCCCTGTGGTCTGGATGACTTCGAAATCTGTGGTGCCGATGCTGGAGATGTGGTCGAACGCGCCCGCCGCCCAGCGGTCATCCGGCGTGATGGAGATGGAAAAGAAGTTCCCGTTGTCCGCCACGAGCGCGCCGTATTTCTTCAGCCCGAGCAGCAAGGCTTTCTCCTGCTCGGTCCAGGTCACCGGGATGACGAAGCCGGCCTTGAGCCGCAACCGCTGGCCCATCGCCGGCAGGTCCACGTTCGTGTTCGCGGACGGCGCGGCATAGTGCGTCGCGGGATAGAGGTAGGTCCTATAGCGCGTGCGTTTGACCACGAGGCGGCAGGCGTGCTCCACCATGCCGCGCTCGCATTCGTCGAAACGCACCAGCGCCGGGAACATCGGCAGCCCCGCCGCGTCGCCGGATGTCCACCCCGCCGGGCGAAGGCCGTTTGTGTTCAGGTTGAAGATCGCTCCGTTGGACGCCTGCCAGTTCGTGCCCGACCGCGACGCCTGCCAGGTCTCCCACACAGCTCCGCTGCCCGGTTGCACGATGATGGAATGACGGTCGCCGCCGAGGCCGAGCGCGTCTTCCTGCACCTCCGCGAGCGTCTCGCCGCCGGTCTCCGTAGGCCAGCCTTCGATCGGCAGGCTCGCGGGAATCGGGTAGCGTCCGTAGGGCGAGGCGCCGCCGTTCAGGTCCGACTCGTCGGGATAGTCCACAAACTGGATGGGCACCAGCGGCTGCGAGTCCGGCGCGAGCACAAAGTTCATCTCCTGAAACAGCCGCAACGTTTGGCGCGACGCCAGCAGGTCGGCGGAGATTTGCGCGATCATCGCGTCCGAGTTTGTCAGCACCGGCCGGCGAGTGGCGTCTTCATTCCAAGGATTCGTCGCCGGCAAAATCTGCGTGGCGGAGACGACGGCGTCCGCGTCGGTCGTGTTGAACAGGATGGCATTCGTCACCACCGGCGGTGGTCCAAGGATGCGGCCCTCCTGATTGATGCGCTCCGCGCCGGCCAACCGGGCCGCCTCCACCAGCACCAGCAGGCACACCGCAACATTTCGTTTGGCCATGGCGTGAAGATAGGCCGCTATTGGCCGAAAGCAAATTTGCGCGGGCGCCGGGCGGCGAGAATCTCACGCGCTTGCCGCGTTGCCGTGAACTGCGGCCAAGGGACGTGAGGCAGAGAGACCGGCATCGTCCGCCTTCAGCTTGGTTACGGCCGCAGCGAGAGGCTGGACGACACATGGCGTTGACGTGGTATCGGCAAGGTAAGTTGGAAATTGACAGACATGATAGTTATGCCAGATTACTTTCATGCAAACCACATTGCGGCTTGATGATCAGATATACCGCGAGGCGAAAGCGGAGGCGGCCCGCCAGGGCAGAACAATCACCCGATTTGTCGAGGATGCTCTCCGCCAACAGTGCCAGAAAGGCAATGCCGCCAATACCCCCCTGGAGGTTGAGACCCAGGAGCGGAACGCCCTGATGGAAGCATTACTGCGGCGTACGGCTCACTTCCGCGTCGGTCCAAAACCAACCCGCGGTGAGATGAATGAGCGATAGAGTCTTCCTGGACACCAACATCCTGGTCTATGCTATCGAGGTTGGCGGTCCTAATCAGGCAAAATCGATCATCGCTCTTGGCTTGGCCAGGCGGACCGACATTTGCCTTTCCACCCAAGTGCTTGGTGAGTTCTACCGCGCGGTGACAAGTCCTCGCCGGGCCTCGCCACTCACGCACGATCTGGCAGTATCATGGGTCCAATTGTGGAAGCGCCATGAGATTTTTGGCATTACTGTGGCGCATGTGGATCTCGCCTTGGAGCTGGCATCCCGGTTCCAGATCGGCTATTACGACGCGTTGATTCTGTCCGCGGCCCGCCTCGCCGGATGCCAGGTTGTTTATTCGGAGGATTTGAGCTCGGGCCAGGAGTACCACGGCGTGAATGTCCAGAATCCGTTCTGATTGACAGGGATGGACCACCCACGGGTGCGGTAGAGCGCGTCTGTCCCAGCGCGCCGCTTCGGGGACGTTCGACCGCGCGCGCGGCCCGCTGCGGACAGCGGGACCTACCCATCCCCACTCCCGTGCTTGACCGAACAGCGTAGCCCGTCCCACCAGCCGACAGTAACGCAAAGGCGCGAAGATGCCGAGACGCAAGGGAAGATCGAGTCCCTGATTTCTTTGCGGCCTTGCGCCCTTGCGTCCTTGCGTTAACACGGAATCCATCATGGCCGAGAGGCAAGTCAGCGACATCATTGCGGAAGCGCAATTGTCTCAACAGGCCGCTTTGGATATTCGTCCGCGCGCGGCCCGCTGAGGACAGCGGGCCTTACCTGCTCCTCCTGCGGAGGAGGAGACTCTTGTCGCCCATCCGACCGCCCAGACCGAAGGCTGGCGGTCATCGACCCAAGGTGGCTTCGCGCCAGGCGCCAATGACTCCATCGCACATCGCGTCCGCCTGAGGATTCAGATTCTGCTGCTCGGGATGCGCGCGTAGCCAGGCCACCGACTCACGAACGCCCACATGAAAGGGCTTCTGACATTGGAAGCTGGGGACGAAGCGCCTGATCTTCGCATTGTCAAAAATGCCCGGCTGAGCCTTGTCGCCCTTCAGGGTGCCACTCAGTTGCGGGGCCGTCTGACAGATGAATTCGACGGGGACCTTGACAATGTCCGGCGAGCGCACACCTAGCGCCGCCGCAATCTCGGCGGCAATCTCGTTCCACGTCAACACCTCGTCGCTCGTGATGTGAAACGCCTCACCCAGGGCCTCGGCCTGGCCCACCAGCCCGCCAAGACCCGCGGCGAAGTCCGTCGCGGCGGTCAGCGTCCAGGGGTTCTGGCCGTCATCGGGGACAAACACCGGTTGGCCTCGCTCCAGCCGCGCCGCGAACGTGTAACTCGAACTGGATACGGGGTTGGGAATCCATCGCCGCGAGTAAGTGTGGGAGGGGCGCACGATCGTCACTGGAAAGCGGGTTTGTTCGACTCAAAACAAGGGTCGCAGACGGAGACCGGGGTGGGCAAACAACGATTTCCCGACACGGCAGGCAAGCTGTGTTGCCGCCGGCTTCCAGCGGTTCCCAGCTTGAACCGTTCAGTGAACGAGTCAGTCCGCGTGCCTCTCGACCCTGCGCCAGCGCCCGTACGGCTTGCGTCACCCGCGAGGCGTGCCCGCCTGCCAATCGCTCACTGACTCAGCGTCGCGTCGCCGTCGTGCGCTGGCACAACGACCACGCCAATACGCGCCCCTCTCACGGGTCCTTCGCCCATGAACTTTGTGCTTGCTTGCCTCGCGCCATAACGTGATCAATCGCCCCCCGTATACTGCGATTCGCAGTGCTCTCGGCAGCTGGGCGCCTTCAGACCATCCAACTCTCCTGTCAAGACGTTTAGCACTTTATAGGACAGACCCTTTCACGGACTGAACATTCCCACCCCACCGCAGCCCGAGTTGGGCCTTTGGTGGGCGCAGGGCTTCCTCAATTACGATGGCGGCAACTCGGAGAATACGAACATTTCGCTCTTGATCGACCCCCAGTACGCCAAACTCGGGCCCTACACCAAAGAGCCGGCGATCTATAGGTGCCCGAGCGACAAGAGCAAGGTGAAGACTGGCAGGAACCAGTTCCTCCCACGCGCGCGCAGCATCTCCATGAGCGCCTACGTTGGCGGGCTGGGCCATTGCGGCTTGGTGCCTGACCCGGTCAAGTATGGGCCCCAAAAGCAGTCGGAAATCCGAGCGCCAAGCCAGACGTTCGTGTTCATTGACGAGCATCCGGACAGCATCGACTTCGTCACCTTTCTAGTGGAGAACCGAATGGACATGGGTGGGCTGACTTTTGGCAGTTGCCCCAGCAGCCTTCATGGCGGCGGGGCCACGGTCTCTTTCGCGGATGGGCATGTCGAGTTGCACCGTTGGCAGGATCCGCGAACCAAACCGCCAGTCACCTATGCGACTCGACTCGAATGGGACACTACCTCGACGGACAACCCCGATCAACAATGGCTACGTGACCGCACACAATTGGAGCACCCCTGAGCAGGGACTTCCTTCGAATTCTGTTCAGTGCGACCTTGACAAGTTCATATGGTATTTACAGACGGACTTGGCAATCGGTTGCCCCAGCACTTCGATCTGTTTTAGGTCGGCAATCCCCAAGCCCGCTTGCTCCGCCATCAAGATGTGATTGTCGCAGTACAGGAAGGGGTAGGTTCCTCGTCCGACACGGGGGTCAGGATACCCCATCACCGCTGTGCCCACCGCGTCGGTGGAGACCGGATTCAATCCGACAATAACCAATCCCGGGGTCGTCACGCGTATGGGATTGGCATCCTCGCACCACGGACCTTCGCCGCCTTCCATCGCGGTAATGCCGTCAATAATCGCCAAATCGATTGGCCGAGCCCCGCAGATGTCCACCACCGTCCGCGGCACGCGATATCCCGGATCCGGCGGCAGGGCCGAATACTTCAACTTCAAGCCGGGCAGCTTCAAGTCTCCCACCGCAGGCTCGCCCGGACTTGCGTATGGACCGTGAATGGGGTCGCGCCCGGCTACGGCATCCTCCCGTCCCGCTTCGCGGCTATAAAGCGAGTTGGGGGTGATGCCAAATAAGTTTTTCATCGAGAGCGTCACCCCGGCGGTCACATGGTTCTTCAGCTTGCACAACGAAATCAGCGCATCCGTGTCCTGGTAGGCGTGGTTGAAATCGAAGCTGGAAAACATTAACCCGCCCGCGGGTACTTTCATGGTCGCGTAGCGCTTGCCCAACCCCAAATTCCGAGTGTTTTCAAATTCTACCTTCCCCATCCTCTGCAGCGTCTTCACGTCCCAGCCAGCGGCATCAACCGACGTTTCCAAATCCGACAGGCTCGTAGTGGACTCCACGAACCGAACGCGCCGGGCGCCGGACTCGAAGAGCAACCCAGTAAGCGCGAGCGCCGTCGCGCCGTGAGTCATGTAGGTCTCGCCAACCGGATGGCCCAGATAGGCGCTGAAGTTCGTGCCAGTGAGATTGACCTTGATCGTAACCGTCTTTTGGCGAACCAACTGCCCCAGCCCGCCCAATAGATCAATGCTGCGCCGAAAGGCCGCCTTAACCTCCTCTGCCTTGTAGGTCCGGCACGGAGCAATCGCCACTTTGGCGGCGGCGCGGAGCGTGTCCGGCACGAGCATTCCCTCGGCGCCCCACAAGGGAAGCGCAGCCGAGGCAAGACCGGTCAATTTCAGAAAATGCCGGCGATGGCATCTGAACGACTCGTGATGCATAAGGGTCTATATTGCACTACATTAACGGTTACGACAATAGCAGAATCGGCGTTATTTGCACATGGCGCTCGAAAAGTGCGGCTGGTAGGGGTATGAGGCACGAATTGCCCGAGCGTCGAGACTGTACGGAAGCGGAGGCCACCACACTATTGCCGCTCACCCGCGGCTCTGATAGCCTGCGCATCATGACGACCGGGAACCCCCAGACGGGTATGCACCCGCTCTTCAAGAAAACATGTCGAAAGTAAAAACCGGTCACCCCAAAGGTCTCTACGTCTTGTTTTTCACGGAGATGTGGGAGCGCTGCTCCTACTATGGGATGAGGGCTTTGCTGGTCCTCTATATGACCCAGCACTTGCTCGCCGACCCCGCTCGGGCCAAGACGGTGTTGGGCTACAACGCCTTCGAGTCCCTGCTCTTTCTGATCTTCGGCCAACTCAATGTGCAGCAAATCAGCTCCCAGATTTATGGACTCTACACCGGGTTTGTCTATTTCACGCCGCTGATCGGCGGGTTCGTTGCGGATCGCTGGTGGGGCCAGCATCGAAGCGTTTATCTGGGCGGCATCCTGATGGCCATCGGGCAGTTTCTGCTGGCCTCGGAACACCTGTTCCTGGTGGGTTTGGCTTTTTTGATCGTCGGGAACGGCTTTTTCAAGCCGAACATATCGACGCAGGTCGGGAATCTTTACGCAGCCGGCGATTCGCGGCGCGATAGCGCGTTCATGATCTTTTACATGGGGGTGAACCTGGGCGCGTTTCTCTCGCCCTTGATCTGCGGAACGCTGGGACAAAAGGTGGGTTGGCACTACGGCTTCGCCGCGGCGGGGATCGGGATGGTGTTGGGCCTGGTCGTTTATCATTTCGGCCGGCACCTGGTCCCGCACGAAACCCCATCCCAACGGCAAGCTAAGGTGGCCGCCGCCGCCGGGGGGCTTACCCCTGCGGAGTGGAAGCGCATTGGCGTCATCTGCCTGCTGTGCTTCTTGAACATCGTCTTCTGGGGCATTTACGAGCAGCAGGGAAATACGCTGCAGCTCTGGGCGGACGGTCAAACGGATTGGAATTTCTTCGGCTGGGAAATGCCCTCGACCTGGTATCAGTCCTTTAATCCGGCTTTCATTTTCATTTTCACTCCCGTAATCGTGGCCCTCTGGAAGAGGCAAGCCGCTCGGGACCGCGAGCCATCGACCGTGGTCAAGATGGGGATAGGCTGTGTGCTGTTGGGGCTGGGCTATGTGATCATGGTTTTTGCCGCTCGCGCCTTTACAGGCGACAAACAAAACCTGGTGTGGCTGGTGACTTCGACCTGGGTGTTTACCATGGGCGAACTTTATCTCTCGCCCGTCGGCCTCTCCATGGTCACCAAGGTCGCGCCCGCCCGAACCGTCTCGACGATGATGGGTGTTTGGTATCTCTCGAGCTTCTTTGGCAATTACGCGGCAGGATTCTTCGGCTCGTTTTATTCGGTCATGACCAAAGACCGGTTCTTCGGCATGCTCGCCATCGCCGGCATCATCACGGGCTGTGTCTTCTTTCTCATCCGGCGACCGGTGGTCAGAGTTATGCAAGCCAAGATGTGACCCGCCGCCGGAGAGGAGACGGAACAGATGGCGGACCCGTCTGCATCAAGTAAGGGCAGACCGAGTTAGCCGCTAACGCGCCGAAGCCCAGGATCATCATGTTGAATAGTCCCTGGGCGCTGGCCCGCACGTCCTTCGGAGAATAGCTATCGACAAAGAGATCACGAACAGGCGGCAGGCCGTTTGCATCTGATTCATCTCATGACTTTTGCCGAAGTTGGTTCTCGACCCACGCCTTGGTCTTCGTCATCTCGGCTGGTTCGGCCTTGATGTGCTCGATGATGCAGGACAGCGGGCGGTTGAGCCTGCGGATTTCGGAAATCAGCAGCGGGTAGTTCATCCCGCCGCCGCCGGGGCCAGGTAGATCCACGCTCTGGCCGGCGGAGTTAAGTTTCATGTCCTTGAAGTGGGCGAGATGGATGCGCGCGCCCAGTTCGCGGAACAGCCGGCGCAGCTCTTCCCCGCGTTTCGGATAGAGTGCGGGCGTAATGAAGTTGGGCGGGTCGAGCAGAAGCCCGACCCGGTCGGCGGGAAACGGCGCCAGCACCTCCTTGGCCAGTTCCACCGTGCCGAGGACAGGCGGGAAGTCCGGCTCGAACGCGACGCGGCCGCCGATAGGGTCGAGAACCGGGAGGATCACCTCGCGGATGGCGCGGTGCAGTTGGGCAACGGCCTCGGGCGTGTGGTTGCGCGGTTCGGCGCCGCCGAACTGCGGCGAGTAACTCGCGCTCCAAGTGACGAACTGCTTGCAGTCGAACAACCCGGCATGCGCGGCGACCAGTTTCATCGCCGCCTGGCTCGACCCCATGAAGCCGGCGTCATCGGGGCGGAAAAGGTTGAAGTAGGTGCCGAAAGCGACGGTTTTCAACCCCAGGTCTTTGAGCGTGCGGGCAAGCGATCGGAGCTCCTCCGCAGTCGGCTGGAAGAAGAACGTCACCTGTACCGTGTCGAAGCTGGCGGCGGCAATGGCTCTGGCTCTCTCCTGCAACTCGGCGGCCGAAACGCCCTGTAGCATCATGCCGAGGCGGATATTGTCGTTCGGGGGTCCGGCGCCAAGGAGTTTCGCCGCGCCGAAGCCGGTGACGGCTGCTCCGACGGCCCCGAGAAAGTGTCGGCGTGAAATTGTTAATGTCGTCGTGGTTGACCCCCCTGCCTGCGCAGGCCGGAGCGCGGTGTTTTGAATCAAAAAGGCCCCGGAGCCGCATTGGGGGTAAGACATCGTGTCCATAGTTTTCATGCCGGTTGGGAAAACGATCTCGGTCGGGCGAGATCTTCACGCGGATTCTCTTGAAACAGGCCTTGTTGCCATGGCGGGGTATGTGAGGCGGTTTATTTGTGCAATCGCGCGTAATCTGGAGCTTTCTTCGGGGCAACGCAAGTGCTTTATGCCGAAGAACACCGCCGTTTTAGAGTCCGCCAAGGGAGTCCAAGGCAGCATTGCCTTTCTTGAAGGCGGGATAGGCTCGACCCCGCGTGACTAGTCGGCGTCCGTGCCCAGGCGCGAGCGCCCCTGGGCCGAGGCCAGCCCCGCTTGGGGCGGCATGTTTATAGGGCGAAACATGCCCCCTTTAACGGAGCCGAAATCCAGCAGCCTATCCCGTTAAGCCATTTGCTCTTTTAGAGGCGGGCAGCTCGTTCTGCCGGGTTTCATTACGTTCTGGCAACAGGCGGCTCAGAGGTGCTATACACGGCGACAGAAATGGCGCCGTGTGGGGGCACGCGGCCTATAACGGCCTGTAGGCCGGGTCCCCTGACCCGGCGATGTGGACCTATGGCGACAAGTCAAACTGGTTGTCGTGACGCTCCTGCAACAGACCTGGGATTTCGCTATGAGATGTATGCGGAAACACGCGTTAACGCTTAGTCTGCTTGTCTTGGTCGCAGCCATCGCGAGCCAGGCGGCTCAAGTTCAGAGCCAGCGGAATTCCCCGGGCGTGCCGTTAGGCGGCGAGGCTGCCAGGGAGTTTGTTTTTGACAACAACCAAGCCTTGGCCAACTGGACAATCACGGGCGATGTGACCATTGATCGGTCGGTCGATGACGTTTCCATAAAGCTTGGCGGACCCGTGAAGTCGGTGCCAGCACCCCGGCCTACCGCGCCGCGCGTTATCGGTCCGGATCTATGGATTCCGTCGGGCCAGATCGTCCCGGTTTACACTCAGGATCGTCCCCCCGCGACACCGAGGCTGGAGGACCTCCCTTTGAAGGAGAGTGTTTCGCAATACGGCATCTCCTGGACCTTCGACAAACCCGCGCGCGTCGGCCAGTTCATCAACGGCGACTGGTATGTCGTCGGTCCGGTCACCATCAAGGCGATCACCCCTAAACCGCTCTACGGCGAGGAGACTCCCGAAATCGTGCTGGATCACATGGACCTGGAGCGGCCGGTCGCCCAGCGTCTCCGGAATGGCTTCATGCTCAACCCGCCGGCAGCCATGAGAGTCTCCTACGACAGCGGCGTCCGGAACTGGTTCGATCCCTCGCTCATCCAGAAGCTGCCTGTGCCAATGAAGGCTGGCGATTCGCTCGTTTCGACTATCAGCATGCCCAAGGGCCTGGTGCTAAAACCCATGTTGTGGGAGACGGTCGAGCGCGGCGTGGATGACAGCAGTCCAATCCGGACGGCGGCGGTGCTGACCTGCGTGGCGGAACCACTCTCCCCTGACGCCTTCCGGCCAGCCTTCTGCGATCGCCAGGCGAGAATATACCTGTCCCGGAACTTGAAGCGAGGCCTGCTCCCCGCCGCTGCTGCCCAGGGCCTGCCAGCTATCGGATTGTATGTCCGGTTCACCGAACGGCCTTGGGTAGGGACGGGCTTCTTCGGCTTCGAATCGCCGGTGGAGAACATGCCGCAGTATGGGCGCGATTACGCCCGCGTCGTCGGACACGACGCCCTGCTGCTTTGCACTGATCTTAAGCCGGAGAAGAAGGAGGCTCTGCTGGTGGATTTTGTCCAGGTGGGCATCGACCTGGGCGGCATGATTCGCGGGGGGCATCCTGGTTGGGAAGGTTTCGGAGGGCACGGCAGCGGCCGCAAGCTGCCTATCGTCTTTGCGGGCATGCTCCTGGGTGATGACCAGTTGGCCTACATCAACAAGTCCTTTCCGACAGCGCACTTTGGCGAGGATGAGCAAACCGCCTACGGCGACGCCTGGACAGGCGCCAAGGTGGTCTTCACCGGGCATCGGGCCATCGACGAAGCGACCGGAGTCGCGCGCGAAGGAACCGGGCCTTATGAACACACTCTGCCTTCCACTTGGAAGGAGGGCCGCGAAAAGATGAGCGAATCCTACCGGCGTTGTTGCACGAGCGCTGCCTGGGTGGCCGAGGCATTGGCGTTGCGCCTGATGAGAGCTGAGCAGGCTTGGGATCACGACGCCTTCTTCGACTATTGCGATCGCTGGATGTACGAGGACGAGACGGAGGCCCTCAAGAAGTTGAAACAAGACGCGAAGATGGACCAGCCGGACTGGGCGCATGAAGGGAAAGCCTGGGAGGCTTTTGTCAACGAGATGTGGGCCGCCCATCGCACGGCACCGGGGATGCCGCCTACCGACGGTTGGAAAAAGCAACACGACGACAGCTACCTGAAGACTGCCATTGAGAAGGCGCGGCGCGGGGCCAAGTGATTACTCGTCGAATGGTCCGATAACTCGTGCGAATTCGACGGCCATTGAATATGGCGCGCCTGCCGGCTTGACCAGTTCGGCCTTGATCTCGTGGGATCCAACCGGAAGCGCGGTCGGATCAAAATCAACCAGGGCTTCGCCTTGAGGCGGAACCGTAACGATTTGCGCCTGATTCACTCCGGGCAGATGAACTCTGACGCTGATCTCCGCCGCCCCGAATTGCTTGATGCGCACGGTAAGGTTCTTGTCGGAGCCATCGATGAGCGTCTGCTCGGCTTCAAGCACAAATGGCGGCAGGACCAGTTCGCGCAAGCTCAGATCGTCGGTCCAGATCTTCCCGGGTCCCTGCAACCAGATTGCCAGGTAGGAAGGCTTGACTTCCTTGCTGACGGTCACGCGCCGCCAGAGCCGTCGCCAACCGGAGGGCTCGGCTGGATCTTCGCCCTCGTTTTCGCGAACGACCGAGCCCTCAGGCAATGCAAGCCTCATCTGCGGCTTTGCGGAACCTGCCTTGATAAATCCGGAAAACTCGTAGGTCTTGCCGGCCGATAAGCTCATGCCTGGGCCTGGCCCACCCCAGCCCCAGACGCAGACAACCACATCCATACCCGTCGCCTCTGGCGCGTTCTCGAGCATGAAGCTGGACGTGCCCCCACGAATAACCGTTTGGTCGAGCCCGCCTTTGCTAACCGGTTGGCCCACCATTTTCCACGGGACAGCGCCGGTCTCGAAACCCGTATTCGGCAGCAGCTCGGGACCAGAGGTGAGAGCGATACTCTCGGGCTTCTGTTCAGTCAACTCGAGTGGGCTGGGGCGGCGCGGAACAGTGCTGAGCGCCTTGTCGAGCGGGACAGATTTCAGAAGCTCTCTGCAGGCGCTCGCGACTTTCCAGCGCCATTTGTCCAGGGTGGCACTGACCGGCGCGGCCGTCCCCTCACCGGTGCGCGGTTGATACCTCAAGTCGATGTTCTTCAGTATCTCGAGTGCCGTCTGCTCAGCGGCCTTGGCCGCCTCGGCGGTTTCCCGGTCAGCTTTGGCCACTGTGATGAGCCGCCAGAGCAACTCCATATAGCGGTAATCATCGATACCCGCGCGGAGGCTTTCCCAGGGAATGCTGGGCAGTGGGCCATCGGCAGCGGGCATGATATATCCGTGATTGCCGCGGATTGGATCCTTCCAGGGAGCGCCGAAGCGGTAAACCCACTGGAGGATTTCGCCGGCGCCAGTCTTCCAGCAATAGAAGCCGAAGAAATACCGGTCCCGCGTATAGCCGGTCACCGCCTCGGTGGCGCCGCCGCCATTATAAATTCCGTAAGGTTTATGGCGATCGATCAACCGCTTGCAGATGTCCGTGTCGAAGCGGTTAACCGTTATGAGGTCGGTGTAAGCGCCGAGCAAACCGAGTTCGTCGATCCCCAGCGAGAGTCCGCCCCCGAGGGTCACGTAGGTCTGCATGTGCGGCATCTTTTCCTTCAGCAACTGGTAATAGAAAACCGTCTCCCGCAGAGTGTCGGGGTGCCCGCCGGGTTCGTCCATGATGAACACCCGCATCGGCGGCCCGCCTTCCGTCTGGATTGCTTCCCGGCAGACCGTGATGGCTTTGAAAAAGTCCGCCTCCAGCTCGGGCGACCTGGGCCAGAATGTGAACCAACCTTTCTGCGCATCCCAATCGTAAAGGATCTGGTGTCCAACCTCGACGGTGAGAGGGAAGCGATTGGCGGCGTCATCATAGACTTTCTTCCGCAAATCCAGCGCGGTCTTGATGCTCTTGCGTGTGGCCTCCGCGTCGTCCTCACCGAAATGCCTGTCCCGGCTGACAATCTGAGCGGCCACAGTGGATTCGTTCGCATTGATGCCATGTTCGCGCTGGTCGATCATCTCTTTTTCGCGGATCGCCAGATCCTCGGGGGGGTAGTACGAAATGCCACTTTCCAGAGGAGTTGGTGGCAACCTGAACGACAGGACTTTGATTGTTAATGGAATTTGCTGGGCTGCTTTTCCATCCACCTCGATTCGCACCAGGCCCTGGTACTCGCTGCCTTTTGCTTCCTCGGGCACGCTCACCGTCAGCCACAACTGCGCCGTTTGGCCCTTTGGAACCTCGAAATGGTCGCGTTTTTCGAGATAGAACGGGACGAGCGAGAAACGCTTAAGCTGGAGGTTGCCGTAAGAAACCGGGCTGCGGATGGGCATCACCAGGCGGATATCGATGTGCGATGCAGGCATGGCATCGCCGGCTTTGTTTGTCAGGTCGGTGGCAGTAACCCGCAGATTCCTGAGTGCAGCCAGGGCATACAAGCCGAAGGAGAGCGGCTCGTATTGGCCCTGCGCCGCAAATGCCTCCAATCTGCCCCCGCGCTCAAAGGGGGCGGGAACTGTGTCGTGATAGATCGCGGTGAACGGCCGTCTCTGGAAGATGATGAAGCCGTTGGCGGCTTCTTCCTTCGTCGGCTCGGGAGTGTCGCGCACACGCGGATCGGCACGGACTTCTGTCCAGTCCGCCGGCACGGGTGGGAGGGCCGGGCCGCGATTACCCCAGGCCTGGAACTGCGCCGGAAGATCCTCGCCAGCAATTACGGTTACTGCTGCGAATAAGAGCGCGAGGGGGAGAACTGGACTGTGGCTGTGGGATCGCAGAGGCGTCAGGGATCTATCATTGTTGAATCTTCAAGACCCAGGCATTTTCACAATAGGGCTTTGAGGCAAGCTCGGCCGGGATGGTAACGACACACTCCCCGGCTGAGGTCTGGTACTCCAGAGCCGTGTTGTTTCCAAGGAGGCTCACGCGAGAGCCTTGTGGGACCGAGAGTCCCAGAGTCATTTTGGCCGGCATTTGACGCTCATCTTCCGCCGGAAGGTAGATGGCATAGCGAGCGCCGTTCTTGCCGCTGGTGAAGGCAACCTTCCCGACTTTGTAGGGTGCCATCGCACGGGTGCCGTAGATGGCTTCCCCGTTGGCCTTCATCCACTTCCCGATCTGAGCGAGTAGATCATAGGCGCCTGCGTCCCACGTGCCATCCGGACCGGGTCCGATATTCAAGAGCAAATTGCCACCCTTGGCCACGATATCGACCAACATCTGGACGGCCTTCCTCGAGCTATAGTACTGCGCATTTGGCACCCATGCCCACCCGCCGCCAGCGATCATGCACGATTCCCACGGGTAAGGGAGAAAGTGGTCCGGGACTTGATTCTCGGGCGTCAGGTAGTTCTGGTTGATTCCTGGGACAGCCCGGTCCACGACGATCAAGCCCGGCTGCCTGGCTCGGGCTTTAGCGACCAACTGATCCATTTGAATGTCCTGATCACGGTTGCCCTTGGCCACCCATCCGCCGTCGAGCCAAAGGATATCCATCGGGCCATAGTCACTCATCAATTCATCGATCTGCGCATGAGTGAACTCCACGAACTTCTGCCAGCGATCGGGATAGCGGCTGATGCTGTAATTCACGTTCCGATCAGGGGTGGCAAAATTGGGCCACCAATAATTCTCCGAATGCCAGTCCGGCTTGGAGAAGTAGGCGCCGGCCCAGAGGCCCTCTTTTCTAAAAGCGTCGAAAATGCCTTT